>ERZ1669247.149-NODE-149-length-31106-cov-29.226402_pt1 | contig 31106 bp, 26 predicted proteins | sample MGYA00579297_ERZ1669247 | MGnify/ENA primary metagenome ERZ1669247 (study PRJEB41166, sample SAMN08046056) | hot springs metagenome | biome: hot spring; feature: acid hot spring; material: thermophilic sediment; isolation source: thermophilic sediment from acid...
GTTTCGTATAGGAGTTTGCAGACGTTGTCGATGGGGTCTACGCCCACTTCTCCTATGATGGCACCTTTTTTGACGTAGTCTCCTTTTGCGACAAAGACCTTTCCTAAGTAAGTGTAGACATCCACTAGGTTTTGAGGGGTTTTTATGAGGACTATGTAGTTGTAAGCTTTTAGGGTTCTACCAGAGTATATCACTTGACCAGGGGCTACAGCTTGTACCATTGCGCCGCAATCTGTATAAAAATATACCTTGTTGCCGACGTATACAGGCTTTGCGTTTACTGGGTAAATGGATTCTACTTTTGGTTGTGGTGGTTTTGGGGGCTTTTTCTTTGGGATGATGTTTTGAATGGGCTTGGTAAGTTCAGCGAGTCTGTTAGGACCGGTGCTTTTTACTTCTACTTGAGCGCAGGATGTTATTAAAAGCCCTAAGCTAAAAATTAGTAAAAGTCTTTTTACCATACTCATATTTTATCAGATTTTAGTATGTTTATAAGCCTTTCTACGTTTTCTTTTTCTTGTTGGAGTTTTTCTTGGGTAGCTTTTGCTTTTTCAACTTCTTCTGGCGGGGCTTTTTCTACAAAGTTTTTGTTTTGAAGCTTTGATGTGTATATAGAAAGCTGTTTTTCTACATCTTTCAGCGTTTTCTCATAGTCTTTTAAAAGAGAGGCTCTATCAAAATCTTTTTCTGGTATGTAAAATGTAATATCTTCAAAGGGTATAGAAAGCGTGTTGGCGGGGTCTTTTAACTCTTCCAAGGCATTTAATTTACAGAGATTTACTATGTGAGGAGAAAACTCTTCCAAAAACTCTTTTGAGGTGTTTGTTTGGAAAAATATCGTTATCTTTGATTCTATTTTAAAATCCGATTTAATCTTTCTTATAAAAGAAATAACTCTTTTTAAGCGTTCTATGGTTTCATAGCTTTTAATATCAACAGCTTCTTGTTCAAAAACTGGAAACTCTTTTAAAGAGATATCCCTGTCGCCAAATATAGTCTTGGCATGTATATAGCTTGTAATAAAAGGCATGAATGGATGTAAAAGTCTTAGGGCTTTTGATAAAACGGCGTTTAAAACGCCTACGGCTGTTAGTTTTCTTCTTTGGATTTTTTGGTTTATTTCTTCTATTTTGGCTTTTTCTTCATCAGACATATCTTCTTTTATTTCTATGGGCTTTTCATAGATACGGAGCTTTGAAAACTCTATATACCAATCGCAAAACTCATTCCAGAAAAAGTTGTAGATGCTTTGAGCGGCATGGCTAAACTGATAATTTTCAAGGTATTCGGTCACCTGTCCTATGGTGAGGTTTAAGGCTGTGATTATCCAATAATCTTCTTTTTCGTACATATCAGCGTATATGATATCTGTGAGAAAGTTTTCTGGAGTGTTTGATATGACGTATTTTGCGGCGTTCCATATCTTGTTGGCAAAAAACTTGCTTGCTTCAAACTTTTGTTCTGAAAGCTTTATATCCCTTAAAGCTGAGCTAAGAGAAGCCAGCGTAAACCTCAAGCTGTCGGCTCCGTATTTTTCTATAACGTCTATTGGGTCTATGACGTTTCCTTTGGTCTTTGACATCTTTTGACCTTTTTCATCCCTTATAAGAGCATGGATATATACATCTTTGAAGGGTTCTTTGTCGTTTAGCATTTTGCTCATCATTATCATCCTAGCTACCCAGAAAAAGAGTATGTCAAAAGCCGTTACAAGTAAGCTGTTGGGATAGCAAGCATCTAACTCTTGGTTTGGCTCTGGCCAAGAAAAAACTCCAAAAGGCCACAAAGCCGACGAAAACCATGTATCAAGGACGTCTTCCACTTGCTTTATGTTGATAGAACCACAGTGTTTACATTTTAGCAAAAGCTCAAAACCTTTAACATCTTTGTGATACTTATACAAATCTCTTCTACTTGCCATGTATTGCCATATGGAAAATTCGTTTATACCAGTGGCGTAATACTTTTTGTAGGCAAAGTGCTTGTAAAAATCAAGGGTGCTCATTTCAGGATGCACGAAATTCTTGCCGTTTAATATCTCGTCTATTTCCTTTGGTGTGAAAATTTTTTTAATCTTACCATCTGCAAGAAGGTTAAAAATAAGCTTATCTTGAACGTAGTTAAAATCTTCGTCGGTATATATGGACTCTTTCTTGCAATCTTCACATTCCCACACGGGTATTCTATGCCCCCACCATATTTGACGGGATATGCACCAGTCTTTTATGTTTTCTATCCAATCTGTGTAGTTTTTCTCCCAGCTTGGTGGTATAAACCTTGTTTTTTTGGCTTTTACTATATCTAAAAATTCATCTTTTTTGGTAGATACTTTTAAAAACCACTGAGTGGATACCATGGGCTCTATGGTAGTTTTACATCTATAACATTTTCCAACAGCATGGATATGCTCTTCTTCTTTTTCTAAAAGCCCTAAACTCTTAAGCTCTTGCACTATCTTTTCCCTTGCTTCATATCTATCTAAACCTTCAAATCTGCCAGCGTTTTTGGTGAGTTTTGCCTTTTCATCCATTATCTTTACTATTGGAAGGTTTTGCCTTAAGCCTGCTTCGTAGTCGTTTGGGTCGTGGGCCGGTGTGATCTTTACAGCCCCTGTGCCAAACTCCATATCTACAAACTCATCAGCTATGACAGGTATTTCAGGGCTTATTTCGGTACTTGTTATATCATACCTTATCCAATCTACCAAAGGAAGTTTCAGCTTTTTGCCTATAAGATGTTTGTACCTTTCGTCGTTTGGATTTACAGCTACCGCCACATCCCCAAGCATCGTTTCTGGTCTTGTGGTAGCTACTACTATATATTCATCGCTATCTAAAACAGGATACTTTATATAATAAAGCTTTCCCTTCTCTTCTTCGTGTTCTACCTCTAAGTCTGATAAAGCCGTCAAATCTTTTGGACACCAGTTTACGATGTATGTATCTTTTTTTATAAGCCCTTCATCGTAGAGTTTTTTAAAAGCATACCTTACAGCCCTTGAAAAGCCCTCGTCCATCGTAAAGCGTTCTCTTGACCAATCTACAGAAGCCCCTAATCTTTTTACCTGATTTTTAATGTTGTCTCTGGACTTATACACCCATTGCCATACTCTTTTTAAAAACTCTTCTCTTCCTATTTCAAGCCTTGATTTGTTTTCTTTTGATAGCTCTCTTTCTACCACAAATTGAGTGGCAATTCCAGCGTGGTCAAACCCTGGTACCCACACCACATCAAAACCTTGCATTCTTTTAAACCTTGCCACTATGTCTTGAATAGTGATGTTTAAAGCGTGTCCTATATGTAAAGAACCCGTGACGTTTGGGGGTGGTATTACCATGCTAAAAGCCTTTTTGGGGCTTTTAACAGCGTATATATTTGATTTAATCCAATTTTCCAAAACTTCTTGTTCAATCTCTTTCGGTATATAATCCTTCATAAACTATTATTTTATCAAAAACCACTCTCAAAGCTTATTTTATAATTGCACTAATTGTAAATGTTTATATAACAAGACAGGCGGCTTCGGAATAAAATGCTTTCCAAAGCCTATTATATAAAATATTCAATACGCTTTTAATTTATTTTTAAGGATTTCCCTCAAGATTATCCAATAATTCCTCGAGTAGTTTTGCTTGTCTTTTAGTAATGTCCAGATCATCTGCATCCACTCCCTCAAAACATATATCTCCACCTCCTCCACCTATAGAACATGTATCAGAGTCAACATTTAAAAAATGTTTCTTATAGTTAATCCAGGCTATTTCACTTTCTCTTAGCTCTTTTTTATCTTTTGGAGGCAATTTAGCCATGAGTTCCCTATATATTGTGTTTAATTTTCTGTTCCACATCTGTGTAGCCTTATAAGTACAATTTCTCATGCCAGCGTCTGTCTGATTTTGATTCATACAGTTATCGTACCAAACATCAATAGGATCTTTAGCCATAGAGACGCTTGAAGCTAAAGAGACAAACAGCAATCCAACAGCAAAGCCCTTCCTAAATATGCCCATATTTTACCTCCTTAAAAAGTTTATGGCAAATATTATAACCTAATTAGATACACGTATATTTATAAGCTGTACAAGTTCACAAACAAATATAGCTTTGTGATATAATATAAAGCAAACTTTTAAGAGGTGGAAAATATGCCGAAGCTATCACCAAGGGATATAAAGAGTAAAATAGCTGGTATAAAAAATACCATGCGTATTACAAACGCTATGAAAGTGGTTTCTGCCGCCAAATTAAGAAAAGCCCAAGAGGCTATATTCAAAGCAAGACCGTACTCAGATAAACTGTATGAAATAATGGCTCATCTTTTTGCCCATATAGATACGTATTCGCATCCTCTTTTTAGAAGAAGGGATTTGAAAACCGTGGACTTGGTGATTATAAGCGCAGATAGAGGATTGGCCGGAGCTTTTAACGCAAACCTTTTTAAAAAAGTAGACAACTATCTAAAATCTTGTCAAAATCAAAATGTAAACCTTCATCTAATAGGCAAAAAAGCCAATCAGTATTATTCCAAGAGAAAATACAACATAATAAGCTCCTATCAGGATGTATTTAAAAAAGAAATAAACTTTGATATAGTAAAAGAACTAAGCGCTAAACTTATGCTAAGATACAAAGAAGAAGAAACTGACCTCATAGTGCTTTTCAACAACGAAATGCTAACAAAAGCCACATACGCTCCAAAAGAAAGAAGGTTTTTACCGATAAGAGAAGAAGACATAAACATACAAGAGCGCCCATTGGACCACAACACCGTATACAACATAGAAGGCAATGAAACAGATATACTAGATGGCATTATAAATATATATATGAACTATCAGCTTTATAGAGCTATGTTAGAATCAAACGCCGCCGAACACTTTGCCCGTATGGTAGCTATGGACAACGCCACCAGAAACGCATCAGACCTAATCAAGAAATGGACTCTTATATTCAACAAAGCACGTCAAGAATCTATTACAGCAGAGCTAATAGATATAGTGACAGCCGCCGAAGCTATGGATTAAGCTAATTTATTGCATAGAAGTTTATAAGCTTTTAAATATATTAAATTTGATGATTCCTAAGGTTTCTATAGGTGTAGAGTTTATTGCCACCGAAGAAGATATACTTAAATCTGTCCCAAAAGAGGTGGGAGCCTCGCTTACATTCCTTGGCATAGCAAGAGCTTCAAAAGAAGACGGAGATATAGTAGAACTTTTCTATGAAGCCCATGAACCCATGGCTCTGAAGGTTTTTGAAGATATAAGGCAAAAAGCCATACAGGAGTTTTCTCTTGTTGATGCTTATATTTATCATAAAATAGGTAGCGTAAAAGTGGGGGAAGTGTCTTTCTTTGTGCTAGTGCTTGGTTCTCACAGAGACGAGGTTTACAAAGGCTCAAGGTTTATAGTGGATGAAGTAAAGAAAGAAGCCCCTATATGGAAAAAGGAGGTCTTTAAAGATGGAAGCTCAAAATGGGTCATGGGTGCATGAGATAACGTATTTAAGGATATCTGTTACAGATAAATGCAACATGAAATGCTCTTACTGTAGACCTCTAAATATAGACTATATACCTCATAGAGAACTTCTATCTTATGAGGAGATAAGAGATGTAGTTTCTATCATGAAAGATTTTGGCCTTAAAAAAGTAAGAATCACCGGCGGAGAACCTCTCTTAAGACCGCAAATTTGGAACTTGATATCCTTGTTAAAAGCCCAAAACTTAGAATCCATCTCAATGACCACCAACGGTACATATTTAAAAGAGTATGGAAAACTTTTAAAAGACGCTGGTCTTGACACTATAAATATAAGTTTAGATACGCTAAGCCAAGATAAATTTAAACATATTACAAAAACAGATATAAAACCTGTATTAGACGGTATATATGAGGCTTCTTCTTTGGGATTTAACATAAAACTAAACACAGTGCTTATTAGAAACTTCAACGACGACGAAGTTATACCACTTGTAGAGTTTGCGAAAGATGTAAATGCAAGGATAAGGTTTATAGAGCTAATGCCCGTTGGGAAGCTTGATTTTTTCAATAAATCAAAAATCGTTTACAATCATCAAGTTTATGAGCTTTTAGAAAAAACCTACGGGAAATTAATAGCTTTAGCACCAGATGGTTCTAAAAGCGCTAAAAGGTTTTTGATAGAATCAATAAATACAGAAGTTGGGTTCATAAGCCCGATGTCAAGTCCTTTTTGCGATGGATGTTCAAAGTTAAGACTAACCCCAGAAGGAACGTTGATGTATTGCCTTAGGACCAACAGCGGAATAAATATAAAAAAGTTGATAAGAGAAGAGGGTATAGAAGCTTTTAAAAACATGATGCCAGAGATTATAAGGCAAAAAAACCTATCAAACGAATACATAATAAACAACGATTATAACTTTTTAGACTGCAACAGAGCTATGACATCAATAGGCGGATAATGAAGTTTAAGGTAGTAAACTTAGGCTGTAGAATGAACCAGTTTGACGGAGATTTTATAAGCTCTTGGCTTTTAAAACATGGTTATGAAAAATCAGATATACCAGATATATACATAATAAACACCTGCACCGTCACATCCCAAGCGGATAGAAGCTCAAGACAAGCCATATATCAAGCCAAAAAAGAAAATCCAAACGCTATCGTTATAGCTACAGGCTGCTACGCCCAAACCCAAAAAGAAGCTTTGGAAAAGCTAAAAGAAGTGGATATAGTCTTGGGGAACGCAAATAGGACAGATATATTAGAAGCTATAAAAAACCACCTTGAAACCCGTAAGAAAATATCCTACGTGGACAACATATTTAGACAAAAGGATATAGCCTTCCAAGAGGATATAGTTTTTGAAAACCATAGACCTTTTTTAAAAATCCAAGAAGGGTGCAACAGCTTTTGTACTTTCTGCGTTATACCCTTTGCCAGGGGTAAATCAAGAAGCGTAGATGAAGAGTTTGTTTTTAAAAGCGTAAAAAACTTGTACGAAAAAGGCTATAAAGAAGTGGTGCTAACAGGCACACAGCTAAGCCAATACGGACAAGACAAAGGCACGTCTTTGTTTGGGCTTTTAAAGAAACTATTAAAAATACCAATATTTATAAGGCTCTCTTCTATGAATATAAATGAGATTAAAAACGATAAAGGGCTGTTAGACCTTATAACCCAAGAAGAAAACATAATGCCTCATTTTCATCTTTCTCTTCAAAGCGCCAGCGATAATGTGTTAAAAGCTATGGAAAGAGAATATACGCTAAAAGAGTACGAGGAGACCGTAAACTACATCCTTAAAAAAAGACCAATAAGCGCAATAGGAACAGATGTAATAGTGGGATTTCCCACAGAAACCGATGAAGATTTTAACATCACTTACAATTTTCTAAAGGATTTTCCTTTTGCTTACCTTCACATATTTACATATTCAGATAGGCCTTTTACAAAAGCCCAAAAACTAAACCCTAAAGTAGACCCCAAAACCAAAAAAGAACGCTCAAACCTTCTTCATATCCTTGACAAAGAAAAAAGAGAACATTTTAGAAAAAATATGAAAGGCAAAACATTAAGAGCTATAACCCTATCACACTCAAAAGCCATCACAGAAAACTACATAGAAATATCCAGCGAAGAGCTTAATATGGACAAATTTCAAAAAATAAATGATATAATATTTGTAAGATTATGAAGATAGTGGCAAAAAGTGTAAAGGTAGAGCCAGTAGACGGCAAGATAGAGCGCTGTGCTGACGGTGAAAATTCAAAGTTTTACTGTCTTAAAGTCTTAATCACTTTCTCAAACGGCACCACCAAAGAGTATATCATGAGAGCCCACAACGAACCAAAAACCTTAGAGCGTTTTATAAACAACGATAAGGGTTACAAAGATAAGTTTCAAGATAAATTCGCTCTTACAGATAAAGGTGATATAGTATATTTATCAAACGTACCCCAAGAAGCTTTATCTACATGAGATATTAACAAAAGCATCCATGCTGATATTTTGCTTTGACACGGCCGGTAAAGGTAGGGTTTTTACCATAGAAAAAGCTATTGGTCTAGGGGCGTTTTCCACGTAAGAGATGCTTTTCACAAAACAACTTTTGTTAAAAATCTTTGAAAACTCTGCTGCATAATCGATAGATTTTTTAGCTAAATCTTTTACAAGATAATCTTTTGCTTTATCAATTTCTTCTTTTGGTACTACAAAACCAGAGTAAGTTATCTCGTAGTTTATACCTTTTAAAGCGTTTAATAGCTTATCTTGGTCTTTTGGGTTTTTCATATAAAAAGTATAGCTATCAATACCTTTGTAGCCTTCACATATATATTTGTTGCCTGAGTAAAAACAGTTTTTTAAAATGCTAAAATTCCCACCTTTGTAAGGTATGTTAAGAGATCTTATTATACTATCAACCTTACCAAGGTAATCCATTGCATCGTCACTGCTTTGAGCGCTGTAATTTATAGCAACACCTAATTTATAAACACTAGGTAAAAGGCTTTTGCTATCAGTTAGTTTTATACTTATATTTGGATAAGCATAAGATATTGCACAAAAGCCAAAGGCAAACATTAAAAGCTTAACCTTTTTCATACATTTATTATAGCAACTTTTAAAACCCATTAGCATGATATAATAAAGAATGCACAGTTCAAAGAGTAAGTTCATATTTGTAACAGGTGGTGTTTTATCTTCTCTTGGTAAAGGTGTAGCTTCAGCTTCCATAGGCGCTTTGTTAGAAGGTCTTGGACTTAGCATAACCCTTCAAAAGCTAGACCCTTATCTAAACGTAGACCCCGGGACTATGAACCCATATCAACACGGCGAGGTATTTGTTACAGAAGACGGTGCAGAAACCGACCTTGATTTAGGACACTATGAAAGGTTTACAAATACAAATCTATCAAAGCTAAACAACATAACCGCTGGGAAAATATACAACAGCGTCTTAGAAAAAGAGAGAAAAGGTGTATACCTTGGTTCTACGGTGCAGGTAATTCCACATGTTACCGATGAGATAAAATCTATGATATTAAAAGTATCAAAAGATAAAGACATCACGATAGTTGAAATAGGCGGTACCGTTGGAGATATAGAGAGCTTGCCTTTTTTAGAGGCTATAAGACAGCTTCAGCTTGAGCTTGGAAAACAAAACACGCTCTTCATACATCTAACTTATGTCCCTTATATATCAGTTGCAGGTGAGTTAAAAACCAAACCAACCCAACACTCGGTAAAAGAGTTAAGAGCTATAGGTATCCAGCCAGATATTATAATATGCCGCTCTGAAGTGGAGCTTCCTCAAGATGTCAAGTCAAAAATAGCGATGTTTTGCAATGTAAAACCGGAAAATGTTATATCTGCTTATGATGTAGATTACATATATAAAATACCTCTTATTTTAAAATCCCAAAACTTAGATAAAATCATCATAGAAGCTTTTAACTTAGAACAAAAATCACCAAACTTATCAAAATGGGAAGATATTGTATCAAGGCTTGAGAGCTTGCAAGACAGCGTCAACATAGCCATAGTAGGAAAATATATAAAGCTAAAAGATGCTTACAAAAGCCTTATAGAAGCACTTATACACGGTGGGATAGAAAACAAGCTAAAAGTGAATATGATTTGGCTTGATTCTGAAAATGTTGAAGAAAAAGATTTAGAGCATATGGACGGCATACTAATACCAGGGGGATTTGGTGAGAGGGGGATAGAAGGTAAGATAAAAGCCCTAAACTACGGCAGGACTCACAATATACCGACTTTTGGCATATGCCTTGGCATGCAACTTATGGCGGTGGAGTTTGCCAGAAACGTTTTAGGCTTTAAAGATGCAAATTCTACAGAATTTGACCCAAATACACCAAACCCTGTTATAGATATAATGGAAGACCAAAAAAATATAGAAAATATGGGCGGGACCATGAGATTGGGAGCTTACGAATGTCTTATAAAAGAAAATACCAAAGCCTACGAAATCTATCAAGAAAACCTCATATACGAAAGACACCGACACAGATACGAATTTAACAACAAATACAAAGAAGATTTCGAAAAAAACGGTTTTATAGCTTCTGGCATATATCCTAAAAAATCTCTCGTTGAAATATTAGAGTTAAAGGGCCACAGATGGTATATAGGATGTCAATTTCATCCAGAGTTTAAAAGCAAACCTTTCAAAGCTCACAAATTGTTTGCATCTTTTATAGAAAACGCATATATTTATAAAAAGGAAAGGAGTTAGGGTATGGCTTTGGATTACCAACCAATGTATGTGTTAGCAAGCGGTATGAGTTTAGAGCAAAGAAGATTAGACGTAGTAGCCAACAACATAGCAAACGCCGATACACCCGGTTTTAAAAAAGATTTTCTATCAGCTTTGGCCTACTATACACCAGACGCCACCAAAGAACCAGGCACCGCCCCAGATAACCCATCCAACAACTACGTTTACCCTATTATGGAAAAAATATACACAAATTTTACCGAAGGACCCATCAAGAAAACCGACAACCCTCTTGACTTAGCCATAAACGGCAAAGGCTTTTTCAAAGTGATGAACGACAAAGGACAAATATTTTATCAAAGAAGAGGAGATTTTCAATTAGATAAAAACGGATATTTGGTAAACCACTACGGCATGAAGGTATTGGGTCCAAAAAACCAACCCATCCAAATACCACCCATAGCCACATCTATCCATATATCACCCCAGGGAAACGTATTTATAACAACCCAAGGCACCAACGAAACACCCACACAAGTTGGTACCATAGGCTTAGTAGACCTAACAAACCCAGAAAAAGCCGGCAACGACCTTTACACCGCTCAAAACGCCACACCAGATACAACCTCCACTCTAATACAAGGAGCTTTAGAAAGTTCCAACGTAAATCCAGTAAGAGAAATGGTACAACTAATAGACCTTTCAAAAGCCTATCAGGTTTATGGAAATCTGGTAAAGGGTTTAGAAACCACCCAGTCCAAAATCTCAAACAACTTCGGCTAGTTTTTAGGATTTTTCTAAATCTAGCAAATATAGATAGACTTTTTCTAACTTGGGTATCAAAGCCGGTATATCAGAAGTGGCTGTTTCCCATATTATTTCATAATCAATCTCATGATAAAAATGAATAACTTTATCCCGCATTTTTGCTATGGCACTCCAGGAAATATCAGAAAATGTTTGTCTAATATCAGGTGGTAAGCACTTTACCGCTTCTCCTATTATTTCTATTTTTCTTATTACTGCACTTGATGTTTTATCATCTTTTATAAAATCTTCATAATTTATACCTTCCAAAAATTGCTGTATTTTTATACAAGCTTCCAACATATCTTTTACATACAAAGATAGTTTTCTTTTCACAGTGGCAACAAATCCTTGATAACGTATTCTTTTATTTCTTCCTTTAAAAGGCTCTCCCTTACAAGATCAACTTTTATACCAAGTAAGCTTTCCAGCTCATCCCATAGCTCAAAAAATTTAAAACCAATGGGCTTTTCTACCTCTATAAGAATATCAACGTCGCTATCAGGTCTAAAATCCCCCCTAACACTAGAACCAAATACTCCAAGCAAATTTACACCGTAATCTCTTTTTATCCTATCTTTATGAGGCAAAAGAACTTTTTTAATAAACTCAACACGGTCCAAATCCATATATATAAATTATAACAACTTCGGATAGTTTTTAGGATTTTAGGATAAAAGTCTTTAAAACTGTGATAAGAGCTTCGTGGATTATTACAGAAAAAGCCAAAAACGTGTAAAATACACCAGAAGACATTCTAATATTTGAAACAATATAAAAACCCAACAAGATAAAAAAAGGAGTTAGCAAAATATTTAAAATATCAAACAACATATCTTTTTTTACTATTTTTTTAGAAAGGGTAGAGGATGTTAGCTTGTAAAGTTGTATCTTAAGGCTTTTAAACTCTACTATATAGCTCTTTGAGTTCTCTTCAGATATAGCCTCACCGTCATTAGCATATAAGATACCATCCTTATAGTAAGCTTTTTTCATATATATGTATCTGCCGTTTTCTGATACAAACATGTTTTGAAAAGAATCTTTTGATTTGTTATCAAAATAAATGGCATATCCGCCTATGTGCTCAAAAGTTTTTGGTGGTATGGATTCTATAACCTTCTTAGCAAAATCCTCTATAAGATAGTTTTTAGCGTATGTGATATCCTCGTTTGTGATGAAAAACGAAAACAAAAGCCCGATAGAAAGCGGTATGGCTATCACATAAAGACTTTGCCTTAGTATATAAAAAGGACTCACTCCAAATATATAAAAAGCTTGTATCTTGTTTTGGTTAAAAAGCTTATAAAAAAAAGAAAACACGCTTATTATAACACCCAAAGGCAAAAAGTATATAAAATAGTAAGAAAACCAAGAAGCTAAAAAACCCAAAGCGGTAAGAATATTAACATAGCTAAGCATATAAACTACAGAAAAAGACTCTATAGAAAAAAATATAAAACATATTATCATAGTATAAAAATACACATTTACAAGCAAGGCTCTAAGAAAAAATAAAAATATCCTCATAAAAGAATTATTTTAGCATAAGCTTGAAATACAAAGCCCAATCGTATATAATAATCCTATGTTTAAAGATTTTAACTTCAGCATATATCTGGTGACGGACGACGCTTTTTTTGTGGACAGAGATGTCGTAAGAACCTTAGAGCAAGCCATAGAAGGTGGGGTCACAGCTATACAGTACAGATTTAAAAACAAGCCTTCTAGAAAGATGTACGAAGAGCTTTTGGTATTAAGAGATATCACAAAGCAAAACAAGGTAGCCCTTATAGTAAACGATAGAGTAGATTTGGCAATAGCTGTAAAAGCCGACGGCGTACACGTAGGGCAAGAGGATTTACCACCAGATGTTTGTAAAAAGATAATACCAGAGGATATGATAGTAGGATATTCGGTAAACAACTTAGAACAATTAAAAGACGCCATGACTATGCCTATAGACTATATAGGCTTTGGCTCTGTTTTCCATACCCAAACTAAAAAAGATTACAAGTATGTAGGATTAGAGGCTCTTTGTAAAGCCACCAACATCACATCTATACCCATTATAGCTATAGGGGGTATCACTCATTACAACCTAAAAGATGTATTAAAGTGTAAAGTAAAAGGAGTAGCGGTAGTATCTGCTATACTTGGTTTTGAGGATGTAAAAAGAGCGGCAAGCGATTTCAAACAAATGTATAAAGAAAGCCTCAGTATGCAAATATGAAAATAATAGAGCTTCTTAAAAACAAAAAGGGGGTATCTTTTGAATTTTTTCCCCCTAAAAGCCAAAAAGACAAAGAAGCTCTTTTGGAAACCGCCAAAGAACTCATAATATTTGAACCAAACTTCGTATCGGTAACCCACGGAGCGAGCGGCAATTCCACATCTCAAAAACCACCTATAGAATATACAAAAGAGACGGTTTTAGAGCTTAAAAATACCCTTGGATTAAACGTAATGGCTCATCTTACTTGCATATCCCACACAAAAGAAGAGCTTCTAGAAATTTTGGGCTTTTATAGAAAAAACGACATAGAAAATATACTAGCTCTTAGAGGCGATATACCAAAAAACGGTGAAAAAAGAGGTTGCTCTCATGCATCAGAACTAATAGAACTTATAAAAGAGCGTTTTGACAATGAGTTTTGTATAGGAGTAGCCGCTTACCCTGAAGGACATCCAGAATCTCCTAACATGGAATGGGAAATAAAATATTTTAAACAAAAGGTAGAAAAAGGAGCAAGCTTTGCCATCACACAGATGTTTTTTGACAACAATTATTATTATGAGTTTTTGGACTTGTGCCACAAGGCAAACATAGATATACCTATAATACCTGGGATTATGCCCATTACCAATATAAAACAGATATCTAAATTTGCAAGCATGTGCGGTGCTACAATACCCTCTTATATTACAGATGCATTGGAAAACCTAAGCGATGAGGATGTAGTAAAAAAAGGTGTTGAAATAGCTATAAATCAATGTGAAGATCTCATAAAAAATGGAGTAAGACACATACACTTTTACACACTAAACAAGTCAAAGGCTACTCTTGATATACTAAAAGCCATAAAACTTTAAGCTTTTGAAAGCCTCATAGCGTTTAACACCACGCTCACAGATGAAAATCCCATCAAAAGCCCGGCAAACTCTGGTTCTACATAAAGCCCATATTTTGAAAAGAGCCCAGCGGCAAAAGGTATCATAACAGCGTTGTATCCAAAAGCCCAAAAGAGGTTTTGTTTTACGTTTTTCATAAATTTATCTGTAAGGTTTAAAAGATACACTATCTTTTCAAGACCACCGCTTGATATTACAATATCTGTACTCACTTTAGCAGCATCCAGAGCTTTCGATACAGCTATACCTACATCCGCCAACGCCATAGCCTTTGCATCGTTTATACCATCCCCCACCATACACACTATACGGTTTTCAGACTTTAGCTGTTTTATAAGGTTTGATTTATCCACAGGGCTCATAGAAGCATAATAATTCTCTATACCAAGGGTGTTTGCTATGTATTTGACGTTGTTTTCGGTGTCTCCAGAACAAAGTATAATTTGCTTGTTTCTTTGTTTTAGGCTTTTAATAAAATCATGAGCATATGGACTTATAGCATCTTCAAGATAGAACACACCCATAAGCTTTTCTTTCGTGCCTATGCCTATAGCCTTTTGATGAGTGTCTTTACCCCAAAAAGATACATCTGTTAGAATAAAATCCTCACACTTTATACCAAAACCTTCTATCTCTTCACACTTAAGATTATCCATATCTTTATAGTCTTTGCAGTGTTCATAAAGAGCCTTTCCTATGGGATGGTTTGAAAACCTTTCCATACTCTTTACCAAAGAGCAAACTTTATCTTTATCATCTTCTATATCTTCTTCTATTACTTTAAAAGTGCCTTCTGTCAAAGTCCCGGTTTTATCTAACACAAAAGTATCGGCTTTGTAAAGGGTTTCTAAGGCGCTGGCGTTTTTTATGAGAATGCCGTTTTTAAAAGCCATAGAAACTGCTACCATAACAGATATAGGAACTGCTATACCCATAGCGCAAGGGCACGATATCACAAGGGTAGAAACAGCGTAGTTTAAAGCCTCTTGGGTAGGCACACCAACGATTTTCCATACCACAAACACAAAAGAAGATATCAAGATAATAGCCTGCACAAAGTAAGAAGACACTTTATCGGCTATATGTTGAATGTTTGGTTTTTTTTCAAGACTAAGATTTGATGCCCTTACAAGCTCATTTATAAAGGATTTTTCAGCTACGTTTACCACTATTCCCTTTATATAACCGCTTTTTACCAAAGAACCAGATATTACACTATCACCTTCTTTTACAAGCACCGGTTCAAATTCACCATTTATAAAAGATGTATCGATATAAGCGCTTCCCTCTTTTACCGCAATATCCAAAGACACCCTGTCTCCGGCTTTAAACAAAACAATATCTCCCTCTTTCAAAGAGTAAGAGTCTACAACCACTTCTTCATCGCCTTTTAACACCCTTGCGCTTCTTAGGTTTAAAGATGTGATGTTTTTAAGATAGGCGCTTGCTTTTTTCTTTAGCCTATACTCTATAAGCTTTCCTATTAAGACAAACGACACCAAAAAAGTAGGTGTTTCAAAAAATGTGTTTCCTTTTAAAAGTCCAAACACCACCAAAGAGCTATACAATATGGATACGAAGCTTCCCAAAGCCACCAAAAGATCCATGTTGCCAGTTTTGGCTTTTAAAGAAGCAATAGCCCCTTTGTAAAAATCTTTGGCAGTGTAGACTTGAACGAGTATAGCTAAAACCATTTCTATATAATCTTTGTAAAGTATATGTGTATAGTTAAGAGCCATTATAAGAATTCCACTTAGTATACCAAAAGCTATTTTTAGGGCTATTTCTCTTGTCTTGTCAAGCTCTAAGACAGATGCTTCGTAGCCTCTTGACCTTATAAAAGCCATTATATCTTCTGCTGAGATAACATCTTTATCGTACTCTATGTAAAGGGTTTGTTTGATGTTGTCTAAAAGAGCCTTTTTTACACCTCTTAAAGATTCCAAATCCTCTTTTGTAAGAAGAGCGCAAGAGTCCGCCGAGCAATCTACTTTGTCAAGGTAAAGGTTTAAAACACCGCTTTCTTCTACTACCGTTGCATCGTAGCCAAGCTCTTTTATTTTCTTAACGATATCTTCTTTTGACAAAATATTTTCATCAAAGCTCACTATGGCTCTTTCTAAAACCAAAGACACATCTACATCCTCTACACCTTTTGTTTTTTTAAGACCTATTTGTATAGTCCTTTGACAGTTTACACAGGTCATTCCGCTTATTTTAAATACTTTCCTCATACTTCAAAATCTACCAGTAAACACATTGAAAATCAAGTAAAAGATTTAAATGCTAAATAAATGTTAAATTAATAAAAGCTTTCTAAGAGTTTTTTACCATATTCACTCTTTGGGCTTTTAAAAAAATCATCTTTTTTAGATATCTCTTGGACAACGCCATCTTTTAATACCATTACCCTATCTGCTATATGATATACCACATTTATATCGTGCGTTATCACAATCAAGCTAAAGTATTTTTTCATATTCTTAAAAGCGCACAAAACATCCTTTTGCACCAGCACATCCAAAGAAGAGGTAGGCTCATCGGCTATCACCAACGAAGAACCCCTTGCCAAAGACATCGCTATCATCACCCTTTGTTTTTGCCCTCCTGAAAGCTCGTGAGGATATTTTTTCTTTAGCTCTTCTTGACTAAGCCCCACAAGGCTTATGGCTTTGTCTACGTCGAAACCTTTTGAGCTTTTAACGACCTCTTTTACCATTTTTATCTGATTGTAAACTTTGAAAAGAGGATCAAGATAATTACCCGGATCTTGAAATATCATAAAAATATCCTCCCCTTTATAATGTACAATCCCATCGTACTTTATAAGTCCCATTATAGCTTTTGCTATGGTTGATTTACCAGAACCAGATTCCCCTATTATAGAGAATATCTCTTTTTCATCTACCTCAAAGTTTACATCTTTTAAAACATGTTTATCGTTGTAGAATACATTTAAATTTTTTACTTCTAAAAGCATAATACAATTTTAAATGAAGAGAAGGTCAAAAGTACTTTTTATTGACCAAAAAAGTGAAATATTGGTAAAATAGATGTATGAAAACGGATGAGATAAGAGAAAAATTCCTTTCTTTTTTTGAAAATAAAGGCCATACAGTTGTAAAAAGTTCCTCCATTGTTCCTAAAAACGACCCGACGCTTCTTTTTGTAAATGCTGGCATGGTGCCTTTTAAAAATGTATTTTTAGGGCTTGAAAGCTTGCCATACAAAAGAGCTACTTCTTGTCAAAAGTGTTTTAGAGTTTCTGGTAAGCACAACGACCTTGAAAGTGTAGGAAGGACCACAAGGCATCATACGTTTTTCGAGATGCTTGGAAATTTTTCCTTTGGGGATTATTTTAAAAAAGAAGCCATACTATATGCATGGGAGTTTGTAACAGAAGTCCTCAAACTTCCAAAAGAAAAGCTATATGTGAGCGTGCATCAAAAAGACGATGAGGCTTACAAACTTTGGAAAGAGCTTGTAAATATCCCAGAAGAAAGAATATGGCGTCTTGGAGATGAAGATAACTTCTGGCAAATGGGAGAGACAGGTCCTTGCGGATATTCGTCAGAAATTTACATAGATAGAGGAGAGAAATATTCTCAAGATGAAAGGTATTTAGAAATATGGAACTTAGTTTTTATGCAATTTAACAAAGATGAATCGGGAAAGATAGAGCCTCTGGCAAAGCCTTCTATAGATACTGGTATGGGTCTTGAAAGGATAGCTTCTGTGCTTCAAGGAAAAGACTCAAATTTTGAAATAGATATCATAATGCCCATTATAAACTTTGTAGAAGAACTTTCTAGAAAAAGCTATAAAACCAATGAAGAAGTAGATATAGCAATGAGGGTAATAGCAGATCATTCAAGGGCTTGCACAATAGCCATATCTGAAGGTATTATACCTTCCAACGAAGGAAGAGGCTATGTGATAAGGAAAGTCTTAAGAAGGGCTGTGAGGTTTGGTTATAAGATAGGCATAAAAGAGGAATTTTTATATAAAACTGTGGATGTGGTGGTAGACACCCTCAAAAACCCATATCCAGAACTTGAAATGAGCAAAGATTTTGTTAAAAATATAATAAAATCTGAAGAGTCAAGATTTTTAGAAACTTTGGAAAACTCTTTGGAGCTTTTTGATAGATATGTGGCCGAGAACAAATCAAACGTTATAAGCGGTGAGTTTATCTTTAAAGCCTACGATACATACGGATTTCCTTTAGATATACTTCAAGAGATGGCTCACGAAAGAGGTATGACCCTTGATATGGACACCTTTTACAAGCTTTTAGAACAACAAAAAGAAGAATCAAGAAAGCACTTCAAAAGCGAAGAGGCTGTAGAAGATATATACCTTAGCATAAAAGACAAAGCAAAATCAACCTTTACAGGCTACACCAACACCGAAGAACATTCAAAAGTACTTTTTATAGTAAAAGACGGAAAGCTTGTAGATGAATTAAAAGAGCAAGAAGAAGGTGTCGTAATCCTTGATAAAACACCTTTTTATCCAGAAAAAGGCGGTCAAATAGGAGATAGCGGTATCATAGAAAACAAAGATGCTCTTTTTGTGGTAAACGATACAAAAACACCCACGGATGGGGTTATAATCCATATAGGAAAGCTTATAAAAGGAAGATTAAAAACTGGGGCCGATGTGTTTGCTAAAATAGACAAAGAAAGAAGAGAGGATATAAAAAGACATCACACCTCTACTCACCTTTTACACGCAGCTTTAAGAAACATGTTCGGAGAATCCGTACGGCAAGCTGGTTCTTATGTGGGAGATGAGTTTTTGAGGTTTGACTTTACTTTTTATAGAAGCCTAAAACAAGAAGAGTTAGAAGCCCTAGAAGCTATGATAAACGAAGAGATCATGAAAAACGAAGAGGTATTTGTAAGAGAAATGCCTTATCAAGAAGCCATAAAAACTGGAGCAATGGCAATATTCGAAGAAAAATACGGAGATACTGTGAGGGTAATAAGCGCTGGGGATTTTTCTAAAGAGCTTTGCGGTGGCACTCACGTTAAAAGAACTGGTGACATAGGTTATTTTAAGATAATATCAGAGTCTTCTGTGGGAGCCGGCATAAGACGTATAATAGCAAAAGCAGGCAGAAAGGCTGTAAGAGAAGCTTACGAAGATAGTAAGCTTTTAAAAGCCATATCCCAAGAAATAGGTGCCAACAAACAAAATCTATTGGAAAGAGTGTTGGCTCTAAAGGAAGAGCTAAAAGAAAAAGAGAGTGAGATAAGCACATTAAAAGCTAAACTAGCAAGGTTAGAAGCAAAATCCTCTATAAATGTAGAAGAAATAAACGGTATAAAACTCTATTATGGAATATTAGAAGAAGCTTCTTTAGAAAATTTAAGAGAGATAGCAGATTCTTACAGACAGCATCCAAACACCGTGGTATTTTTAGTTTCCAAAAGCCCAAAAAAGAGTATCCTTTTGGCAAGGTCAAAAGACCTCAAATACGATATGTCAAAGCTTATAAAAGATGTATCAAAACCAATGCAGGGCTCTGGTGGTGGTAGAGAAGATTTAGCTCAGGGCGGGTTTCAAGATATAAACGGCTTTAAAGCTTCATTGGATTTGCTTAAGAAAAGCTTATAAACTAAGATAAATAGATTAAATTTTAAGTTTTTAAAAGAAAAATAAAACCCTCCCAAAGGGAGGGATATGCTTATCAGTGTAAACCCATTTTATCGAGCAACCTACCTCTATAAATGTATATCACTATACCAAAGAATATAAGGAAAGCAATCGTAACTACACCCATTTCGAAGCGTCTTGTTTGCTCGGCTGGTGTTGGAGTATCAACAGCTCTTAGATAAGCCACCACTTCAGCAGCTTCTTTGGGTTGACCTTGTAGTATAGGAGGCATAGCGGTACCTGGAATTATCTTGCCTGGTTCTTGTACCCAATTAAATAGGTACTCTGGTCCTCTTGCAAGATACATGGTAGACAAGTCTGGTGGGACTTTACCAAACTGGCTCTTTAGGGTGTGAAGCTCAGATGAGAAAGCTGCAGCATAAACATCTTGGGGTAGATACATTGCAAAGCCTTTGGTTTTTTGATGGAATGGTGCCAAAAGACTATCAGAAGGTATAGGTTTTGCAAACTCTTTTATTATACGAGGAAAGTTTGGATCTGATTTTACAGACAACGGATATACACCGTCGTATCTCAAAGAGTGACAAGCGGCACATTGCTGAGTTACTATTTGACGACCAGCAGCTATTATTTGAGGATTATCGCTATATATCATAGCTCTATACTTTGCCGGAAGAGGGTACTCTTGCTCTTGAACAAAAGGATTTTTAACCCATATGATGAAGAAAAAGCCTACAACAAATACAGTAAAGAATACAGTTTTTATGATATTTCCTACGCTCATTGTTCACCCCCTTTAGCCTTTACATAACCAAGCTCTATGAAAGATATAATTGGTAAAGCTATAAAGAATGAGAAAAGTAAAGCGGTAAAGAACAAACCCACTTTAGCCACTTGAGGTGTTGCCGGTAAAGTACCTATTATGGTGAGACCAGCACCAGCAAATATAAATACTATGTACATTATAAAGAATAAAGGTCTTCTTCTGGCGCTTCTTATAGGAGAAAAATCTAACCAAGGCAAAAGAAGTATAAGGGCTAAAACTAAATTGAACGTAACAAAACCTATAAACTTATTGGGTATAGACCTAAATATAGCGTAGTAGCCTTTTAGATACCACTCTGGAGCTATCTCAGCAGGGGTTTGCAATGGGTTAGCTGGTTCCCAGTTGGTAGCAGGTAAGAATTCTTTCATATAGAAAAATACAAAGAAGAAGAATAAAGCTAAATAAAACATCGCTATAGCACCTTCTTTTAAGGTGACGTAAGGGTGGAAAGGAACACCTTCTTTTTTCTTATCGTAAGGTTTGCCATCTGGATTTGATATACCAGCAGCTCTTACTAAGAATAGGTGTATGCTTACAACGCCAAGAAGTATCAATGGCAATATCAACACGTGAAGGGCAAAAAATCTACCGAGAGCTAAGTTGCCAAGCGTGTATCCACCTCTCATAAGAAGCGATATAGTCTCACCTATTACACCTGGAATAGCACCGGGTATTTCAACGGTAACCTCTGTTGCCCAATAAGAAAGCTGACCCCATGGCAACACATAACCGGTAAGAGCTGTAAGAAGTAGTAAGAAATATATTATGAATCCCATCACCCATACGAGCTCTCTTGGTTTTTTGTAAGCGTTGTAGTAAATACCAGTAAACATGTGAAGATAAACTACCGCTAAAAAGAAGTTTGCACCAGCGGCATGTATGCTTCTAAAAAGCCATCCGTATGGTATAACTCTCCATATAAAAAGCGCTGCACTATCAAAAGCTAGTGTATCGTAAGGCTTATAGTACATTAAAAGTATCATTCCAGATATTATTTGCACTGTAAAAGCAATTATTGCCAATACACCAAAAGCATAGGGAAAAGTCAAATTTTTTGGGACTTTATAGTCCACCATCTGTTCTTGGAAAATCTGACTTATATGCGTTCTCTCTTCTATGTAGTTTGCAAGCTTACCAAGCATAAATTGACCTCCTCCTATTAAACATACGGATTCCAGAACTTCTTTACAAATCCTGGGGTACCTATCTCAAGAGTATTGCCATTTAGAGCTTGCGGCGGAACGCCAAGGGGTAAAGGTGCAGGACCAGATATGTTATCTCCCCAAGGGGTATATAAACTACCGTGACAAGGACAATGAAATATAGGAGTGTTTGGAAGATGCACTCCTGGGTCCCCGTCTGGTTTCCATAGGGGAATACACCCAAGATGGGTACACTTTCCTATGATAGCGTAAACATTGTGGTTGCCAAGTATATCCCTGTTATGGTTTTTATACTTGTTGTTTCTTTCTGGACCATTCCAGTTAAAAGGCGTTGGCAACATCATAACAAACACCGGAAAACCTTTCCAGGACGTCACTCTTACATCCATTGGTTTTAGTTGGCTTACATCGTAATCCACTTTTGACTGAAGCGCTGCCGCTGCACTTGGTCCTAAACTTTTAAGTATAGGATAAGCAGCGCCTACAGCAGCTACCGCGCCAAAAGCACCAACTACATATTGCATAAAATCGCGCCTTGATGCTTCCATAGCTACCTCCTATCAATCTAAAAATAAAAGTATACCATAAAACACATACACAATTTTTAAATATAACCTATATTAGCATTTGCTTATATAAAGAATTTCTTATAAAGTCTAAAGCTAAAGTTATAACATAGGTTAATTTTTTTTATAAATTTATTATGCTATGAAAGGTATACTTGAAAAACTCTTAGGAAAGCAAAAAGAAGAAAACCAATTATCAAAGTCTAATATCATACGCATAAAAGATATAGAAATAAGCCCTGGCTATTTAGAGCAAGACAAAGATGCAAGGATAGAAGAGTACTGGATAGAGACAATGGCAGTATCCCAAGATGGCTATTGGTTTTTAGCCGGCAGAAGACACGGGCTTTTCAGCCTATACAAATACAACGGGAATCTCGTAAGACTTCCGGCAAGACCTCCTTCTCAAGCGGTGGTAAGTATAATCTTTAGAGATAGATACCTTGCCATATCAAGCCCTCCTTACGTATCCGTGCATGACATGGTAGACCCTTACAATCCAAGGACCTGGAAAAGCATAAAACTATCCCAAGAAGGCTTAAGACCAGCAGGTGGATTAGATATAGAAAATGGAATTTTGATATACGGTGCTATTTCTAACCAAGTAGTCATTGTGGAGCTTGATTTTGAAAAAGGTCTCATAGAACCAAAAAATATTTTTAGACTTCAAGATTTTGAACAGATAAAGTTTATTAAGCTTTTAAAAAATAGAAATATAGTTATATCGGGCCCAAAGAAGACTGTGATTGCAGATATAAATGGAAATATATTGCAAGAACTAAATATACCCTCTAGCTGCGCTACATTTAAAGATGACATATTGTACCTAGGAGGAAAAGAGCTAATAGGATACAACTTAAACACAAAAACAGAAGTGTTTAGATATCAAGTATCTTGCAACCCCTCAGACATTGATGTATATGAGCACATAGTTTTGATGGCCGACAAAGACGAAAACAAACTAACGTTTTTTGATACAAAGCTTGGAGAAGAAATGGGAAGCTTAGAAGATGGTGGATATTCTGTTGTAAAAGTATCACCAGACGGTTCTATATATACATCCTTTTTTGACAAAGAAAACAAGCTTTACTATCTTAAAAAGTTTGAAACCAACTTGCTAAATTTATATTATCCAAAAGAGCGTCAAGAAGCAATAAGAAAAAATGCCCAAAAGCTATACAAAGACTTTAAGAAAAAATTAGCCAGCAACGAAACAGAGGATATACCAGAATTAAAAGAACTAAAAACCCTTATATCCTATCCCTTTAAAGATATAAGAGAGCTTATAGAAAAAGCTGAAGAAGAGCTTCATCAAAAGATTATAGAGCTAAAGTTTGAGGCTTTTAAAAGCCAAATACCAAACATGAACGCCAAAATTTACGAAGAACTTCAAGAGTTTGGCAAAAACTTAGATGAAAACTATAAAGAAGAGTTTGAAAAACTACAGCAAGAAGCTATCACATCTTTAAAAAATCTCATAGAGAAGCATCTAAAAGAAGTTGAAGAAGCAATAGCAAAAAATGCCGTTGCAAATCAAATAGAAGCAGAATCTTTAGAAGAAGTTAAAAAAGCGAGGGAAGTATTTTTAAATTTGCCAAGAGAACTGCAAAACGAAGCTTTTGATAGGTTAAACAAGCTTGTTCAAAGGTTTATAATAAGTAGAAGGTTAGAAAAGTATAGGATTGACATACAAAAAGACATTATCAAAATAGCCGATACAGTAGTAGAAATACCTCAGAACATAAGAAAAAAATTAAGATGGCAAATTAAGTTGGAAGAAAAAATCGTCATAGAGCAAAAGCTTTATTCCAAAATATCCTTTGTAAGAGAAGATGGCATAACAAGAGAGCCCAAAAGGTACAACAACTATCTTACCATAGATGAGATGAGACATAAGCCTAAATGGATATCAAGATACCTCTCAAAACTAAATGGACTTTTCGGCTATCAAGATAGCATAAGCTTAAACCCTACCGTTAGCTTTGAAGACACTCCGTGGTTTGTGCAAAATTTAAGCATGTTATCAAAAGCTCTAAACGAACAGCTAAAATACAAAGAAGGCATAGTCATCATAGAAGGAGATGCCGGTGTAGGTAAAAACTTCCTCATAGAAGTTTACAGCGCTCTTACCAGAAGACCACTTTTCATAATTCCATGCCATTCAAAGATGGAAAAAGAGGATATAACCTTTGTATATGAGTATGACCCAAAAGTCGGCACCAAAAGAACAAAATCAAACCTCATAAAAGCTTTGGAAACCCCAAACGCTATCATATTCTTTGATGAGATAAACACATTGCCTACCTCTCTTGTAAAGGTGTTTAACCCTTTGTTTGATTACAGAAGGTATATGTATCTTTCTTACGACAGCATCGTAAAAGCCGAAAAAAACGTGCTTTTTGTAGGTGCTATGAACCCGCAAAACTATTTAGGTGTATCAGAGCTTCCTCAAGACATAAAATCAAGAGCAGATATTTTGTACGTAGACTACCCACCTTTTGAAGATGAAAAAGGTTTTTACTATCCAGACGAGGCAATAATACTAAAAGATTATATAGCTGGATTTGAGAGCCTTACCAAGGAGGACTTTATATACCTTTGGTATGATAAAATAAATGGTATAAGCCACGACAAAATTATAAATGTATCAGAAATTACCATAAAAAATCTCTACAAGATTTTTGAGCTTTTAAAAATAGCTTCTTCTATTAGAAAGGCCTATAGAGACTATCAGTCTGGGCAATCTGAGGAAGCGATAGACTTCGTATTTTCCATGAGAGACACCATAAGATGTGCAAGGAAGCTAAACGATTCTGACAACGTCAAAGAAGTGGTAAAATCAACGATACTTCCAAAAGTATCAAATCTCTTTGAAAGAAAAAGCGTAGAAACCCTGATAGATGATGCTTAACAAAACATCATTGACAATTTTAAAAGTCGGGTTAGCTTATTTACGATGCTAAGTAGTGGTGATGTTTTAGAAAAGAAAAAATCTAATAGCATATCAATAGAAGATGCTATAAGAAAAATAGACATAGTAAAAGAAATATCTTCTTACATAGAGCTAAAAAGAAGTGGAAACAACTATTTAGGCAAATGTCCATTTCACGATGATTCAACACCCTCTTTATCAGTATCAGAACAAAAACAAATATGGAAATGCTTTGGGTGCGGCAAAGGCGGGGACGTGGTAAAGTTTGTATCTTTGTATGAAAACATCACTTATATGGAAGCTCTTTCAAAGTTAGCCATAAAATATAACCTACCGATAAATATAAAAAACGAGGAAAAGGATCAAAAGATTTATGAAGTGATGGGTTTAGTATCTAGCTTTTACCATGAGGAGCTCACAAAAAGCCCAAAAGCTATAGAATATCTTAGGAAAAGAGAAATAACACCCAAAACAATAGAGAATTTTGATATAGGCTATTCGCCAAACAGTTATAAGGTTATAGAATTTTTGCAAAACATATCCGAATACTACCTTAATCTTTATAAAAGCACTCAAAACTTATATCAATCTTCAAACTCCATCAGAGATATATTTGAAGGAAGGCTTATAATACCGATAAAAGATATATCCTCAAGGGTGGTAGGATTTGGCGGTAGAATTTTGTACGATGATAAATCGGTCATAAAATATCTAAACTCTCCAGACTCTTTCTTATTTAAAAAATCCCAGCTTCTTTTTGGTATAGACTTGGCACTTCCTTATATAAAAGAAAAAGAAGAGGTGATACTAGTAGAGGGATATTTTGATGTTATAAGACTTTATCAAATAGGCGTAAGAAACGTTGTAGCACCTCTTGGTACTGCTTTTGGCAACGAGCACGCAAAAATACTCTCAAAATACGCCAAAAGAGCTTATCTTCTTTTTGACAACGACAACGCTGGTAAAAACGCCAGTTTAAGGGCTTCTACATATCTGATAGCAAGAGGCATAGAACCTTTGTATGTGGGCATAGAAGATGCAAAAGACCCGGATGAATTTGGGCTAAAGTTTGGGAAAGAAGGGCTGTTAGAGCTTTTAAGAAAAGCCAAAAATATTATAGATATGAGCATAGAATTAGAAGATATAAAAACAGCGCTAGACTTATTCTCTTACCTTGAAAATCCCCAAGACATATACCAATATACTCAAAAGTTTATCTCTATAGGGATTCCAAAGCATATATTAGAGCAATATATAGCAAAGAAAAAACCAATATACGAAGAAGAGAACAAGGATAATCCATATGATAAAATACCAATGAAGGACAAGATGCTCCTAAAAGCTCTACAAGTATGCCACGATTCACAAGTATACCACGCCCAACAAGTCTACCACGATTCACAAGTATACCAAGATACACAAGTATGCCACGGTTCACAAGAGCGCTATGTTGATATAAATCCTTTAGACATAAATTGGCTTGATAAAAACTCAATAATCATTGCCGAAAAGATAAAATACGGGCAAGAACTAACCGAAGATGAGATGAAGCTATTAGATTCTCTAAACTATATTCCCAAAGAGGCTTTAGAAAAATTTCTCATAAAAACCTTAGAAGAACAGCGCTATCTTACTGAAGAAGATCTTATAAACATTAAAAATACTATAAGTAGAAGAACTTATGCAAAAAAGTATTATATTTCTCATGGTAGAAGTTAATTTGAATTTATATCTTAAATAGCTTAATGTTTAAGGAGGTTGTATGGGAAAAGCTAAAGGTAAAGAACAGCTTCTTGAAATAGGTAAAGAGAAGGGCTACGTCACATACGACGACATAAACGAGTATGTTAGCGAAGACTTTATAGAGTCAGAAGACCTAGAATCGTTGTTTGACGTACTTTCAGAAAAAGGTATTCAGATACTAGAAGATGAGACAGAAGTATATATAAATCAAGAAGAAGAGATTGAAGAAGACGATGAAATGATAGTCTCAGCCAACATAACAGAAGCCGACTTAAAAAACAACGATTCTGTAAGACACTATCTAAAAGAGATGGGCAAGATCGCTTTGCTTGGTAGAGCCGACGAAATAGAACATGCAAAATATATAGAAATGGGCAGAAAGCAACTAAGAAGAGGACTTTTAAGAACATCTTTTCTAGTGGATATGGTCCTAAGGTATTGGGCAAAAGTATGTGACGGCAAGATGAGATCCCAAGAGATATTGGATATCCAAGAAGAACACACTGATTACGACGAATATGAAGAAGCCGAACACATAGACTCAGTCTTCATAGAAAAAGGCATAGAGCTTGCCAAAAAATACAAAACAGTAATTGAAAAAAGGACGCTTTTCCTAACCTATAAGGATAAAAAAACAAAAGCAGAGTATCTAAAAGCTCATGCAGAGATGAATAAAACACTAAAAGGCATGAATATTAAATTTTCAAGATATGAAAAAATAGCAGATGAGTTTATTAAATTGTGTAAAGACTACAAAAGCAAATTAAACTCTTTAGAAATTCAAAGAAGAAGATTCCAAGCAATACACCCCAATATAGAAGAGTTGCTTTCTTACTATGACAAAAACAAAGAAATATTAAATAAAATAGAAAAACACATGCCTTTTCATAGCTTTGAAATAAGCAGGTCAAACTTTTTGGCTCTACAAAAAGAGGTAGAGGATATAGAAAGGCGTTTAGGCGTTTTACCAGAGGAACTAAACAAGGTTATAAACATAATAGAACAAGGCAGAAAACGCGTTAAAGAGTCAAAAGATATAATGGTCAAATCAAACCTTAGACTGGTTGTTTCCATAGCTAAAAAGTATATAAATAGAGGACTTCATTTCTTGGACCTTATACAAGAAGGCAACATGGGGCTTATGAAAGCAGTAGACAAATACGACTACAAAAAGGGTTTCAAATTCTCTACGTATGCCACTTGGTGGATAAAACAAGCCATCACAAGAGCCATAGCCGACCAAGCCAAAACCATACGTATCCCAGTACACATGATAGAGACTATCAACAAGATATCAAAAGTATCCAAAAAGCTTTTCCAAGAAAATGGCAGAGAACCATCCCCAGAAGAAATAGCAAAAGTTCTAAACATGTCACCAGACAAAGTAAGAAAGATATTGAAATCTATACAAGAGCCTATATCCCTTGAAACACCTATAGGAGATGACGAAGATACCCATCTTAAAGACTTTATAGAAGATTCAAGCATATCAAACCCAGAAGAAACTACCGCCAGAAAACTACTAAGAGAACAGATAGAAAAGATAATAAGCACATTATCCGACAAAGAAAGAGAAGTCATTATGTATAGGTTTGGGCTAGTGGATGGTATAGAGCATACGCTAGAGCAAGTGGGAGCTATGTTTAACCTAACCAGAGAGCGCATAAGACAGATAGAATCAAAAGCCATAAGAAAAATAAGACATCCAAGCAGGGCAAAGTATTTAAAAGACTTTGAGATATGAAGTACTTGTTTAAAACAACAATACTTCTAGGTATTTTAACAGGTATATTTTTAGCAGTGGGCTACGTGTTGGGGGGTCAATCTGGCCTTCTTTTGGCGCTTATTTTTTCAGCTTTTACAAACTTTATAAGCTATTACTACTCAGACTCTATTATTATTTCTATGTATGGAGCAAAAGAGCTTACACCTCAAGAGGCCCCTGGTCTTTTTAGGATAGCAGAAAAGCTCGCCCAAAGAGCAAACATACCAATACCAAAGCTTTATATAATAGATATGGACCAACCAAACGCCTTTGCCACCGGAAGAGATGAGCATCACAGCAAAGTAGTTGTAACGTCAGGCCTTTTAAAGCTTTTAAACGAAGATGAAATAATGGGTGTTTTAGCACATGAATTTTCACATATTAAAAACAAGGACATATTGATATCCACCATAGCTGCCACCATAGCAGGAGCCATAAGTGCCCTTGTAAATATATTTCAATTTAGTCTTATATTTGGAGCGCAAGATAGAGACAGGAATTCAAACCCCATAGTAGCTATACTCCTTATAATAATAACTCCGATAATAGCATCTATCATTCAATTTGCGATATCTCGTTCCAGAGAGTTTGCAGCCGATGCTACCGGTGCTCATATATGTGGGTGCCCACTGTCTTTAGCAAAGGCTCTTAAAAAGATACACGATTACGTAGAAAGATCACCCGTAGAGGTAAATCAAGGCACTGCCGCTTTATTTATAGAGAATCCTATGGGGAGTTTGGGTCAACTTTTTTCTACCCATCCACCCACAGAAGAACGTATAAAAAGACTTGTTGATATGGCAAAAGAAATGGGACAAATCTAAAAGGAGTGTGCTATGGCAAAGCTTATTGTAAATAAAAAGGTCATAGGAAATTTTGATGTAGGAACAAAGTTTCAAGATATACACGACCTTATAGAAAAAGCAGGCGTTGAATTTGGATGTACCGACGGTCAATGCGGGGTTTGCGTGGCTACCGTGTTAAAAGGGCTTGAGGCCTTAAACGAAGTTTCTGAAAAAGAGTCAGATACCCTATGGCGCATAGGAGAGTATGATGAAGAAAGAAGGCTTACATGCCAGCTTGAAATAGTAAAAGATACCGATGTTATAGAGCTTCAAACAGATTAAAATGCACTCCTCTTTTGTAGATACCAAAGAGGACAACGTATTAGCTTTAGCAAAAAGCCTAAGGTTTATACCTTTAAAAGAAGACGAAGAGAGCCTAACTATAGAGTTATCAAATACTCAAAACGTAGCTTTTGTTAAAAACGCCCTTTATTTTTTTACACATAAAAAGATAAAAACCTTGATAATAAGTGAGGAAGAGTTTTTAGAGCACTGGAACAACTTTTTATCCAAATCTTACCAGAAAGAGGACAATCAAGATATAAGGCTAGAATTCGAAACTATAGACCTGTCAAAAGACGAGCTTGAAAGCCCAGCTATTATCTTTGTAAACAACATTTTATTAAAAGCTATAAAAACAGGAGCCTCTGATATACACATAGAACCCTACGAGAAAAACGTATATGTGAGAATGAGAATAGACGGAAAACTTATAACCGTAGAAGAACTCACCAACAGCTTTTATCAAAGCGTATTGTCCCGTATAAAGGTTATAGCTAATATGAATGTGGCGGAAAAAAGACTTCCTCAAGATGCCAGATTTAGGATAAAGATATCCAAAAAAGAGATAGACATAAGAGTATCTACCATACCTTCTTTGTTTGGGGAGAGAGTGGTGCTTAGAATTTTAGACCAATCAAACACAGCCTTAGAGCTTGAAGATTTGGGGCTTTTAAAAGAAGATTATCAAAAAATATTGAATATCATCTCAAAACCCTACGGCATAATCCTTGTTACAGGACCAACAGGTAGCGGAAAATCCACAAGTCTATACGCTTTTTTAAAAAAGCTAAAAAACCCATCAAAAAATATTATCACCATAGAAGACCCAGTGGAATATCAGATAGATGGTATTTCTCAAATACAAGTAAATCCCAAAGTGGGGCTTACGTTTGCCTCAGGGCTTAGGTCTATATTAAGACAAGACCCAGATATCATTATGATAGGTGAGATAAGAGACAAAGAAACCGCAGAAATCGCCATTCAAGCGGCTCTCACAGGTCATCTGGTGCTTTCTACCCTTCACACTCAAAACGCACTATCTAGCATCACAAGGCTTTTTGATATAGGCATAGAACCGTTTTTAATCGCTTCTTCGGTGGAAGGGCTTATAGCTCAAAGGCTTGTAAGAAAGATTTGTCCTCATTGTAAAAGCCCATATACACCGTCAGAGTTAGAGTTAAAAGAACTTGGATTACAAG
>ERZ1669247.151-NODE-151-length-30858-cov-5.125605_pt1 | contig 30858 bp, 28 predicted proteins | sample MGYA00579297_ERZ1669247 | MGnify/ENA primary metagenome ERZ1669247 (study PRJEB41166, sample SAMN08046056) | hot springs metagenome | biome: hot spring; feature: acid hot spring; material: thermophilic sediment; isolation source: thermophilic sediment from acid...
CGGAACGCCTCAGGGCCTTCACGTCACCCCGTATGACGTTCATCAGAACTGTTTCAGCCTCATCGTCTAGATTATGGGCTATGGCCAGGTAATCAGCTTTGAGTTCCATGGCGTAGTCATTCAAAGCCCTTCTTCTAAGAACTCCACATATGCTGCAGGGCTCCTCCTTTCCCTTCAGTACCGATACAGCTTCGTCCAGCGAAAAGCCGTACTTCTGCTTAAAGCTTTTCAGCTCCCATTTTATTCCTCTCTCCTTTGTCATCCTCTCTATTATGTCGAACCTCTTCTTCCTGTAATTCCCGCCCTCTATCCCTTCATCGATTGTTAGCGCTACGAGTTCGACGTCATACTGTTTTTCAACCATCCAGAGAAGGTCCATCATAACAAGGCTATCCTTCCCACCAGATATGCCCATTACTATTCTGAGCTTCCGATTTCCTTTTCCCAATCCCTCGCTCCTGACCTGCTTTCTAACCCTTTCCTCCAATGATTTCCTGAAGTGTTCCTCGCAAAGCGCAGTTCCTGACCTCTTATCAAGGTATACCGCCGGCTTTCCGCATTTCTTGCACGAAAGCATGGTCCTTCACAGTAATGTTGAGGCCGAAAATATCAGGTTTGCGAGCAGCAAGCCCATGGCAACAGCTTCGAGCGAGAGCGCTATGCCGTAGCCAAAACCGGCAGGTAGACCTCTATCTCTTAGGGCAGCGATAAGCTCCTTGAAGAACTGGTCACCATCCAAGAGCGGTATGGGTAAGGCATTGAATATTCCCACGTTTAGGTTTATGAACCATATCCAAAAAGCGTAAGTCTGTATCTGAAGCCACTTGCCCGTTGATAAGCCCATGTAAGCGCGGGGCAGGAAGAAGGGCATACTGCTCAGCTCTACCCCTATGAAGCCTTTGTTACCCCCGCCGTAAGCCGTCGGCGTGACGCCAAGAGCGCCAGTGAAGTTTCCGTGATTGGTAACTATGGTCACAAGCTGTCCTGGATGGCTTTTGGCGAGCGCGGCCGATAGAGCTGATAACGTGCCCGTGGCGGTATTATTCAGGCCGTATATGAGGTAACCGGTCTCAAGCCCTAGAGCACCGGGCGAGCCTGGATATCCCTTTAGAAGCAATGCCATGAGCCCCAACGTAATGCCTGCGACCGCGAGGTTCGCCATGCTACCGGCGGCTAGCACCCTTAGCTTGGAGCCACGGGTAGACTCCTTAAAGGATTGCTCATCAGGCTCAGTAAACGCACCCACTGGAAAGGCCATCACAAATATAACTCCCAGTCTGTTAACTTTAACTCCCTCGTTCCTGGCGGCAATAGCGTGAGAAAACTCGTGCACCAGAACCGTTACCACAAGGGCAACCACGCCAGGCAAAAGAGGTATCGTTAGGCCTGGCACTACAGGCATAACCGTGACCTGAGGCCTAACAGCAGTAAGCTCCCTTATCAGGCCACCTCCCAGAAGATATATGGCCGAGGCAGCGCTTATCGCAAAGAGAACGGTCCCAACCGTGAACCAAGCCTTCCACAACTTGCTAGCGCGATGAGCTAACCCGTCAATGAACGCGTTAAGCGCAGCCGAGCTATATATGGCGTAACCAGGACCGAGCTTTAGACCGCTGGGCTTCTTAACGTAGCCTAATATCCAAAGGGCCGCGGTCAAGGCCAAAAAGCCCAGCAACCAGACCAAGTATGCTTGCAAGCTCGTTCTTGCTCCGTTTCGGTAAAACTTTCTTGACAACGTTATAAACTTTTTCGCGCACCAAAAACCCATATTGCGCATCGGCGTAAGATCGGAGACGGTCAGAAAAAACTGGATTATTACGGTCGTTAACGTACACAAGGTCCCTATAACAATACTCATTGTGTACGACAGGGCCAGTGACATGTTTTACTCCATGGAAGCCGTGTGCACGCGCTTTGGCTACGGGCTGCTCACGAACGTCGAGGGGTTTCATGCCCACTGCCCAATACATGGAGCAGTTTACGACGTAAGAACGGGCGAGCGCATGGCAGAACCGGTTCAAACCCTACATCTCCCTGGGTTTATGCGAGGTAAATCTACCGCTCTGGACGTACAAAACCCGTGACGTCAACGACAATATAGACATAGATGTTGAATAGGCGCTCGGTAAACCGTAGATTATTTATGCAACTGCATCACGCATCGATGTAAAGTGACGAAAACTCGCCAACGGAGTATGGCCGCGATACCCCCTAGGCCCTGGAGCTCCGCCCCTCCTTCATCAGATACTATCTCCAAAGCGCCGCCGGTGCGTTCCACTTCATCTATTGCCTGCATAAGAGCTTCAGGCGGGTTTTTTAGTAACTTTGCGCTCAAAAGCATTACCTCAACCCTTCCCTGCTCTGCTGATTCAGCAACAGCCTCCATTCCTACGGCCACGCCCTTTCCCTGAGATAAACGGTCGAATACTTCCTTTATGAGCTCCCTTTCCCTAGCCAGCCTCAGTTTTGAGGAGTATTCACGAAAGTCCGGGTTATCCTTCAAAAGCTCAAGGCCCTCCTCTCCTCCATACGATGAAACCAAATGGTAAAAGCTAACCGACTTAAGGGGGCCATAATTTTCCACAGAACGCTTAAACTCGTCGAGCACTACGCTCGGTCCCGTGACAACTACGTAGCCTATTTTCCTCTTCTGAAGCTCGGAAATTAGGATAGACCTAATCTCTGATAAAAACTCTTCCAGGTGAGCGTTTTCCTCTTCCCTCTTAGCCCTCAATGCGGTTACCTTCTCGAGGCCATAGGTCCAAAGGACCGCAATGGCGGCTGAATTCATGTCTAAAGATAAAACGAGCGCGTTCGCGCTTGATGTACCCCTTTCTTTCATGAGCTTCCTCTCAATGGGATCGAAAGCCCCCTGCTTCCTTATCTCCACCTCATCCCCTATTCCCACAGATATGGATTGGTGCTCACCCTTTTGCGCGACCCATTCCATTCCCTTCTCCACGCCAACTATCTTCCCCAAGAACCTCATGGACTCGGTAAACGGTTGAAACTCTACCCTTTCGACCTGTATGGACAGATCCAATGATACCCTCCTCTTGTCCCTAACATCCCCGTCCTCGCTCCTCAGCTTGAGCTGCCTGCTGGTCCTCCCCATTAAGACATAACCTTGCTTGACCAGAAGGCTTAGCCTCCACAGGTCGTCAAAGTTCTCCACCCTTATTACCGCATCACCCTCTCCTCTTTCTTGAACCTTCAAAAATCTCACCCTTAAGAAAAACGCCGTGAATGGTTGACATTTCGCCCGACGCAGATTTTCAAGCGCAACCTCGAGCTAACTGCCCTCGGACTATTGGGAACGGCAGGCTGAAAGCCTCGGCTTGCGCCTCGGCTCTTACACCTCCGCTCCATCAAACCCATCTTCTATGGGTGTCCTCGTGCCTGACGGCATGGTCGCCTATTTTCGGGATGGGCTTCCCGCTTAGATGCACTCAGCGGTTATCCCGCATGGCGTAGCTGCCCGGCAATGCCCTGTCGGACAACCGGTAAACCAGAGGCCACGACGCCCTGTTCCTCTCGTACTGAGGGCGTCTTCCCCTCAGGCGACCAGCAACCCTGATAGGAGGAGGCCGACCTGTCTCACGACGGTCTAAACCCAGCTCACGATCCCCTTTAACGGGCGGACAGCCCTACCCTTGGAGGCTTATGCACCTCCAGGATGGGAAGAGCCGACATCTAGGTAGCAAACCGCGGGGTCGATGGGAACTCTCGCCCGCGACGACTCTGTTATCCCCGGGGTAATTTTTCTGACATGTTCGGCCCCCAGCGAGGGGGACACGGACGTTCGCTAGGCCAAGCTTTCGCTCTTGGATCCCTTGCCGTTGAGGATCCAATCAGGCTGGCTTTTGGCCTTGCCCTCTACGGTGGGTTTCTAGACCACCTGAGCCAACCTTTGGGCGCCTATGTTTCTTTATCGTAGGCGTGCCGCCCCAGCCGAACTACCCACCTGCTGGTGTCCCCTTGCGGGTAAGGGGCGCAATTGTGGAAGAACGGTGTTCCATTGTCGCTTCAGCCTTGCGGCCACATTGCTCCCGTCTGCGCTCTACATCCACAACCGCACCTCAACAACAGGCTGTAGTAAAACTCCACGGGGTCTTTTCTCCCAGTCAGGGTTTCCTGGTCTATGCGCCAGGTCACGTAGCTTCGCTGGGCTCCGGGTTGGGACAGTGGGGACCTCGTTGATCCATTCATGCACGTCGGAACTTGCCCGACAAGGCATTTGGCTACCTTAAGAAGGTCAGAGTTACCTCCGGCTTTAAGCGGCGCTTCGCCCCGTTGTACCGGGGTTTGACGTCCCGCCATTGGCCAGGATTCAGCCCCTGTTCTCGACCTTGCGGTCTTGCAGGGACCTATGTTTTTAGTAAACAGTCAGGTCCCCCTAGTCACTGAGACCTGAAGGGCCGGGTTGCCCCAACCCCCCAGGCACCCCTTCTCCCTAAGTTACGGGGCCAATTTGCCGAGTTCCCTAACCCAGACTCACCCAACACACCTCGGGCTTCTCACCCAGGGGCACCTGTGTCGGATCTCGGTACGGTCGTGACATCCTCACCGCGACCCTTTTCATGGGCCCTAAGACTTGACCGAACCACCCTTGCGGGCGGCCTTACCTTGTTCGCCGGGATCTAGCCATTACGGTATTCCCCCGGTTTCCAAGGCAAAATGAAGCGACGGCTCCACTCGGCCTATCTCAAGGCGAAGGCGCGGATCAGCGGACTACCACGGTACGGGGATATTAACCCGTTTCCCTTTCGGCTACGCGCGTTACGCATCGCCTTAGGACCGACTCACCCTCGGCCAACGATTGGTGCCGAGGAACCCTTGCCCTTTCGGTGGAGGGGATTCTCACCCCTCTTTGCTGCTACTTCCACCAGGATTCTCACTTCACGCCGGTCCACACGACCTCACGGCCGTGCTTCTGGCCAGCGCGAACGCCTCCCTACCAGCCCGTTTTCGGGCTTCGCGATCTCGGCAGTCGGCTTAGCCCCGTCCATTTTCAGGACCTCACGCCTCGGCGAGTGAGTTTTTACACACTCCTTGGAGGATGGCTACTTCTGGGCCCACCTCCTCGCTGTTTTAGGCGTGAGATGCCTTTACAAGCACTTAGCCGACATTTTGGGGCCTTAATCGCGATCTGGGTTGTTTCCCTCTCGGCCCGCGAGCTTATCCCGCGGAACCCCACTCCGGCCATCTACACCGGTGACGAATTCGGAGTTTGACGGAGGAGAGAAACCTTTCGGTTTCCCTTCCTCTATCGGTAGCTCTACCCCGCTACCAAGCTCCGGCCAGGCTGTGCTGAGACACACTTCGGGAGGAACCAGCTATCACCGGGCTAGATTGGTCTTTTGCCCCTTGACCCAGGTCAGAGGAACAACTTGCAAGTTAGAACCCCTTCGGGCCTCCACCGAGCGTTAGCCCGGCTTCGCCCTGCCCAGGTCAAGCTCGTCCGGTTTCGGGTCTCATGAAAGCGACTTCAGGCCCTTTCAGACCCCGCCCCTCACGGCTTTCGCCGCTGCGGGCAAGTCGGTTTCCCTTCGCCTTCGGGGTTTTAACCCCTTAAGCTCGCCGCTTCCATGAACTCCCTGGCTCGTGCTCCTAGACGAACGATGGAACCCTGGAACAGCTCTCCCTCGTACAACCACGTCGCCGTGGCTTCCTTCGGGAAAGCCTACCTTTTGAGCCCCATCGCATATAACCGCCTAATTTCAGGCTCTTTTCACCCCCCTTCCGGGGTACTTTTCAGCGTTCCTTCACAGTACTGCTCCGCTATCGGTCTTGGGGTGTATTTAGCTTTGGAAGTCGCTACCTCCCGTCTTCCCACGACAAAACTAAGCCGTGGTACTCTTGAGATAACCACGCCCACTCTCCCTTTACCTACGGGACCATCGCCCTCTTTGGTGGGTCCTTCCAGACCGCTTCGGCTCAGGAGAGCCGGGCGCTAACGGCTACCTCACCTCACATCTCTGAGCCCTTACGGGCCAGATTCGATTTGAGCTGTCTCCCTTTGGGTCGCCCCTACTCAGGAGATCCCTGATGGTTTCTCCTCCTTCCCCTACTGAGATGTTTCCGTTCGGGGAGTTCCCCTCCCTCAACGAGATGCGCCGAGTTGTTAGCCCGACGCGGGAGGTCCCATTTGGGCATCCCCAGATCAACGGTTGCATGCACCTACCTGGGGCATATCGCCGTTTGCCGCGCCCTTCTTCGGCACCCAAGCCAAGCCATCCGTTAGGCGGTGTAGCAGCAGAAAGCCCTACTATTGCGCTTACATCAACCTGCGTCAGTCTGGCGTATCAACCATTCACGGCGTTCAACGCGAGGAACTGCTCCCTCGCTCCCGCAATCAGTTCGAGGCCCACGCCTCGGACATCACAAATGAAGAGGGTATCCTTTACACTTCCCTAAAATATTATTCGGAGGTGATCCGGCCGCAGGTTCCCCTACGGCCACCTTGTTACGACTTCTCCCACCTCGTCGACCTCGGATTCGACACCAGCCGAAGCTGATGCCTCATCCGAAGCCAACTCGGTTGGAGCGACGGGCGGTGTGTGCAAGGAGCAGGGACGTATTCACCGCGCGGTGTTGACACGCGATTACTAGGGATTCCAGGTTCACGAGGGCGGGTTGCAGCCCTCGATCCCAACTGAGGCAGGCTTTGAGGATTGCTTCCCCCTTACGGGGTCAAATCCCATTGTACCTGCCATTGCAGCTCGCGTGCGGCCCAGGGGTTTCGGGGCATGCTGACCTGCCGTTGCCTCCTCCTTCCTCCACCTTAATCGGTGGCGGTCTCCTTAGTGTGCCCCTTTAAGGGTTGCAACTAAGGATGGAGGTCTCGCTCGTTCCCGGACTTGACCGGACGTCTCACGATACGAGCTGGCGACGGCCATGCGCCTCCTCTCAGCGCGTCTGGCAAAGTCGTTAGCTTGGCCTTCACACTGCTGTCTCCCCTGGTGAGTTTTCCGGCGTTGACTCCAATTGAGCCGCAAGCTTCACCCCTTGTGGTGCTCCCCCGCCAATTCCTTTAAGTTTCAACCTTGCGGTCGTACTCCCCAGGCGGCGGGCTTAATGGCTTCCCTGCGTTACCGGAGCGGCCCTAAGCCGTTCCGACAACTAGCCCGCATAGTTTACGGCTGGGACTACCCGGGTATCTAATCCGGTTTGCTACCCCAGCTTTCGTCCCTCACCGTCGGACGCGTTCTAGCCGAGCGCTTTCGCCACTGGTCGTCACTCCGGGATTATAGGATTTCGCCCCTACCCCGGAGGTACCCTCGGCCTCTCCCGCTCCCTAGCCCGGCAGTATTTACAGCGCTCCGACACTTGAGATGCCGGATTTCACCATAAACTTACCGGGCCGGCTACGGACGCTTTAGGCCCAATAACCGTCCTGACCACTCGTGGAGCTGGTATTACCGCGGCGGCTGACACCAGTCTTGCCCCCCACTTATTCGCCCAGCTTCTTACACTGGGCAAAAGCAGACCTCAGCAGCCTGCACTCGGGATGGCCCCGTCACGGTTTCCCGCATTGCGAAGGTTTCGCGCTTGGTGCGCTCCGTAGAGCCTGGGCCCTTGTCTCAGTGCCCATCTCCGGGCTCCCGCTCTCACGGCCCGTACCCGTTATAGGTTTGGTGGGCCATTACCCCACCAACTGCCTGATGGGACGCAGCCCCATCCTCGCGCGGACGAAGGCCATTTCCTCCGTCCCTTTCGGTGAGCGGTTCTTCCAAAGCCGCTCGCCTATCGGGGATTATCCTCAGTTTCCCGAGGTTATCCCCGTCACGAGGGCAGGTTAGCCACGCGTTACTGAGCCGTACGCCACGTGCGCAAGGGCGCACGTCGACTTCCATGGCTTAGCCTCATCCCGATAGCAGTCAGGTCCGGCAGGATCAACCGGAGTCGACCGTTTGAAACTTATTTTAGGGGAATTTGTGCGGATACCCTCTTCCGATCTGAACCCATTCGGTTCAGGTCGCCATCACCTAAGCGTACTCCATCGCTGGAGGCGGCATCTTCATCCCCGGCCATCCGGCCTTGGTCTTGCCGCACCGCCGCACGATGGAGGCAAGTAAGATTAATTCGGGGAGATTTAAGCGCTTCCCCTTTTTTCATGTGGGTTTTTCACCTCCACTCCCAATCCCACGCATATCGAGGGCAGTTGATAATCTATGCTGTGCAGCAATTAAGAAAGGCCATGAAGCAGGCCGTACACTTCTCCGCTGCTTGCAATATAGCTGATACATAGGCTATGGCCACTAGCTCCTGAAGGAGTGCATTTGATCTTTTTGATACCTCTGCCATGAAGTACGTCATTACCATATCGAACGCGAAAAAGCCTGGCTCCAAGAAGTTGACACAATACTCCAGTTCCATGCTCTTGTCCGGACCTTCTCCTCCCAAAACGCGTTTCCTTAAGTGATAGTATTTCGTCTACGCCAGACCCCATGCCGGCTCCCTATGGATGTTGCGGCAGGCCTCTTGATCATGGTCAATATTCTAAGGTCAACCTCGTCGAACGTGACGGCGATCCTGTTTGCCTTGGTCAGCTCCCTGAGCTCTTTTATTTTTCCACCGATATCCTCGGTTGAGCATAAAATTCAGCATTACGCTGACTTTAAACATAAACCCGATTCAGCGCAACACACCGATAGAAAGCCGGTCACATGCTACCTCAAAATTTCAAGGCCAAGCTCTAGCCTGAAGGAAAGGCATTTATTGAAGTGCCGAATATTTCTGTAAAAAAATTGCCAGCTAAGTTTCCTTGCCGCTTTCTGAGCTGGGAGGAAGTCGAGGAAATGAGCTATAATCTGGCAGAAAAGATAAGGGCGTCAAACTTCAGGCCAGATGTCATAGTTGCGGTGGCCCGCGGAGGCGTGGTAGGTGCAAGGCTCGTTAGCGATATATTGGGCATATCTGATTTCACGTGCCTCAGAATCGCCCACTGGGGAGAAACGGCCGTAAGGGGCAAAGACGCGAGACTAGAAAGAGGTATCGGTGGAAGCATAACCGGAAAGAAGATACTTTTAATAGATGATGTAACTGACACAGGCAAGAGCCTAACAGTTGCGAAAGCCTATCTCGAGACCCTAGCTCCAGCTGAGATCAAGACGGCCGCTCTTCAATACATAAAGGGATCAAGCTTCATACCTGACTACTATGGAAAGGAAGAAGATGAATGGGCATGGTTCGCGTATCCATGGAATAGGTGGGAAGACCTGAGAAGCCTCACGCTTAGGATACTGGAGGAGAGACGGGGACCCCACGCCGCCAAGGAGGTAAGCGCAAAGTTCATGGAGTACTATGGAGTAAACGTTAAGCCGGAAATCATCGAAAGGACCTTCGCGGATTTGGAGAACAAGGGCTACGGAAAGAGGGTGCAGAGCTCTTTCATCATGGAAAGCGCGCCAAAACAGTAACACTTATCTTAGAAGAGCGGGCGCGCCTTTTCAAGCTTTTTTTCGATTTATTGGGTATTGATCCTGGGCATTGGCGCTAAGCCACACCGACACAGCTATCTCCACGTGGTGGTCGATAAGTTATCGACCTGGAGCATCCCATCATTCACTTCAAGAAGCTTAAGCGACTCAACGGCATAATAAGTGTTTTCAAGATTGGATATCCCCATTTCAGGGAAGTACCTAAATCCGCCGTTGCCATTCATAAAACCAAGGACGAAATCCCTCACGCTGTTAGCGCTTGCTATGCCGTAGCCAGTAGCCCTTGCGAGCCAAATTCCATGATAGATATCTGATATGACGGGTGGATACGTCATTGGCCTTTCCGAAAAGCCCAAGCCTTTGATCTCGCACTTTGACAAGAAGTCATGGCATTCTCCAGTAACGTCAAATCCCAAGTTCCAAAGAGAACGGACCGCGTAATAAGTCCCGCTAAGCGTGGCCCTCTTGATGCCGTAGCCTCCCTCTTCGCTTTCAAAGGCCGCCAGATCCCTGCGCAGCCTATCCACGTCGACGTCATCAAGCATCCCCGTCATCTTAATTACAGAGGTAGCCGCCTCAAAGAGCTCAAGCGCGATCTCGCTTTCGCTCTTAAGCCAGAAACCATGGCTAGAGCTGGAAAGCAGCCAATTCTTGAAGCCCCTTTCGACTACAAAACTATCACTTAGTTCCCCTAATCCCTCTATCACGTAGCGCGCTACCTCGATACTAGAAAAGGAACCATCTTGCCTCTGCGCCCCCTTAAGATACCTCGCTACCTGTTCTTTCCTGGGCACGTCCTGACCTAGTGCCTTCAATATTTTTATGGAGTAAAACGTGTCTTCTACGCTTGGCGTGCCAGCCTCTCTAGCAAAAAAGAAGCCACCATTGTCGAGCTGCCTTTGCTTGACGTAATCCACAGTTAGCTGCATGCGAGAAAAATCCATGAGCTTAGCAAAAAAAGCGCGTAAAAACGTTTCCACCCAATTCGACAGGAAAAATTTGCATTCTTCGCGATGCTTTAGGCATGCACGTTAAACGAAAACCGCAAAAAGAAATGCAAGAAAAAGGGGGATCACAAGAAAAAGCGCTATGAACGCACCACTAACCGAATAGTAGAGCGTCGCGACAAGCATACCTGAGCCCAACATGGACACGGCTTTACCCAGCCGAGTTACCTTGAAAGCTGCTATCGCTACCACGAGAAGGCTCACCACGTAGTAAAGCGAGTCAACGGCATATGTGTACTCCATAATAGAAAAGGTCGATTCCAGGGCATCTCCTCCCCCAAGGACCATTTCAATAACATAGCCTACGATCAAAATCGCCGCGGAGATGCCGGTAACCAAGTACGCCGCGAGGTTAGGGCTTTGTCTGGAGTTCAACTTTGAGAGAGATTTAGGAAGTGCCCCCTCTCTCGCCATGCCGTAAAACATCCTCGTGACGGAATTCAGCGTGGCCAAATAGCAAGAAAACACGCTCAACAATGAGGTTATTATGAACGCGTAAAGACCAACGCTTCCAAGGTACCGCTCCACAAAAATGTAAATGGGATTTAACCCATTTGATGCATTTGAAACAAACGATCCTATCTGCCCCTTTGACAAGCCCACATCTATCACAAGCGCATACGTTGAAAGCATGAAGACCAAACCCATAAAGGTAGCGGCTGAAAGAGTTCCCAGCGGCACGCTTCTCTTGGGATCTTTAGCCTCCTCGGAGAGTTGGGTACTGGTTTCAAATCCCATAAAATACGTAACTGAGAACACAAGTCCACCAGCCAGAGCACCCAGCTCCCCCATGGGCGAGGCCTGGAAAGTCGCACTAGGAGTAAACGGATATGCCGTTAAACCTGAGGGATTTTCAAAAACACTAAGCAACGCAAACCCGATCAAAAGGAGCACCTCAACAGATGTCGTCACCATCTGTAACTTTACGCTTAGCCTTATTCCCAGAAGCGCAGGAACAAGAGGCAGAAGGAGGATGACAGGCAAAAACGGCAGTGGATTTACCCTCAACCCAATCGAGTAAGCGCCCTGCACTGCGAGATACGAGAAGGCCACTGCAACGGAGGCAGTTGCAAGCAATCCATATAAAATCGAGTAAACGTAACCAGTAAAAGCACCAATGTGAGCGCCAAAGGCGCGACTTGCGTACTCATAAAAACTTGCGGCGTGAGGATAACGCTTAGCCATTACGTAGACCGAAAAAACTATTGCCAACATACCTGCGCTGGTTATCAGCATGGCAAGGGGTGCGGCTGCGCCCGCGCTTCCCATTATGAGCGCCGCACCGGAGGCAACGCTGTAAACGGGAGCCTGACCGGCCAATGAGTTAAAGAAAACTCCTGCCGTTCCCAAGACCCCTCTTTTTAGACCATCGGTCACAACCTTCCTCTCCTATGGCTCTTACGCGTGTCGCTGCTGTTGCGTTTCAAGGCTTCTCCACTACATGATGCAAAACACGGTTTAGGCGCGCCCTTAAGCAAATGCCTTCTCGAAAACCAATTTTTCTTTCTCAGAACCCTCCAAATGTTAATTAAAGAGCTGTCGCTAAACACGGGTTACAGGGCGCGTCTGGCCACTAAACTAACCGTTCGATCTCATCTTGGGGTATCTCGGAGATCAAACCGCCATATCCCTTACCCCGCAAAAGAAGCCCCTCACCTGCTTTCACGTTCCCGATTACTCTGGCTCTTCCGCGAAAAGCGTCCAATATACGGCTAGCGTTATCAGGTTCCGCGGTCAGTAATAGAGCTCCGCTAGACAACAGCTTTAATGGGTCAAATCCCAATTTTTGACATATGGCTTCTGTCTCCTTCCTTATGGCTATTTTTTCCACGTTAACGTTGAACATGGTGTGCGATGATAAAGCCATCTCCAGGAGGCCCGCTATAACGCCTCCCTCGGTTGGATCGTGAGCTGATACGGCTCCGAGCTGAGAGGCAGCCAAGGCGTCCTCGGCAATGCTCAGCTCGTCGATAAAGCGCTTTGACCTTTCGACAACATCTGCAAGATCAGATATCATACCACCATGATCTAAGGCTATTACCGCGGTTCCTTCTATTCCTGCCTCGTTAATCATGATTATCATCTGCCCCGGCCTTATCCTTTTCACATCTAACAAAGGCCCCTTGGCGATCCCAAAAGTAGATATGCTGACTATGGGAGCGCTGACGGAAGAGGTGACCTCGGTGTGGCCACCTACTATAGAGATGCCAAGCCTTTTTGAGGTCACGTCTATCTCAGCGGTAATCCAGTCAAGAAGTGCCTCATCAAGATATGGCAACAAGATCGTGACCAACGACCACTTTGGCCTCGCGCCCTTTACCGCCACGTCATTAGAAGAGACTTGCACGGCGATCTTTCCGATGTGATTTTTCGCCTCGGTTATTGGATCAGTATGCGAAACCAAATATGCGCCGTCCACAGTCACCACACCGGCATCTTCTCCTATGCCGCTTCCGATTATTACGCTGGAATCCTGACTACCAAGCCTATGAAAGAGGTATTTCCTCTGGAAAGAGAGAGGGATCTTCACAAGCTTAAGGCACAACTGGTTTTAAGGGCAACCGAGAATGCTCGTTGCACGATAAAAAAATTAAAAACTCATGAACTCGATGCTTGGTAAGTCTGAAGCGCTAGCTCAAGCTCATGCATTGCATCAATTATGAGTTGTTGTGTTTGAACCTGGTTAGAGGCAAGCGCGGCGGCGTTGAGGTCAGCCTTGGCTTGGCCTATGTATTTGGTTGCCGCGGGATCGTTTTTCAAAAGACTGACTGTGGCATTTTCGACTGCCCAAGCCGCCTGCAACTTAGGCGTCTCGGGCTTAGGTCCAGCCCTGCTCTGTGCATTTAGCACGAGAGCATTTTGAAAGTCCTTCATCGCCACCCTGATGTATTGGACCGCAAAGACCAAGTTTTGGCTACTTATCGAGGCCGAGTTAACGGTTGCCGTAGCCCCTGAATTTGCCGGAATCATGGGTCCTCCAGGCTGTATTGCAGGGGAGATGATGTTCTCAGCGAGAGTCAGGTTGCCCAAACCCTCCTTATAATCACGCTCGGCTGCGTTGGAAACGACCAAGCCCATTTTCTGCGTTATCTCGAACTGCTTTTCCACCGTTAAGTTGAGGTGCATAGCTCCCTGAAGCATCTCAATCAACATTGCTCTGGACTTGCCCTGCGAATTTATCAGGCTGATTTCTGCCCAGATTTGCTTTTTCTGCAATGTCACGTTTCTGAGGTAATCGCCTATGGCTTGTTCAAAGGTGGCCGCGTTACCACTAAGCGCGGCTTTGTTAAGCGTATTTACATTTAACTTAAGATTAGCCTCGAGTTTTTTCGCTTGGTTTAAGAGACCATGCTCCACCAGCACCGTGAAGTTCACCGCGGGTAGCATGACCTCGGACCAAGTTTTAGTCCTATTGTCAAACCTATAATATGATATGGGTGTGGAATTCGCACCAATCGTTGCGGCGTTTATAACGAACACTCTATCTACTCCAGGCGCTTGTGTGTTAAAGCCCTCGCTTATCCCGACCGCTGCATCAGATGCAAGTGCTGCAAAACTCCTTGAAGCGTTAATATCATCAAGAAGCTTTGTAAAATTAACGATGTTAAATCTATTAAAGTTTACTTTGTCCATCATCTTCCCACGCTTAACAATTATAACCTCCCCGTTGTTACTAGAACCCAAAGAGCTCAACGAACTAGCGCTGCTCTTCTGTAGGCTCCCAGACGAAGTCGTTCCTACATTCAACACAAGTGTGCCAACGTTCACGCCCAGAGCGTACACGTCCGCATAATATATACCAGGAGCCACAGGATGCCCTTGGTTATCCATGTAGTTCCAAACCACTGTCCACTGCGTAATTCCTGGCTGAACCTCATAAGGCGCTATTACCATAGACGTCATACCCATGTCGTGAACCTTGCCATAGTCCGATGACCAAATAAGTTGCTTGCCGAGGTAAACGCTGACGGAGTAAAACGGCTGGGATACATATACGGTCACCGGAACATTCCCAGGATTGTCCACGTATATGGTGAAGGTCACTCCAGACGGGGTCGCGGTGTAGCTGGCGCCATAAGTCAGCTGGGCATTTTGCGAAGGGCCAAAAGCAAGCGAGTAACCCGAGGTAACACCCACTAACAGCATAAGGAAAAGTCCCAAGATCTTTGTTTCCATTTTCAATTATAATGCTCGCCCAGATTTATTAGGAACAAGCACGAAATACGCGTTCCATTCCTGAAACCACGCTTTCAAGGTAAGGTTTTGCGCGCGATCCCATGAAGAACCCAGTTTCCCCATGGAAGTAGTTCCTTTTTCTAAATGGTTCAAAAGGTTTTTATTTTATACTGAGATAAACATTTATGATTTGTGAAGAAAATCCTTTTAAAATATCTTCAGGAAATGGATGGATATTAGGCATCACGCACAAACCCCGGGAAAAAGCTCCTCTCGTGCTGATGCTCCATGGATACACTGGGCACCACATAGAGGACCACAGGCTCTACGTCGACATTGCCAGAAAGCTTTGCGCTGAAGGCATAGGCGCGGTCAGGTTTGATTACAGAGGCCACGGCGACAGCTCCGGGGAGTTCGAGGACTTTGACATAGATGAAGCGATAAAGGACGCCGAAAACGCCTTCGCCTACGCTTCCTACCTTGACTTCGCTGACAGGGAAAGGATTGGATTGCTGGGCCTAAGCATGGGAGGTTATATAGCCGTAAAACTTGCATCCGAGGTAAACGCTAAGTCGGTAGTACTCATTTCGCCTGGGTTGCATATCCCCGCGGTAAACGTTAACGTGCCAGCGCAAGAGGGATATACTTACATGAACGCGCTTAGAATAAAGGCCGAAAACGCCAAGAAGGTCATGCAACGCATGAGCGGTGAGGCCTACGAACTCGCCCCGAGGTTAAACCAACCCTTTCTTATAATCCACGCTAAAGACGACCCCGTTGTACCATTCTCGTCATCCGAGGGGTTCATCGAAAGACTTGGCAGCAAAAACAAGCGCCTTCTTGCTTTTGAAAAAGGAGGACACGTCCTCACCGACTATGAGGTAAGGAAGAGGGCCTATTCAGAGATAGTTAACTGGTTCTCGATGAGCCTACGAAAGAGCAGCTACCAGTTTTTCTGCTAATTCGAGGTCCAGCATGCCTTCACGCCCACTTGAAACGGTATCTTCGTGCTGTCTTACGGCGTTAAAGAACTCTTCCACCTCAACCTCGAAAGACCACCTAAAACCAACCCGATCGTAAACCTCAGTCTTATCCGGCGTGCGTAGCTCAACCCTTGCAGTTGCGTTCCTAAGCAAGAAGATGGGAGGATCCACCCTGAGCACCGCGTTACCCCCAAAACACGCAAAGTAGTACTCCATGAAGTCGCCTTTCCAAGCAGAAGTCAGCTCCATGGTAAGCAAGAACGAACCGTAATCTAGTACCGATGCAAAGGAATTGACCTTTAAATCTCCTCTCTTATCATTCTTACTAATTGACGAATACGCTATGCGTTTTGGATCTCCAAACAGATACCTAATTGTATCTATTTGGTGAGAAAGAGCTAAAATCCATGCGTATAGGGTTTTTTGCTCTTCGCTAAACCCCAAGTTTGGATATCTGTATTCAATCGACGGAACTTTCTCATTAGACGTGACATACGGGAATTGGGAGTCCCCCGCAAGCCAATTCCCATTCAAGTAAATAGAGTCAGCCGTCACCGGAGCCCCCAGCTGAGATATTAGCCTCTTGGCCAGCCTAACCCCATCATCGTAACGCCTCATGTATCCTACCGAGAGCACAAGACCGCGCTTCTCCGCCTCAGTTACGAGCTCATTCGCATCCTTTGAGTTTGTAGCAAGTGGCTTCTCAACAAATACGTGCTTTCCGTTTTCAAGAGCGAGCTTGGCTATCTCGTAATGAGATGGATCATTCGTGAGCACAAACACGGCATCCACGTCATCGCTACGAACAAGCTCATGGTAATCGCCATACCAGACGGGAATATGCCATAACTTAGCGACTGAGGCCGCAAGCTCAGCCCTTGAATCCGCCAAAGCCACGAGAGACACATCCGCATTTCTGTTAATCGATGGAATGTGAGCGCGCTGCGCTATGAGCCCTGCCCCAACAACTCCAACTCTAATCTTATCCATTTAATGTAAAAATGCGAGCAAAATTAAAGTGTTTCCAATTCACGTTTTCGAAAGGTCAACCGAATTTTTGTAACCCTTGGCCATAGCCGAAGCTAACCTCCTTCCCTTCTTGGTTAACGTATAATATGTTCCCTTCGGCTTACCGCCCATTTCCCTTGACTTGACCTTAAGCCATGGTTTGATCGATGAGGTTACTGATCTCTTCAAAGGACCCTCATATCTGACCAGATAGCCGCCATCTTCAAGCTGTCTGCATGCCTCTTCTATGGAGCTCTCGTCATAGCTTGGCGCCCACCCAGAATTTCCCAAGAGCCTCCTGGCCATCAACCATGGTGTATCTGGACCAAACTTATATATATGAAGCAGGATTTTTTCCCGCAGATCTTCCATAGCTAAACTATTGTTGAAGACTTAAATAAACTTGATCGCCTTTAATCGATCTTTCCATTGCGCTTTTCGAACAACCTTATCTTCTCAGGAACCTCGCGCTTTGCCTCCCTTATCATCGAATAACCCATTATGAGCATCAACGTAGTTATCACCCCTATTATAAGCGCCTCTTTTGGCATACCAAGGAAAACCGTGAGCAATGCGCCAAAAGTTACAACGGTCAAGTACGGATAGAGTGGCGTTCTAAATGATGATATAAGGCCCTTCCTACGAAAGTGTATTATCGCAAGAGTTGTCATCAGATAAGAGAAGAGCAGGCCGAAATTGCTTATGGCTACTATGACGTAGACGTTTCCCGCGAAAAGAGTTATAACTCCGATCATCGAAGATATCATAACGCCGGTGCTGGCTACGTCTCTTTTTGAGTCGTATTTCGTAGTTATCCTTGGAAGAAGGCCATCCGCACCCATCTGATACAGCATCCTTGACGATGTAAGAATCGTTGCTAGTGTCGCTGAAGTTGTGGCCAGAAGTGCGCCAAAGTCAACTATTAATTTCATAAATTGAGGGGCCTTCGCCAACGAAAGGGCAACTGATAGAGGATCAGCTGATATGGCATAGCTACTAGTAGGCGCCATTACTACCATAGAGAGAGCAACGGCTATGTAAAGAGCCATACTGATTATAACGGAGTAAACTATGGCCTTGGCCGCTCCCTTTCCCCCACCCTTAACATCCGAGGCTATCGTTGCCACGCTCTGAAATCCAGAGTAAGCGAAAATTATGGCTCCCGATGACTGGAAGAAGCCATTCACAGGATCCTTCGGAACCTCAAAATGGGAAAAGACGTTTGGTATACGAGTTGAAATGAAAAGCGCAAAAGCTATGAATATCAGCAATACCAACACCTTAACGACCACTATATAGAAATCGGTCTCGGCGGCCTTCTTGACACCAATCATGTTGACCACAGTAAGCACAGCAATCAAAAGAATCGCAAGCATCACGGGATCGCCAAGACCAATCAGTCTAACAAGATATGAGCCAAAGCCGAGAGCTATGGCGGATATACTTGTAGCATAGCTGAAATACATAAGTACACCCGTTACAAAACCCATTTGGCTTCCAAATGCCTCGTATGCAAACGAATAAGAGGAACCCTTAGTTTGAGGGAATAATGAGGTAAGTTCGCCAAGCTCAAATGCTATCACCAGCGAGACGAAGCCCATGTAAATGAAACTCAGAAACGAGTACGCACCATCAAGAGAGAGCACGGTCCCGCTAAGCACAAATATGCCAGCACCTATTATGGCACCAAGGCTTACAGCCGTAGCCTGTGCTACGCTTATCTCTTGCGATTTAGCCATATTTTGCAAAACATACCCCCTTTAAGCTTGGCCGTATCCTCAGATGCATAACCCGTATAAATCCATAGATGATCAATATTATGAAATCCGCAATAAGGGAATACGATAACAAGAACATAGACCCAAAGAAGCTTGGGGAGAAGCTAGAGGATTACTTTAAGGAGGAAGGGTATAAAACTCAGAGGGCTGAACACCCGCTTGGGGTGGTCGTCCAGGCACAAAAGGGAGGCATCCTGAGAACCATATTGGCAGCTGATAGGGCTTTAACGATAACCATAAGTGGGGATCCAAACAAGGTAACCGTTAGGATGGGTGTTAGCAAATGGCTTCAGGATTTAGGAGTCGCAGCCTTAGAGGGTCTCTTCTTAACTCCGTTGCTCTTCTTCATAGAAATACCGGAATCCCTCTGGAGCTTTGAGATAGAAAGACAAGTTTGGAATTACATAGAATCGCTGATAAATATGGGCGATCTCACGGCCAGCTGATAACGAATACCTATCCTTGAATGCCTACTGGATGTTCTAAAAAGGCCTCATGTGAACGCAAAGAAGTCTATCCTTATTGATTTTTATGAGAGCTAAAGGCATAGACAAAATATATTACTATAAATAATCGTAAAATGATCAAATCAATTCTATTAAATGTACCGCACGACATGAACATTTTTATTAAATCAAAATTACCATAAATTAAATCAGAACATCGGTTACTCCCTGAGGCAATTGCCTTCATAAACCTTGGGTTTCTTTTTGCCTTTGATATAGCGTTCTCATACCCGAGTATGCCTATAACTACGACGGTTATTATGACCAAGAAGAAGCCGATGCCCAAGTTGTGCAGGTTATGGACGTGTATACCCGTGTTAATTCCCCAATTAAGGAGCCAAGGGTCAAATATTATGGCTAGACCTCCAACTATAAACGCAAGGCCGCCATAGGTCAGGACGTAAGTGGTTATGGTCTTTCCAACAAACGCTATACCCTCCCTTGTAAGTCCCTTAATCGAGCTAAGCCATGCGGCAAAACCCATTCCAAACAATATCTGCATGGTCATGGTTCCCAGCCCGAAAAGCAACCCTGGGAGAAATCCAAACCATGGGTTTGGCATCATAGGAGCCAACACCGTGTATATTATCAAGGCAAAGGCCCCAAAGCCGAAGCCCGCTATGAAACCATGAATGAGCGCTAGCTTTACCGGGACGGGTTTTGTGTCTATCTCGTCGTCAACAACGGTTGCAGGGTTTATTTCATGTGCTAATTCTCTTTTCTGAGCCTCGCTTCCCTCCTTATGGATTCCCACCTTCACCCCAAGCTTCTCCTCAAGGTAGTGCCAGTGAAAGTACTTGCCTTTTTTGGCTATGTATATACCAGCAAGCGCCATGGCAAGACCCACTGCTATATAGGTCACACCGAACGCTAAAGCAGTCATGAAGACTCCAGCGAGCGCGAAATAGGCAAGCTCCGACAGGATTGCCCGCTGTACCGTAAATCCTGTTGAAAAGACCAACCCCGTCTTGGCGCCGCCCTTGGTACTGAACGTGCCAACTGAATAAGAGAACGTTATAGGCCAAGTGTGTTCATCGGGGGTTATCCCATGCACTATACCAAGAAGATAAGCCGTTATCAGCGCTAATTCCAAAGTAGTTGGATGTGGATTCCAGAGGTCAATCAACAATCATCACCTCAACAAGCTATCTCCTTACCGTGGGGGCATTCAGTAGGCCTTCCCAAATAATCGTAGAGCTTCCTAACCACGACCTCCGGTATGAAGGTATCGAACTTCCTTGCCTGGACACACGCCTCGTCTGGGGTAAAACCTGCCCTGTAAAGCAGGGTCTCGACGACCCTATGTGCCATAACCAAGTTCTCTGCCTCCTTCCTGCCTTCTTCTGTAAGCGCGTATCCCGATGAGCCCTTCTTAAGCAGGCCCTCGCGTACCAACTTCTCAACCATGGCTAACGCAGTAGGCGGTTTAACTGACATGGACTTCGCCACATCCGCAAGCCTAACCGGCCACCCATCGCCGGACTTCTCGTAAATCAACCTAAGGCAATCAAGCTCTCTTGCAGTAGTCATTTTAGGCCTCACTAATAATATTAGATTAGACTAATCTAAAAGCCTTGCGCTTGGGCTTCATAAATTAGCCAGCGGCAATCTGGCTAGTTTTGACGCACAAGCCCGATAGAAAGGCATATAACTCGGAGCAGTTTATACACGAAGATGTCAAGTAAGGCAGGCACCTTAAAGACCGGGTCTCCTAAAGGGATGGCGGTCTTAAACGTTACCATAGGCGTCCTCGACCTCATCCTCATACCCATAGCCCTAACCTTGGGCAAAACTTATAACTATGATGTCGCAATAGCGAACTCCATCGTGGCAATCCTGTTAATAGTCATCGCTTACGCGGACTACGCAAGCAAAAAGAGGGGAGGAAAGGGAACGGCACTTCCAGTGGTAATTTTCGTTTTCTCCTTGATATTGCTCTTCCTTTACCCTCAGACTTACGACACCCCTTACATAGGAACTTATCACCTCTACGTGCTACCGACCGTTTACAAGGGCAATCCCTTCTACCTGAGCCCTTATGAGGTTCAAAACTACGTTTGGAGCCTAAGCTTCGCGTTTGGGATGATGCTTTTCGTCACGTCGCTCTACGAGATATACTTGATTAAAAAATCTTGAATTTTTGGTGGGCCCGCGGCGAGTTTCACCCGTTAAGGCGGGTTTTGAACGCCGGACCTTTCGATATCTGACCCAGCAGGTTATCAGTTTCGTCCCATTTAGGGCCGAACGCTCTAACCATGCTGAGCTACGGGCCCAGCCCCTAAGGGCAGGGTAATATTCTTTTGGGCCTATAAGTTTAGTGCGAGCATCCCACTCGATCGTCCAGAGATGATCGAAAGTTGCCCCTCTAGGAACAGCCATTAATCACGCCTAAAGCGAGGACTGAAAGCTCAGGGAAGAACATGCCGCTGCGCCTTAGAACGCTTACTTCTGCGCCCAAATCCCGCGAACTTAATGAGCCAAAGCCGATCAGTTCTCTGAAGAGCGCTCACCTTAGGACTCATGCCATGCTCCAGCCCGGAAAGATAACATGATACCAATGCTCTTTTCTTCGGATCTAAATGACCCACCTGCTTCAGCATCGAACTTATCTCTCTGGCTCTACGCTCACATGTTGGTGGCAACCCAAACCTCTGATTTATTTGCGGTATCCAGTCCATATCGCTCAGCTCCTTGAAGCTTCCGCCCATTTTCTTCCACTTCCAAAGGCCCCTCAAAAGAAAGGCCTTACTTATCTTCAACACAACAATGACCTCTTCCGTTGAAAGAGGGATCCCGGACTCGCGCGAGACCACCAGCACCGAAACCGCAACGCGCTGCTCGCAGCTCCTCAGCTCAGCCATTTTTGGGTCCTGTAAAAGACGCAACGCCTCTTGCCTGACATAACTCGGAACGCTTAACATCTCGCACGCATAGCCCAACAGATCGACGCATCCTGTACCCATAGGCTATCCAGTTTTGTCCATAAATTGGCAAACAGACCTTAGGAAGAAACTGCATGGGATCGCCTTGCAAATTCTTGGCCCTGTGCCCACCTATGTGCTCGGGTTTGTTTAGGTCTAACCACCGGACTCTCATTTGTGATGAATTTCTTTAACAAGCTGCTCTCTAATCAAGTGAGCTTAAACGCAAAAGTTAAAACATGGTCATGTAACATCTTTATGCTATCCTCCGAGGAGATAAAAGAGATGCTTGGTGCTGACATAATCATAGAACCTTACGCAGACGAGGCCCTAGGCCCTTCAGGTTACGACATGGCACTGGCATTTGACCTAGTAATTCCTCCGCTGTCTTGGACGCTAGCCTCCACTCGTGAGAGGATTGAGCTGAGCAATTCCGTGTCGGCATCCATCTACATGCGCTCTTCCTTAGCCAGGGAGGGGTTGATCGGCAGCTTCGCATTGATCGACCCTGGCTTTAAGGGTAACCTCACCATTTCCCTTTTCAATGCCAGCGACAAAGAAATAAAGCTAAGAGCTGGCGAAAGGACCGTGCAGGTAGCCTTCTTCAGGCTGGGCAAGCCGACGCTAAGGCCCTACTCAGGAAAGTATCAAAATAGCATGGGTGTGGTCAAAAGCAAAAGAGAGGTGATAAGTAATTGAAAGACCTTTACTCAAGCCTTAAAAAACGTATGAACGCGGTAGACGCGCTTAGGATAATAAAGAAGAGAGAGACGTACGAGAAGCTATCGGTTGACCTAAAGCTTTCTCCTGCCATAATAAGTCGGTACATAAATGGCAGGGTCCTTCCATCTAGCAAGAGGGCAGAAGACCTGCTTTCAACGATATTTGCAACACACCCATCGTCCAAGATCATAGAGGACTTCGTAAAAGTAGACGAAAGTGGAGTAATAGATGACAGCGACGTGATCTCGAATCCAGCTCTGTTGCACCTCCTGGCCATAGAGTGCTCAACCATTATCAACGAAAAGGTAGACGTTATACTGACCGTGGCAGCTGACGGTATTGCTTTTTCTGAGGAACTAGCTAACGTGTACGAGGCAACCCTTGCAGTGGTAAAGAAAGAAAGGGAGCTTGGAATAGACGACTTCTACGAAGAGACGGAGATCTCGTTTGCGAGCGGCATAAGAGAGGCATTTTACCTTCCCAAAAAACTGCTGAAAAAAGGGCAAAAAGTGCTCATAGCTGACGACCTGGCAAGGACTGGACGTACTATAGGCGTTCTGCTCAGGATGGTTGAGTCCGCAGGAGCAATACCAGCGGGAATAGCGCTTATAATATCTACCAGAAACGCAACGATTGGAGTTCCTCAGGAAGTTAAGAAGTACATCGGCCTAGAAGTTGCTTGAGGTCATTGGGCATGGCGATTCATGGAGCTGATGTTTGGAGGGATGGAAAGCCCCTAAACGTCATCGATTTCAGCAGCAACGTGAACCCACTTGCCCCTCCTAACGGGCTATTGCCATATCTCAGGAAGATGGTTAGTCTATCTACACACTATCCAGAGGCAGACGCCATTTCAGCGCGCGCCGCTTTAGCTTCTTTTCACGGGCTAAATAAAAAGAACATCGTGATTGGAAATGGGGCCAACGAACTTATTCACTTGATCTGTTCAGCAGTTCCCAAGGGAAAGGCGCTGATACTGGCCCCGACTTACAGCGAGTACGAACAGGCTGTAATAGGCCATGGATTAAAACCCTACTTTTATCTGAGCAAGCATCCCTTTGACGTCGATCTCAATGACGTCAAGATAGAGCCAGGCACTTCCCTCATATTTCTGTGCAATCCTAACAACCCCACTGGAAAGGTTATAAAGAAAGACGCCCTAGTTGACTTCCAGCGCAGAGCGGAGGCCGCAGGCGCAACCTTGGTCGTAGACGAAGTTCATATGGACCTCTGCGACCAAGAGGGGGAAAGTGTGATAAAAGAGGGACTAGAAAACACGATCGTCCTAAGATCGCTCACAAAACTCCTTGGAGTGCCTGGCTTGCGTTTGGGATATTCCGTTTCTTCTCATGAGTGGGCATCTAAGATAGATGCCGTAAGACCAGCTTGGAACGTAAACGTGCTCTCAATCGAGGTTGCAAAGAACTGGCTTGACTCGGATTTCATTCAGAAAAGCAAGACTTACGCTTCGCGCGAAAGGACTTACCTTTCTGGTTCCCTTACAAGGCTTGGGTTCGAGGTCATACCATCTCACACCGATTACCTTTTGACAAGGATCAGGGGAATGACGTCGACCGAGCTAAAGGAAAAACTCCTTGATAAGGGGTTCCTGATAAGGGACGCTTCAACCATAAAGGGATTGAACAACCAATACGTTAGAATTGGAGCCCTTTCTCACAAGAAAAACACGAGACTCGTGCGCGCCGTTAAAGAGTTACTGACCCAAGTTATCCGAAAAGATGGGTATCACATGAAAAACTGGCTCGTGCTCTATAATCACCCTAACCCCATATACGCGGCTTATCATATCTGATGTGAGCACATCTCTGGGTTTGCCTTGCGCTAGCACCGTGCCTTCCCTTAGAACAACTATCCTGTCGGAATACTGCCCAGCCAACGTTAGGTCATGGAACGTGGCGACTATGCTTCTCTTTTTAGTTAGCGACCGAGCTAGCTCCATGATCTCCTGTTGCGCTTTCAAGTCCAAATGCGATGTGGGTTCGTCCATTAAAATCACGCGCTGCCCCTGAACAACCCCTCTAGCGAGCATCACCCTTTGAAGCTCTCCTCCGCTTAAGGTGTTGATTTGCCTATCTTTTAGATGGAGGACTCCAAGTTCCCTAAGCGCCTCTGTAGCGGCACTCATGTCTGCGGGTCCCTCATCTTCCCAGCGGCTCAGGTAGGGATAGCGACCTAAAAGTACGAAGTCCATAACCGTTAGGGTTGAGACCGGAGGCTCCTGAGGAACCACGGATAAAAACTTCGCTATATCTCTTCTCTTTAGCTTGGTCGCGGGAACTCCGCCGTAATATATGGTACCTTTATAAGTAAGAGAGCCCGCGATGGCACGTATGAGCGTTGTTTTTCCCGACCCGTTCGGGCCAACGATACCGACCAGTTCGGCCTCTTCAACGCTTAGGTTTACGCTCCTAAGGACCTCTTTTTTTCCAAAATCAACGGTCACTGCTTCACACCTAAGGACCTCGGTCAAATCGCTCACCATATCCTCTTTTCTTCAATAAGACAAAAAAGAAGGGCACTCCCACGAATGCCGTAATTATTCCTATGGGGATCTCCAGTGGGGCCATGGCTGTTCTAGCCAAATCATCGCAAAGGAGGAGAAATACGCCTCCCATGATCGCGCTGAAAGGAAGAAGCACCCTGTGTGCGGAGCCAAATGACATCCTAGTCATGTGCGGTATCATTAACCCAACGAAGCCTATGAGACCACTTACCGAGACCACTGTGGCAACCATGAGTGCCGTGATAGACATGAGTACCACCTTGACGTTTTTCACGTTGACCCCCACGTAAAGCGCGTCCTCATCACCGAGGCTCAATGCGTCGAGATCCCTTCTAAAGGCGTAAAGGGCAAGCGCGCATATCGTGACTATACTAAAAACAAAGGGGATCTCCTGCCACTCGGCATCAGCAAGACTCCCCAATAACCAAAATATGACCTCGGGTCTCTGCGCCGCGTTGACGTATATGACGAACGACGAAAGCGAGCCGAAGAGCAAGCTCACTGCGATACCCGATAACAGGAGGACCCCTGATGAAGTTCCAATAACCGACGAGGGGCCCAGCGCGCGGGCCAGCGCGTAAACCAGAAAGGTCGACAGGAGAGCGAAAACAAAAGCCATGATTTGCATTGTATATGGCCCAAGAAAGTACAGGGAGAGGGTAGACGCCAAAGATGCGCCAAGCGCCGCCCCGCTCGAAAGTCCAATCACGTAAGGCTCAGCCATGGGGTTCCGGAACATGGCCTGAACTACGACGCCCCCCATAGCTAACGAAGCTCCCACTAGAATGGCAAGAATTACCCTTGGCAACCTCAGGTAATAGATTATGTCCCAATAAACGGCCGTGGGTTTAGAAAACCAAGGCAAAAAATCAAAGAAAAAACCCGCAACTGCCGATGCAGGTATCCTCACCGGGCCTATCATGATTGAAAGAAAAAAGCTGGCCAAAAAAACCAACGCCAGCAGGGGTTTCATTAAACGCCGCGCCATAACTAGCGCCTCCTTTCGTACACCACCACGAGCAGAACCACGATGACCACTACCAATGCTGCGATCCCGTAGTCGAGATAAGGTATTCCCTCGCTGACATTTACGTGTATGGCTTGAGGTAGGGTGACGTTTTCGGTCCCGGTTTCCGCAGGGCATGGAGGTACTTCAAAACCCTTCATGGCGTTAGGATAGAACGCCTCAGCTAGCCAGACTATACCATAGACAAGCCTGTAAGTAGGCTGGGCAAACCAACCTTCATGCGGTATCACGTACACCTTGTCGTTATGCACTGCTGCTGTAGCCATAAATGGCATCTGGTTCACAACGCTGGCGTTGGCGTATTGATCTAATATGAGCACCGATGGATTTTCGCTCAATATGTCCTCTGGACTCATTATGCCCCAACCAGATATGTTGGATGCTATGTTCTCGCCTCCAGCCAACTGTATCATAGAATTCATGAACGTCCCGCTTCCACCCGTCCAATAACCACCGGTGGTATCTAAGAGGTAAAAGACCTTTGTCTTGTAACTGGGTAACCTTGACTGAACGTCGGCTATCACGGTATTCATCCAGTTCACTATCTGCTCGGCTTTCTGTTGCGTGTCGGTGGCGTTACCGACAAGCATTATGTCCCGCTCGACGCCTTTAATGCTCGTAGCGTTGAGCACTAGCACGGTGAGGTTCATGCTCTTTAGCTTCTGTATGTCCTGAGGCGAGTTTATGCTCGATGCAAGTACCAGCTGCGGCCTCAGCTCCTCTATCTCGTCGAAATCTATACCGTAATAGCTACCCACGCTGGTCAGGTTCTTAACCTGAGGTGCTATGGTCGCGCACACGTACTCGTTGGCAAGGCCGCCTACGAGGTAGTTGCCAAGTCCAAGACCGTAAACCAATATGGTGTTACTGGGAGCAAGCGATACTATCCTGGTCGGTCTCTGGTATATCGTTACAACGTTACCATCATCATCCACAAGCCTCACGGGATAATAAGAGCCCTGTGCAACTGCCGGTCTGTAGAACGATAGCACAAACATTAAAATTAAGGTAATCGACAAAACGCGGATTAGCCTCATTTTGATCGTTAAGGTAGGTTTGCCATATTTAAGATTTTGGATAATTTATCCAATTCTTCGGCGCCTTCATCAAACCCCGCAAAACAATAAGTCCTGCACCAAGCTTCATCCCTGGGCTCCGTAAGAGGGGGGCCAAGTAGCTTGTTCAGGACAAAGTAATGAGGAAACTTCAGGTGCGGCGCCACGGCGCGGAATAGATTTTCATAAGCGCTCAACTCATAACCTTTAGCTATGGGAACCCTGAGCTCCACCTTCATGTGCGCTTCTGCAAGTAGGTCAAGTGACTTAAGAAAATTTGAAAACATTGCCGAACTGGCAACTTCGCCGTAGCCGTAAAATTCTGGCAACTTCAGATCCGTTGCAACATGATCAAGCAGGGGTAGTACCTTTTTAAGGAGCCAAGGCAAGGTCAAGTTCGAGTTAAGCGAGATATTTACGCCCTCGCTCTTGAGCTCTTTGAAAAGTCCTTTCAGCTCGTTGACCTGCATGAGCGGCTCACCTCCGGTTACGTGAAAATAGTCTATGAAACTTAGGACCGACAAAAGGTCTCCTTTCATTTTTTCTATGTCAATTTCTGAGCAAGCTTCCCGTGAACCATTGGCAATCCTCCAGTTATGGCAAAACGGACAACGCAGGTTACAACCACAAAGCCAGAGCGTGAACGTCACCTTACCCTTAACGTCCACGAGAGATATTGGCTTCCAGCCTGCCCCCTTCAAAGCAGTCAACCTAGGTCGTAGTGCTCCCTTGTCCAGAACTCTTTGCGCCTCGCTGGGTTCCAGTTCTTCAGTGGTCTGTAGTATCCTATGATTCTGCTCCATATATCTACTTTTTCGGAGCCGCATTTAGGGCATCTCGTATATATACCGGTAAAGCTTGAGCCGCAAGTCCTGCAAACCGTCAAAGCAGGCGTGTAACTCCAGTAAACCAGATCTGTATTAATTAGCTTCTTCGTGAGTGAGGCTAAGGCCTCGGGATCGGGCCGCTCTCCCAGGAAGATGTGCATCATAACTCCTCCTGTAAACGAGCGCTGAACGCCGGCTTCGATCTCCACGCGATCAGAAAGCTGCAACGAACCGTAGTAGGGCGCTATGCTGGTGCTGTATATGGGATCCGTCTCCCGTGGCAAAAAGGGCAATAGTTCTGGAAAATCCCTGAGGTCCGAGAGGGCCAGCTTAGGAGCCGCGGATTCTCCCGGTATCTCCTCAACGTTCCAAGGGATCCCCGTATCCTTCATCCACTCCCTAGCGCGTTTAACCGCGAAGTCGACAAATTGTTTCATCGCATCCCTTGCCCTTAACCAATCTCTCCTACTTCCCTCATACCACAAAGCTGGCTGGTTCATATATATGGCTGCGGCTTCGGGCAGGCCAAGCAATCCTATGGTGTTGAAGTGATTGGCTGGAAACTCTGGCAGGTATTCCCTAATTGCCCAGTAAAAGGAGGGATAAGATCTTAGAAGCCTTACGTATCTATCTCTTAGCCATTCTTCTGCCTGCCTCACTTTACCCAATGCCTCATCGTAGAGCTCCCATACATCCCGACGGTCGCGCTGAGCCTTCATAAAAACTCTCGGCAGATTGACATCGGAAGCGTTAACCGATCCAGTCGCATCAGGGAGTGCCCAAATCCCTCCGAAGGCCTTTCTATCTTCGCTGGCTGTAGAACTCTCTTCCACCGAAAAGGACTTGGCCATGGCCAACTCGTTCCTGTCGATGTTTATCCTACAGCACATGGCGAAACTCGCGTCTGGGTCAACAACCCGAGTATTAAGCCAATAGAAACTTCCTTTTTCCGCAGCAGTTTCAAAGATCGATTCAAATATCTCGGGATCATCCCATAGCATGCGCGCCGTCGTCATAAGAGTCGGTATGGGAAACGTGAACGGCTGGCCAATAGAATCTCCGCTCCTCAGAAGCTGACTCAACGCAATCACGAACTCCTTCGCTTCTTTCTCGTAGTTTCCAAGGGTCCCTACCGCCATCCCTCCCAAAATTGCCCGATCACCGTCGAGCATCTTCTTTGACGCATCCAGCGTCACGGTGAAGTTAGTAAAGGGAGTTTGCATGCCAACCCTGCTCGGGTAGTTTAGGTTAAATAGGAGCCTTTGAACGCCTTGGATGATGCGCTTGCGCTCCAGTTGATCAGCTCTTATGAAGGGACCCGCGTACCACTCCACAGAAGAAAGAGCCTGCGCGCCCGTGAAGAACTGCTGTAGCGTTATCAGGTAATTTGCGATATGATCAACATATGTATCGAAATGTTTTGCAGGCAAGGAGTTAACGGTCGATGTTTTTAACCCCTTGGTAAGCAGCGCGTTCATCGAATGACCGCTGCAGTAAGGAAGGTAAACGCTCATGGGCAGCTTATGGACGTATATCTCCGCGCTCCGCATGGCGTCTCTCACCGCAACAGGCATCAATCCTTCCGCTTCGGTCTGAAGAGCCTGCTCGGCAACATAAGAGAAATATCCGGTAGGTCCGAGGTACTTATTCGCATTTTCCAGGACGTCAAGAGTTTCCCTTTTAACGTATCTCAAAAAGCTCTCGCTTTCAGAAAAACCTCCCGATTCCGCCTGCTGGGCCATGCCTCTAATTTAGCTTCTCCATTTAAGGCTTTGGATAAATTATCCAATCATCTCTGGCTCCGAATCTAAGCAAAAAAGACCCTTTAAGATCATTAAGCCTCCAATCAAGCGAAAAATCTCAACAAGGTTGTCGCACTTCACCAAACCCCAGCAGTAGCAACAACCCAGTTGTATCTTCTCGAGCGATCTCGGTTGCAATAGATCTAGCACCGAAGCAGCAACTGGACGTGCATGAGATAAAAGAGACCTGCATGCAAAAACAGTAAAACTGAAACCTTCGAGAAAGTGCCCTTCCCTATTTCTCGGGCTGACTTATCGTGTATATTTTCTCGACGACCATGGGGGTCCCATCCTTTGGGCAACTTTCTCCTATCTTTCCGACGTAGTCACCGACCATGAAGTCCTTGGTGAGTTGATATCCACATGAGGGGCATTTGTAGACCGTGAACGTCCTCTCCGGTATCGCAGACATAACATATCCGATTCTGTAGTAATTCAAGATTGTGACATACAAAAGCACTATAGCCGCAGCATAGCTTATGAGGGCAAGAAGCAACCCCATTATCCCATCAGCTATTGATTCAGACCCAAACACTATGAGGAAGAGCGCCAGAACTACTCCTATGATAAGGTTTACATACCTGATGGTGTTGCTCGGTCTTTTCTGGGCTTGCGATGACAATCAGGCCACCCCTATGCTGTTACCTATGCCAGCGATTATTACCTCATCGCCGGCTTTCGTCTGCTCCCTTATGACCTGCTTCACCTTCTCCACGGCCGCTGGTACGGCATCGGCTATCTCCTTCTTCATACCGGTTATGGCCTCATCCATCGATTCTTTGAGGATTACCGCTAGTAGAGGGACGTTGTGCGTTCTGGCAGCCTCCTCTATCTTGAACTTCTCAGGACCAGGATCTCCTATCGCGGCCCCAACTCCCTCAACTATCTCTCCGCTGTTATCCCCCTCTAGCTTCAGCGCTGCATCTACCGTTATTATAAGCTTGACCTTGTCTCCCTCGTTCTCTATGAGCCTCTGCACCCCCTCGCCTGGCTTTCCAACCCTCCCGCCAGGCCCTTTGGCCTTAAGTATAAGCAGCGTCCTACCTTCGAACTCCTGCTTTGCAAAGACGGTCTTTGT
>ERZ1669247.152-NODE-152-length-30841-cov-8.933866_pt1 | contig 30841 bp, 22 predicted proteins | sample MGYA00579297_ERZ1669247 | MGnify/ENA primary metagenome ERZ1669247 (study PRJEB41166, sample SAMN08046056) | hot springs metagenome | biome: hot spring; feature: acid hot spring; material: thermophilic sediment; isolation source: thermophilic sediment from acid...
GAATGGTATTCTAAAAGTTGCCTTGATCTTTTATCTTTGAAATATTTTTTGATGAAATCATCCAAATTGGAAAAGATATCGAATTTCATACCCGCGAAGATCGTTCTTAAAGATAAGAAATCGAAGATCGTCCTGTAATCTTTGTATATGAACTGATCCATTGCGATTTGATACTTCATTCTGGCCTGTTCTATATATCTTTTTAGACTTTCACCGCCGTTTTTCTCTATTTTTTCGAATACATCGTAATTTTTTTCGACATCCGAGTGAATATCCACGTAATCTTTATTACCGAAATACACCCTGTAACTTGGATCGAGCCTTACGAGTTTATAAAAATCGGATACTTTTTTGCCGAACAGAGAAAAATAATTCTCAAAAACTTCCGGCATCAAATACCATGAAGGACCCGCATCAACCGTGAAACCCTTATCTTTAAAAACTCTTATTCTTCCGCCGAAATATGCGTTTTTCTCAAGAACCGTAACATCGAAGCCTTCCTTTGCAAGCAAAGCGGCCGCGCTGAGACCTCCTATACCGCTACCTATTACCACAACGTTTTTAGTCATATTGGTTGGCATCTCCATCAATACTTTACATTCGTTATTATTCTAACAGAAAATAATTATCAATGTCAAATAAAAAATCGCCTTTAATAAAAATATTTGGAAATATAAAATCAACATATTTTTATTGGTATAATAACTTTGTCTGACATTCAAGGAGGTGTTCAAGTTGAGGAGATACTTGCTAACACTGTTCGTTTTGCTTGTAATTGCCGCAAGTGTTATCTTTGCGTCTGTCTTTCCTTCGCTTTCGGCTGGCAAAACGGCTGCAGATTTTGGAGCACAGACGGTCCTGATAATTCATTATCATCGCTACGATGGAAATTACGCGGGGTGGAATCTGTGGGTATGGCCTTACAAACCGGAAAGTTTGGCAGGTGCGGCATATCAATTTACAGGAGAGGACAGTTACGGACCTTACGCGATAATAAAATTTAATCAAAAGTACACCCAACTGGGTTTCATAGTAAGGTTAAATGACTGGCAGGCAAAGGATGTTTCGGAAGACAGGCACGTTGTCATACCCTCGTCGGGCGTGGCAGAAATTTGGGTTTTGGAGGGACAATATGAGTGGTACACCAATCCTAAAGATATTGACATATCACCAAGAGCCATGGGCGCGTTTTTAAATTCTCTGAACAAAATAGATCTTTATCTTACCAATCCGATAGAAACCAAAAACTGGAAGGGCAATGTATTTTTTACAGTCGGTGGAAAAGAATGGCCTATATCTGACGTTGAACCTGCCATCCCGGGAGAGATCTCCAAAACATCTTACATAGAAATAACTCTAAAATCCTCCCTTTCAACCTATGATGTTGCAAAGCCCATGATCGTGGAGATAAAGGGATTTCAATCTGCTATGGTTTACGCTTACAAAGCCTTAAACGATCCAAAGTTTTATTACTCAGGCCAATTAGGCCCTATTTACACACCGGCCGAGACAACCTTCAAGGTATGGTCTCCAGTCTCTGAATGGGCAAAGGTTTTGCTTTACAAAACTGCCGATGCAACATTACCTTATGAAACTTACGATATGTCGAGAAACGCGCAAGGAGTATGGAGCGCCACAGTTAAAGGAAATCTCAACGGCGTGTATTATCTATACGAATTTTACTCATACAATCAGGAAAGAATAACGCCAGATATAAATTGTTATGCAGCCGATATGTACAACAGAAAGTCGATGGTCGTAGATCTCGCTAACACAAATCCTCCTAACTGGTCAAAAGACATTTCTCCATCTCTTGCCCACAGAGTTGATGCCATAATATACGAATTAGATGTGAGAGATTTTTCAGTCGATCCCAATTCTGGAATACCTGCCAAATACCGCGGAAAATATCTTGCTTTCACGGCGATGGGCACGACTTACAACGGAATTCCAACCGGAATAGATCATCTTAAAGCACTCGGCATAACTGATGTCCAGATAATGCCGATACAGGATTTCTGGAATGAGCCCTTCGATCAATACAATTGGGGATATATAACCTACCTATTCAACGTTCCGGAGGCTCAATATTCAACAGATCCTCAAAATCCTGAAAGCACAATAGAGCAGGTAAAGGAAATGATTCAGTCTCTTCACAAAAACGGGATTGGCGTCATCATGGACGTTGTATACAACCATACATCCGGCATAGGGAAAAATTCTCCGTTCGACCAAACTGTACCTTATTATTACTACAGGGTGGACAAAAAAGGATCGTATCTTAATCAGTCGGGTGTTGGAAACACAATAGCGACTGAAAATACGATGGCAAGAAAATACATACTTGATTCTTTGAAATACTGGGTAAAAGAATACCACGTCAACGGATTCAGGTTTGATCTTCTCGGCCTTTTTGATAAGCAAACCGTCAAAGAAATAGTGGATCAGTTGCACGCGATCGATCCACAGATTCTGCTTTACGGTGAACCATGGGGAGGATGGGGAGTTACGCCTCTCTTTGGAAAGGGAGATCAAAAAGGCATGAAAATAGCCGTTTTCAACGATGATTTCAGAGATGCATTGATTGGAAGTGTTTTCGATATAACGGCTAAAGGATTTATAGAAGGCGCGAACAAAAACGTACTTGTCCAGCGAGGCGTAGTTGGAGAAATTCCTTACTCTCAGGTTATATCTGGTTTTACTGAAAAGCCCGGAGAGACGATAAATTACGTCACATGCCATGATAATTACACGCTCTGGGACAAAATAAGCGGGGCCGCAACAAACTGGACTGTCGAGCAAAAAGAAGCCGCGGATAAACTTGCAAACGGGATAATTTTAACATCGCAGGGAATACCTTTCATTGCGGGAGGAGAGGAATTTGCGAGGACAAAGGGAGGAAATGGAAATAGTTACGACGCCGGAGATGCGGTCAACCAGTTTGATTGGTCGAGACTCGAGACCTTCAAATCTCTTGATCAATATTATCAGGGATTAATAGCATTGAGAAAAGCCCATCCTGCCTTTAGAATGTACACAGCCGATCAGATAAAATCCTCTATAACATTTTTCCCGGTGCAATACAAACAGGTAACTCAATATCTTAGAATGCCAATGGCATTTGTTGCTTACGAAATTCACGGAAGTCCAAATGGTGATACGTGGAAAAACATAATCGTTATTTACAACGGAGAGACATCGAATGTCAAATTCACATTGCCGGAAGGTCAGTGGGATCTCGTGGTCAATCAAGATTACGCAGGAGTGAATAAGATAAGCGTGCTTTCGGGAGAGATAGAAATTCCACCGACAACTATGTACGTCCTGCATCAATGACAAAATTACAATAACCGCCCCGAAGGGCGGTTATTTCATCAAAAAGTCCAGTTCCACAATTCGATTTTGCCCTTTTGTTTGACATCTAAAAATTTTTTTCTTACAAGATTATCCTTTACATCTTGTAAATGTTTCAAAGACCATTTTAAGGATTTTGCCATTTCCTGAGGATCAACGACGTTATCATTTGCCTTTGATTTTATGTAAACTATAAGTTCGTCATAATTTAGCAAATCAACTAAATTTAAGAGTTCATTCAATATTTTCTTCTGTTCCGATTTGACGATACTTTTTTCTATTTTAATATTTCTTTCTTTTAGGATATTGTATAATGTCCTTTCGACATCTATGGCTATTTCAGCGTTTATAAAGCCTTCTTCAGATAACTTGTTGATGATATTATTCAAGGCCTCTTTGTCGGTAGAAGCGAGTTTTACAAGATCATAAATAACTTCAAGTGATCTTTTAACCCTAATTATATTTATTTTGTTTTTAATAAGATCGAGAGGAGACTCGCCTGAAATATCCAGAAGTTTCCTATCATGATCGAAGTGTTTTTGAATCAGAGTCGAAATAACATGATCTGTAACGTCTTCTCCATTTTTATCGATAACTTTAACAACGTCGCCAGAGTTTATTATTCTGGCGACATCGTTTAAAGTTACAAAGCGTTTATTGGTAGTGTCATAAAGTTTTCTGTTAGAATACCTTTTTATAATTACACTCATGTATTAATTATAACATTTTTAGAAATAAACTGTGCCCAGCATATACAACTCGCTATTTTTTGAATTTGAAGAATAATACGCATCTTTTCCACAGTAAAGGGAGCCTCCAATATTTATTGAAAAATTCTGAATAGGTGTGTATTTGAAATATCCATTAATGGCATACCCGGTTTGCATGTTGTCTGTGAAACCAATTGAAGCCATGCCACTGAACTCAAGAGAAGAACTAAATGTCTTCTTATCATAAATGGATACGGCATTTTCTGGATCATTCAAATTTTGGCCAGGGAGTCCTCTTTCAATTTCGATCCCCATATTCTGATTAAACACATAGCCATTTATTCCAATTGATCCATCAAAATTGACCTTTGAATTTTGATAGGTTACAAGTCCCTCACCGTAAAAATTGTAATTTTGGTTAAAAGGAAACGGCCCTGAAAATTCTACTCCGCCGGCATTCAACTGGGCATTGTAAAGAGTAGGCGTCCCGTTCAAGAATTCAATCGAATACTCATGATCAAACCCATGATAAAGATCGAAATATAGATTGTAATTACCCACAAACATCGAATATCTTACCCCCAATTGAATATTAGACGGCACGGCTGGGACAAAAGAAACGGACTTTAATGGAAATGCCTGAAGGATATCAGGAGCAAAGATTGGTATAAAGTCGATCTCTAAAGAATTTCCATTTTGGTACCAATAGGTTGCTTGGAATCCTGTCACAGATTCTCTGACAGGCGAAACAGCAAATAAATCCGAAAAATTGTAGGGTTCTATGAGATTAACAACGTTAAACAACGGGGAAGTGCCCCAGTCTGTGTAGTATTTTCCAGCCAAAAAATTGACATTTTGTCCATCGTACTCAATGTAAAGTTCGTTGAAATACAAGTTAGCCATGCTTAACTGCGCAAAAATGAGAGAATTGCAGTTCATCGCGAAACTATCAGATATAGATCTCGACTGGGTAAGGGTAAATTTCACTTTCGCGTTAAAATTATTTCCGATATTAACTGAAGATTCATTTATTTCATCGATTCCTTCAATAAGTTTTCCGTTTATATATCTTAATATATATCCACCGCTGTTAGAGATAGTTGGTGCCGCAAAAAATGCGTTTGCCGCAAAGAGCATTAAAATCATAATTAATGGAATTGATTTTTTCATCTTATCACCCTCAGTAATTCAAATTCGGCTCGAATAATGTTCTTATAGAAAAGAAAGATTCCGGTATGTCGATGTTAGATTGGATATCTTCTATCTCCAATGTTGTTTTTGAATTTTCATTTGCCATTTTCATATCAATTTTTTTATATGTCCAGTGACCGTCAAAATTTGTAAGATCACTGCATATCATTGTTTTGTAAAGAGAATTTCCTTTATAAAATTCAACCTTTGCTGGAAGCATGTGGCTGATTTCTATTGTCATTATAAGTTTAGAATATTCAAAATCCGTGTTTGGCTTTGGTGTAACTTCCAAAATGTAGCATGTTGAACTCTGTGAAATGAGATCGTAATTTGCATTTTGCTCTTGAGAATAAAGCAGCGAGAGATCGTTAAATGTGAAGTTTGATCCTGCAAATTTTGAATTTTTGGATGATCCTGCTATTCTCTCGATTCTATGATATGCTGGCATGTAAAGATATTCGTCATTTGATCCTAAACTCAAAAAAGACATGCCTTTTATACTTTCAGGAGAAACAAAACGTATTAACGCGTATTTCTGATTTGCGGATTTGTTATTATAAATGTAGATGAATAGATTGTAACTGTCTACCTGACCGTTGTTAGATATCTTCATATTCATTTCTATCTTTTGGTTCTTGAAGTCCGAATTTTGCTTTATCATCTGATTTATGACTTCCTGGCCAGTCATTGAAAATGCGACAATCCATGTTACCGTTAGAACGCCGAGAAACATTAAGAAACTTTTTTTCATGTTATCTCACCCTTTCTTTTTTTAATTTTTTATTTAAAAAGTCTTCACTCAAAAAAGACAATAAAGATGGAATTAATATGATTACAAGCAACAAAGAAATTATCATAGTTGATATCGTAAGTACGGCAAATTGTTTTAATCCTCCTATTGTAGAGAAGAAGAACATGGCAAATCCTGCAGAAGAAGAGATAGAATTGAGAAGCAGTCCTTTTCCCGAGGTTGAAAATGTTTTAACTATGGCTTCGTTAACGCTATCAGATCTAACGTACTCTATTCTAAAACGGCTAAATATTTGAATTACGTAATCAACGCCGACTCCGACTGTCATAGAAGCAATAGTAATAGTTATGGCATTTAAACTTATACCGAAAATACCCATAATACCGAAATTAACGATCATCGTCAAAAGCACAGGGAAGATGCCCATTAAACCCATAAGCCATGAATTGGTTTGAATCATCAGCAATACAAGGACAAGTATTATTGATATAATCATTGATTCATATTGATCATTTACTATCATGGACGAAACATAATTTGTCAGTATTGGAACACCGGTCAATTTAACGGTAAATGTATTTGAACCATTTGGATCGTACACTGGTACCTTTCTGCTGGATAATGTCCATGACAGATTATCTATTTCTTCATTCGAAAGTCCATTTATTTCCTTGAGCAAGGATTGGGCATAATCTCTCCTTGCGATTTGTACTAAAACAGAGTTCTGTGATTCTATTATTGGAGCGATCATCGATGAATTATTCAGACCTATTTTTTTATCGAGATTATCTTCAAGAGTCTTATTCGAATATCCTTCTTTGAAAGCGTCCAACAATGCATTTCGAAGATCAGAAGTTGAAAATCCAGATATCATTCCATAATTACCTATCATGTTTATCAGGTAATTAGTCAAATTTGTCGCATCTTTGGATAAAACAGATTCATTATTTGAAAGAAGAACTTTTGATACGATTGAATCTATTTTCATATTGCTATAATCTAAATTCAGCGATTTCATATAAGCGGTAACATAATTTTCCATTGATAAAATGGCAGATTTTATCTCAACTGGACTTGCTGAATCTAAATCCACATATGAATATCTTTTATAAATATTTGAATTTATGAAATTAGATAAGGAATCTTGAAGGTCTTTTATTTTTTTGCTTGATTCAACATTAACTCTAAGCAAAATTATGGTATCTGTTGCATCCGCATTGACAATTTCAGAAAGGTCGCTTCCTTTCATCAAAAACCAGAGATTTTGAATTTTACTGTTAGAAGACGGTATATAATTCTGGTCATTGAATTTATCATTCATGTTTTGAATGATCTTAGAAAGCGAATAAGCGCTTCCCACGATTTTAAAGTTATTTTCTGCATAATTAGAAATTAAAGTCTCACTCCTTAACAGGTATGGATCAAGAGCATTGCCCTTAAAATCTACGATTACAAAATCCGAGCCACCGAATTGATCGTTAAAGAAAGCCATAGAATGGGCTATTGAATTGTCATTACCGACAAGTTTATTCAAACTCATATCTGGGCTAATTTTATATATAAAAATAGATATTCCCGCAACGATTACAATTGCCACAATCATAAAGGATATTCTGTGTTTAAGAACATCTTTTGCTATTCTTGACCAGAAAGAAATTTCAGTTTTGGATTGACTTACGTTTTTATAATAAAACGAAGAGACTGCGGGCGTAAAAATAATATTAATTATAAGCGCATAAAGAATACCGAGTGCGGTGAAAATACCAAAGTACCTTATTGGACTTATGCCAACGGTTAGAAGTGACAGAAATGCGATTATAACTGTAAAAGCACTTAAAGATATTGCTATGCCAATATCTTTTAGAGTATTTGAAGTTCTGACAACATAATCTGAATGTCCCTCTTCCAAATACTTGTTCACTATGTATATTCCGTAGGCATTGCCAAGGGCAATAACTATAATTGGCATAGCGACATCTGCAAGAGTCATTGTCATTCCAAGTAAGTGAATAGTTCCCAATATCCATATTGAAGACATTATGACGGAGATTAAAGGTAGGGTAAATCCTATTATATTTCTGAAACTAAATAAAAGCACTAAAGCTATCGCAAAAAGAGCAAGAGGAATCAAGATATCAATATTGTGTGTTGCCATGCTCTGAGCGTAAACATCTGAAGGAGACAATCCGGAAAAATACACTTTTTCAGCGGTAGAATTATTTTTTATGAAATTCTCTATTTTCTTTGTGATAAATATACTGCTCGCAGGATTTGTTGAAGAAGGTAAACCTACAAGGATTATGGTTGATTTACCATTTGGAGAAACAAATTGTCCTTTAAAAATAGGCGAATGCGTCACTTCATAATCTAATAATTTAGACTGATCGGATGACTGCGGAATACTTTTCGATATTGTAGATATTTCCATTGATCCATTAACATTCGTTATCCATGGAGCATTTGTAAGAGACATCACAGATGTGACGTCTTTCATTTTCAAAAGTCCATTCGTCAAATCTGAAATATTCTGTATAGAAGATTTTGAAAAGAGATCTTTGTATTCAAGTCCCACGAGTACAAGGTTGTTCATTTTAAAAGTATTCAGTACGTTCTTTAAAAAGAGATTTTCGGGATTATTTTGCGGTACATAAGTTGTTATATTGTCAACGACCTTTATTTTCATGGCTTGATATCCCATGAAAATAGTTACAACTATGAATAGCACAATAATCGCCATTCTGTTTTTTGCTATCCACTTCCCAAGTTTAGACATTCTGCTTATACCACCCTTCTTTTTATGCAATGCATAATTATGCACTGCATAAAGAGTAGCACATATGTTTTTCTCTTATATTAAAAAAAGAGATAAATAAATAGAATAAAATGTAACTTTTCTATTTAGAGCGTTTTCTTTTCCATCATTTATCTTTCTGTATAAAGTCAATCAAAAATGAACAGTTTCATCAATCTGAATTGAGTGGTACCATCTGAATATCTCATTGTATTGGAGGTATCCAGATGTTAGAAGAAAAAATGGTCTTTGAAATCCAAATATTTCATTCTGAAGGTTTGAGTATCAGTGCAATTGCAAGGCGCCTTGGCATTGCTCCTAATACGGTCAAAAAATATCTTACAAAGGAGAGATGTCAAATGGAAAAACATTCTAAACTTGACCCATTCAAAAGTTATATCATCTCAAGACTCAACGAGTATCCTGAGATCACATCTGTGGTACTCTTAAAAGAGATAAATGCTCGTGGATACACAGGCAAGATAACAACACTTAGAGTTTTTGTCCATTCAATTCGACCGCCTGAACCAGTTACAATTGGAAGGTTTGAAACAGAACCAGGCCAGCAATTTCAGGTTGACTGGGGAGAAGGGAAAACCATCATAGGCGGTCATGAAACAAAGATAAAGTTCTTTGTCATGGTGCTCGGATATTCAAAAATGCTGTGGATAAATTGAAAAAGTTATTCTATGAGAGGAGTTTTAAAAAACAGATGAGATTCTATCTTTAGATCTGCTCATAGTAGATGAACTTGGATATCTTTCGTTTGATTCAGAAGGGGCGAAACTGTTCTTCAATAAACATACGGGGAAAGAGTTACAGAACGAGAAAAGCAAAAAAGTGGTATGATAAGATTAGATACGTCAAAAATAATTGATGAAAATGCGCAAAAATATAATTCCTTCTGAAGTTAACTCTAATTTGATTTTTATTCTGAGCCCTCCTTTCAATGAATGTGTTATTGTATTATTAATTACGCGTTAATTATACATATATTTTATCATATTTACCAAAAAATCTTAACTTTACGTTTGGTGCTATTCATTTTTGGTAAACAATTATCTGTTTCTGTATTATAACATTTTTAAATAACGAAGACTTAATTTTTGAAATGAAAGATAGTATAATCATTCTGAAAGGAAGCGATATAGTGAGATGGGCAATCGTTGGATTCGGAAGCATATCAAAGAATAGATTCCTTCCCGCCTTGCGTCAGGCGGGTGGCACACTTGTAAGTGTTGTTACTTCCCATCCAGAAATGATTAAAATGGACGGCGTGAAGGTCGTGACAGAAGTGACACATTTAAAAGATGTGGATGTGGTCTACATTGCAACGCCTAACGCTCTTCATAAAGATCAGACTATAGAATGTGCCAAACGTGGCATAAACGTCTTTTGCGAAAAGCCCATTGGTATGAACGCGAAAGAAGCTTACGAGATGGCAGAGTTTTGCGATAAAGCAGGTGTAACGCTTGGAGTTGCTTATATGGGAAGATTTAACAGTTACAATATCCTCGCAAAGAATATAATTAAATCAGATGAACTCGGTGAGATAGGTATAATAAAGGCTTCATTCTCTTTCGTCAATACCGAGAGAAATAAATGGAGGTATGATCCATCCCTAAGCGGTGGCGGTGCGATAATGGACATAGGAATTCACCTTATAAATACTCTGAGATTTATGCTCGGATCGAATGTTATTGAATTGGAATCGATTAACGATAATTTGAATTACGCCGTGGATCAGAATGCGGCAAGCATTATGAAATTCTCAAATGGGAGTATAGCGCTTGTGGACGCGAGTTTTAACACATATCCGAGTGTGTCTTTTGAATTTCGTGGAGACAAAGGCATGATGTACGTTATGGATACGCTTTTTCAGGATTACATGGGAAGGGTTATTGTTTCGAAAAACGGCGCCTTCCAGTTAAGAGATTATATCGATAAAAATCCCTACGTACTTGAGATAGAAGATATGGAAAATGCCGTTAAAAATCATACAAAACCCGCGACAGATGGATGGGAAGCCTTCGAAGACATGAAGGTTGTCGACGCATGGTATGAATCGGCAAAAGCAGACAAAAAGGTAAGAATAGAATGGAAGTAATAGAAATTCCTCCTCAAGAAATAGAAATTCCTCAAAGGGCAATTGCCGCACGGATGGGATTTAAGGGCATTGGAGAGATTCCCGATCATTTTAAGCCAATTTATGAAGAACTTATTTCCTTGCTTTTGAAGGTATCGAAGCCGCTTATCGCTTTCGATGATTTTGTACCTTCAATGGATAATGGAGAGATCTTAATAGATAACGTAAAAATAACAGGGATTCTCGGAAAATCACAACTCGGAAAAAGTATTGAGATAACGGCCATGCTAATAACTCTCGGAGAGCAGATAGATGAAGAAATAGCCAATTTTCACCAAAGCGGAGACGATCTAAGATCTTTCATGCTCGATTCTATAGGATCGGAATTTGTGGAATATGTGGCGAGAAAATTCGATGCATCTTTAAGATCAAAAAAATCTCTAAAGGGAAGCGCAAGGATAGCGCCGGGTTATGTAGATTTGCCGATAACTTTGAATAAGTGGTTTGCATCTAAATTTGGAAAAGCGATATCTGTGACGATAGATCCGGAATCCTTTGTGTTTTTGCCGAGAAAAACTATATCTGCATTTATAGGGTGGTCTAATTGAATAGAGAAGAATTGAGCAAAATTTTGAAAGATCGCGTCTTAATCCTTGATGGCGCTTACGGAACAGAATTAATGAGAAGGGGCTTTAAGGAAAGTCCAGAAGAGATCGTCCTTTCACATCCGGAGGCAATAAAGAAACTCCACGAAGAATATGTAAATGCAGGGTCCAACGCTATTCTTACCTCTACATTTGGCGCAAGTCCGATAAAACTGTCCAAGATAGGACTCGAATCTTACCATGAAAGAATAGTAAGAGATGCGGTAAGAATAGCCAAAAGTGTTTCAGGGAATGTACTTGTATTTGGAGATATAGGTCCAACCGGAGATCTTCCATATCCTTTGGGAGAAAGAACCTTTGATCAATATTACGATAATTTCCAAAAAACAGCTTCTATTGTTATAAAAGAGGGCGTCGATGCGATCATACTCGAGACCTTCACCGACATTCTTGAATTAAAGGCCGCCTATATGGCCGTAAGAGACATATCGAAAGAAATATTTCTAATAGCACATTTAACTTTTGAGAAGAATAGCCGCACGCTTACGGGTACAGATCCCGTAAATTTTGCGATCACATTCGATGATCTGGATGTCGATGCGATAGGAATAAATTGTTCTCTTGGTCCCGAGGAAATGCTTCCGATATTCGAAGAACTCTCAAAGTACACCCATAAATTCTTAACCGTTGAGCCGGACGCTGGCGCTCCGGTATTAAAAGGCGAAAAAGTCGAGTATCCTGTAACTCCCGAAGAGTTTGCCATCCATATGGATTCTTACTGGGAATCAGGAGCAAACATAATAGGATCATGCTGCGGTTCGAACCCTTTGCACACAAGAAAGATATCCACGGTGGTAGGAAAGAGAGGTCCGGTAGATAAGGAAAATAAGAAACTTTTTGCAATTTCATCCCCTTCGTCTATTGTTAATTTTGATAAATTTGTCGTCATAGGAGAAAGACTAAATCCGGCCGGGAAAAAGAAACTTTCTCAGGCAATCAAGGATGAAGATATAAATTATCTGATCGATCAGGCACGTGAACAGGTTGATCGCGGTGCCCACGGGCTTGATATCAACTTCGGAGTCGAGCAGACTGTATCAAAAGATTTTATGTCTAAAAGTATTGCCGCAATCTCGTACAAAATTGGTTCGCCTCTCTCCCTTGATATTCAAACGTATGATTTTCTCGAATTTGTAATGAAAAGATATCCCGGCAGACCTCTTGTGAATTCGGCAAGGGCTGTTGAGGAAGAATTTGTTAAGAGGGCAAATCTCGTTAAAAAGTACGGAGGCATATTGATAACACTTTCCATGGGAGAGCGGGTTCCGGAGAGTTTTGAAGAAAGAAAAAGATCAATAGAATACGTGCTTGAGATAGCCGAAATGGTAGGTCTGACAAAAGATCGTCTCATTTTCGATCCGATAGTTCTTGCAATAGGTGCAGGATCCGATGCGAGAGAAACCCTCAAGACCATAAATTATCTTGATTCGATGGGCCTAAAGAGCATTTTCGGGCTTTCAAATATTTCTTTTGGAATGCCTGACAGATCTTTCATAAACGGCGCTTTTTTAGCAATGTCCATTTTGAATGGATTGAATGCCGCCATAATGAATCCCCTTGATGATACAGTCATGGGCAATATGAAAGCCTCCTTGCTTTTAACAAGAAAATCCCAGATCGAGGTAGAAAAGGTCCAGGGATCAGACGAATTATTAAATTTCGTTCTTACCGGCGCGGAAGAAAAATTAATGAAAGTTGTCGACGATCTAATTAAAACAGAAGAGCCTGTTTCCATAATAGAAAATTACCTAAAACCTGTCATGGACAAGGTTGGAGATCTTTATGGGAATGGAAAGATCTTTCTTCCACAGTTAATTCTCGCAGCTCAAACGGCCCAGAAGGCCTTTGAAAAGGTACAAAAGTTGATACCATCTGGAGGAGATGCAGGCAAATTCGTAATAGCGACTGTTAAGGGAGATGTTCATGATATAGGAAAGAATATAGTCGCAACAATAGTCAAAAGCGCCGGCTACAAGGTCATAGATCTTGGAAGGGACGTGCCGTCAGAGAAGATCGTTGAGGCCGTTGAAAGGGAAAACCCCGTAATGGTTGGATTGTCTGCAATGATGACTACGACGGCTCCTCGAATAAAGGAAGTTGTTGATGAACTCAAAAAGAAGCACCTCAACGTCCCGGTAGTCGCCGGAGGTGCTTCTCTGAATGAATCACTTGCAAAGGAACTCGGCGCAGATTTTTACGCAAAAAGTGCTACAGACGCTATAAAGTACCTGAAAATGGTTATAAAAATTTAGACAAGCACTCTGGAAATCGCTTCATTCATCTCGTCGACTGTTAGGAAGATATCATCCGCCATTCCCAGCCGGATCATTTCTTCTGAAAGAGAAACGATCTGGGGCGGTCTTAGGGATGCTTTATCAAGAATATCTTTGTTTTTGAAAAGTTCGAAGGTTGATCCATCGTATATGATCTTCCCCTGATTCAAAACTATGGATCTTGGACAGAACTCAGCCACAAGGCGCATATCATGAGAGATTACGATGATAGTGGTGCCATCTTCGTTTAATCTTTTTAAAAGTTCCATTATATCTCTCGACATTTTGTAATCCTGTCCGGTTGTAGGTTCATCAACGATTATTATCTCGGGATGCATGGCCAAAACGCTTGCGACGCCAAGCCTTCTTTTCTGCCCTCTCCCAAGAAATAAAGGATCTTCATTTATTTTATCGAGCAGATCAACACTTTTCAAAACGCTTTTAACTTTTTCGTCTATGACTGAGGGAGAAAGGCCCATATTTTTTAGGCCATAGGCCACTTCATTGTAAACACTTCTGCTGAAGATCTGATGATCTGGATTCTGGAAAACGTAACCGACATGGTAAGGCATTTGCTTCCTGTTCTTTGAATCGTGAAGATCCAGATTTGCTATTCTAACGCTTCCTTTGAAATTGCCTTCTATTCCTGACAGAATCTTAGAGAGGGTACTCTTGCCTGATCCATTCTGGCCTATCAAGGCGACAAATTCATTCCTTTTTATTTCAAACGAAAGACCCTTGAGTGCGTGCGTCCCGTCTTCATAATAAAAATCAAGGTCTTTTACCTCTAAAATGGTTTTTGATTGAACCTGTGAATATTTTCTTTCTATACTTTCGAATTTCGCGCCCTTTGGAATCATCGAGATAAAATCCCTTATCCTTGTGAATCTTTTACTACCGGTGTTTAATTCGGCGATCTCTGGAGTGTAAACATTGTATTTTTTGACTATTTCAATATTTGAATAAATTTGATCCGGGGTGCCTTCAGCAACGATTTCTCCTTCATTGAGGACTATCATCCTATCTGCGAATGCTTGCATTAGTTCGGGATTATGTTCGACAAGAATGACAGTTAAATTTCCTTCCTTTTTCAATCTTTCTATCGCTTCTATTATTTCGATCTTCCCCGCCGGATCGAGATCGGATGTTGGCTCGTCGAGTATCAAAATTTTTGGTCTCATGGCGATAAAACTTGCTATTATAAGCCTTTGTTTCTGTCCACCTGATAGTTCGGCAGGATGGATCTTACCTGAGATTTCATATATATCTTCCATTCCAACGCGTCTTAGGGCTTCTCTTATTCTTCCTTCTATTTCTGTTTGATTAAGGCCCATTAACCGGAGACCGAGAGATAGTTCATGTTTTACGCTCATCGTCAAAAACTGACTTTCGGGATCTTGCATGACAAGACCCACTTTGTCAGACATGACTCCTTTTCCTGTTATGACACTTTTTCCATTTCTCTCTTCGATAGAACTTACAATCTCATCAAATATCATTACAGATCCGCTCATGTAGGATTTCGGATCTCTTTCATTTATTTGCATATGATGTGGTATAAGACCCATCATGGCAAAACAAAGAGTCGTTTTTCCAGATCCGCTCGGTCCTGTTATTCCAAAAAATTCTCCTTCCTTGATCTCTAAATTAACATTTTTTAATGCGAAATCGCTTTCAACACCGGCAAAATTTGGATATTTCCAGTAGAAATCCTTTATCTTTATTGCATTCATAAAATCACCTCATAAAACCGAGCAGAGTGACAAGATTGAATCTATACGATAATAAAAGTACCAGGATCGAAAACGCGATAAAAATCCAATCTATCTTGTGGAATGTGTCTGTCTTTATCGAAGTTACATTCCGTAAACTTCCAAATCCTCTCGATTCGAGAGCGGTTGCCATATCAACAGATCTTTTTATCATCGCGGCGGTAAGTGGGATCGATAGAGAAATGAAATTTTTTGCATTTTTAATTATGCTTTTTCCAGAACTTATGCTTGAGCCCCTTGCAAACTGAGCATGCCTTATAGACTCGAAATCATTTTGCATCACGTGAAAACTTCTTAAAATCATCGAAATAAAGAAGGATATTCTAAAAGGTACTTTCAAAGTACTTAAGGCATCTATTATATCCGAATCTCTTGTGGTCATTATGACCAAAAGCGTCAAAAAGGCCATAGACGCATATCCGATGATCTTAGTTATTCCCACTTCAAGAGACAGCGTGGTTATTTTGAATGGAATTCCGTAAGGCTGAAGTGAAAATAAAACGCTGTTTCCAACTTGATTGAAGATAAGCCACCATATAAGCATTACAACAAGCGCGATCGGCAGTATGACAAGATATGTTTTGACAATGAACCGAAGTACTCTGGCATTTTCCATAAACAATATAACCACAAAGAGCACCGCGATGGCCGAAAAAAGATCCGGTATCCTTTCTGTCATCATTCTTATAACCGCAAGGGAAAGAATTATAAGGACACCAAATTTGACGAGCGCGTTTACCTTTGTAAGGATAGATCCCTCTTTCGCAGAAAACAAAAGCGTTTTTATGTACTTCTTTTCTCCGCTTCTATTTACTCTTGTTACACTTTCGCCCATCACGAAATCCATCCTCTGTTCAAAAGACCATATCTTTCAACTATAGGGGTTAGATATTTACTTAAGAATGGCATAAGCAAAAGCACGATGGCATCTCCAAGAATCCACAAGGAAGCGCCAAGCCAGTAAGCCTTAACGGGAACGAAGCCGAGTATCGTTAAAACCCACACGCCCCAAAGACCACCTATTATATTCGTAATGCCCATTATCCAGAAAACGAACCAGAAAGTCGCCCACCCATTTGTGAAAATATCCCTTCCAAAAGGATCTATGCCCTTTTTGATCAAATAGCCACGATAAAGCAAAAAGATCAAAAGTGCTGGAACGAAATCTCCAACGCTGAAAAGTAGTGAAGGAATTATTGGAAGGCCCGTCAAAAGCCCAGCACCAACGACGCTTCCTATCCACGCGCCGAGAATGCCCCACATGCCCCACCAGAGTGTGAAAACCACGAAAAATGGGTAAGCCCAGTAAAGAAAACCTATTCCGGGCCCTACAACTGGCGTTGCAACGGCACCAAGCCAAGAAAGCAGAATAACGACGGCAATCTGAACCGCATAAAGCACATATTTGGTCGTCGTTATCTTTCCGGGATTCCAGCCGAGAGTATACTGGCCGGACAGATCTGAATTAGCCTTAACCATAAAAATACCTCCTTAAAATGATATAAAATAAAAAAGATCACTTCTACAAAAAGTGATCTTCTGATCACTTTCTGTAGTCAGACAATTCACGGTTGTCTGGTAGAAACTTCTGGGCCATATTCCCAGAATTATACAGAAGTGATGAAAACTTCGTTTTAATAATTATATCACATGAATATAATACACACAAAAAACATCGATGTTTCTTTTATGATAAATTTCATTTGCAATCGGCTTGCGTCCACGATTGTCAAATTATTCCATTCTAATAAATATTGTCAAATTTTATATTCCGCAACACTTTTCTTATCTGCCCCGGCTTATAATTTATGATCTTGCTGTATTCAAAAACAGCAGTTTTTTTAATTAAAAACAAGATAATTTAAGAAAATGAAAGCAAAATTGAATTAATCAGGTAATAACGAGTATTATTATATATAAACGCTTTATATCGAATTTTTTTAGTTTTAAATGCTGTGATATTATTTATATGTAAATGTTTTCATAAATCAACATCCACTTGCTCTCTAAGAGGGAAGGGGGAGAGATAAAGTGGAGGTGATATGTTGTGAAACATGATAGGATTTTCGTGATCATTCTCACCCTTACGGCATTGTTGGGTTTGATGGTCCTTGCCAATGGTTATTCCTACGCGCAGGAGTATGGTCCTGGAATAGTCAATTGGGGAAGCAATGTTAAATACGGAGGGACTTTGAGAGAGGTCATGCCATGGGGGCCGCAGACTTTGAATTTTAACCCCTTTGTGCCGACAAATCTCCCGACCCACGCTATTTACGAACCTCTTTTTTACGTTAACATGCTGAATGGCGACATTACGAATTTACTCGGGACTTCTTACAGGTTCGAAGATAATAACCTTAAACTCATTATAACGACGAGAAGTAACGTTAAATGGTCTGATGGTAAACCATTTACAGCACAGGACGTGGCCTTTACTTTTAATTACATAAAGGAATATCCGGCAATTGACGGATATGGGATATGGTCCAAGATATCTGGCGTCCAAAGTGTCGAAGCCAGTGGCGCAAATACCGTCATCTTTACATTCTCAAAACCCAATGTAGCACTTTTCCCATTCATTGCAAGCCAACCTATAGTGCCCGAACATATCTGGGCAAATATAAAAGATCCGTCCACGTACACAAATCCCGACCCGATCGGAACTGGACCATTTTTGCTCAAAAGTTTTTCTCCCGATAAGGTTGTGCTCGTAAAGAATCCCGATTACTGGATGAAGGGAAGGCCTTATATTGATAAAGTAGACGTTACTTACGTTGTATCAAACACAACTGCGTATCTTTACATGTTAAAGCATGATGCTGACTGGTCTTTTCTTTTTGCGCCGGATCCTGTGAAGACTTTTGTGGATAAGGATCCTTCTGTCAACAAAATATGGTGGCCAACCTACAGCGTAAACGCGCTGGTTTTTAACACACAAAAGTATCCTTTCGATAATCCTATATTCAGAAGGGCTATTTCAATAGCGATAGACAAAAACAAACTTGAAAGGGAAGTGTATTTTGGAACCGGCGGTTACAATCCAAACCAGGCAGGATTAATTCCGACCCAGTACGACTGGATGGATCCGTCTTTGGAGGCTACGAATAATTATCTTGACACCTATAATCCGCAAGAGGCTCAAAAACTACTTGCATCGATAGGCTTTGTTAAAAACTCGTCCGGTCAACTTGTAGGCCCAGATGGTAAGGTAGTGCCGCCAATTCAACTTGTGGTTTGCGCTGGATGTACGGACTTTATTTCCATGGGAAATATAATAGCCAGTGAACTCAGCCAGTTAGGTCTCACCGTCAATGTGGCACAGCAATCCGGCGGTACATACATGGGAAGCATCACAACTGGAACCTATGATATGGTTATATACTGGGGAATTGGCGGAGGGCCAACACCTTATTACGAATATTACACAAACCTTAATCCTGCCTTTTCAGCGCCCAAACTTGGTGAACCGGTCATTTCAGATATATCAAGGTACACAAATCCCATCATAACAGAGGCTCTAAAGGAATACTCACAAACTACAGATCTAACTGTCCAGAAACAGGCTATATACAAAATCGAGCGCGTATTTCTCGATGAACTGCCTTATATAGCCTTAACTAACAGAACGAATTTTAACATATACAATGAATCTACGATAACTGGCTTTCCATCAGATCAATACCCCTATTCTTCCGGCGGTAGCCCGGGAGCGGCGATTGGACTTGGAAGTTCCGATCTATTGATAACGTTACTCAATGTTCATCTTAAATAAAACAAGAGGGGGTAACCCCCCTCTTTTTTAGGGAGTGATCAGATGAAGAAATTTATTTTTCTTGCTGTTGTTATAATTTTAGTTATTTCAACCGCATTCGCTCAGTTTACATCGGTTGGAGCCGGGAAAGATGCTTCTGACTTTGGAGCGAAAACGGTTGTTATTATTCATTATCACAGGTTTAACAATGATTACGCGGGATGGAATTTATGGGTATGGCCGACAGAACCAGTGGGCCATAACGGAAAGGCTTACCAGTTTGAATATAAGGATAGTTATGGTCCCTACGCGATAATAAAATTCGATCACAAGTACACTCAGGTAGGATTCATAGTAAGACTCAATGACTGGCAGGAAAAGGATGTGGCCATAAACAGGTACATAGACATTCCGAAATCTGGGGTCGCGGAAATATGGGTACTTGAAGGTCAGACATCTTACTGGACAAATCCAGATGAGATAAATCTTTCTCCACGCATAATGGCTGCTTTTTTGAACACTCCAACACTTATAAACGCTTATCTTTCAAAGCCAGTGGATCTTTCTAAAAACAAGGATTTTTCCTTTGATCTCAATGGTAATCCTGTTCCTATAAAAGCAGTCTCACCCGGGATTCCAGGAGGCCCTCTTACGACAAGGTACATTTCTTTAGAACTCGCAACACCTATTAGCAATTACGACGTAAGTGAACCTATGACCTTAAAGATAAAGGGATACCTCCCGGCAACCGTATACGCCTACAAGGTGCTTGATTTCCCTCAGTTCAACTATAACGGTCCTCTTGGGCCCCTTTACACGCCAAAAGAAACAACCTTTAAAGTATGGTCGCCGGTTTCTCAAAGCGCTCAAATTTTGCTTTTTAAAAGTTCAGACGCAACTGTTCCTTATGAAGTTTACAATATGAAAAGAGATGCAAAAGGTGTATGGTCTGTAAAGATCAACGGAAATTTAAATGGGACTTATTACATTTACAAATTTTTCTCTTATGGAAAGTACAGATATGCTTTAGATATATACGCAAAAGCCGCTAACTGGAACAACACAAAATCAATGGTTGTAGATCTTCCCTTGACAGATCCGTCTGGATGGGGTTCAGATAAATTCACTCCACCATCTTACAGAACTGATTCAATAATTTATGAAACAGATATACGCGATTTTACTTCAGCAACTTCTTCTGGAATACCTCAAAATTACAGAGGCACTTATATGGGATTTACAGTCAACGCTTCTTTCGATGGAATTCCAACAGGTTTAGATCATGTAAAGGATATGGGCATAAATTATGTTCAATTACTTCCGATAGAGGATTTTTACCTTTCATCTCTGTCTCAGTACAACTGGGGATATGTTCCATACCTTTATATGGCCCCCGAAATGCAATATTCGACAGATCCTTACAATCCGGAGGTCGGCATAAAGGAAGTAAAGAAGATGGTAATGGCTTTTCACAAGAAAAGAATAGGAATCATCCTTGATATCTCATTCAGCCACACTTATGGTGTAGGTCACGATTCGGCATTTGATTCAACGGTTCCTTATTATTACTACAGAATAGAGGATAACGGAACGTATATAAATCAATCCGGTGTCGGAAACACTTTAAGAAGCGGTGCCTATATGATGAGGAAATACATAATTGATACCCTTGAATACTGGGTAAAGGAGTACCATGTCAACGGTTTCAGATTCGATCAACTTGCTCTTCTAAACAATCAAACTGTAAAAGATTTTGTCCACGCCCTATTAAAAATAGATCCGAAAATATTGCTTTACGGAGAACCGTGGGGTCCTTATTTTACATACGGTGACAATGGAAAGATGAAAATAGGATTTTTCAATTCATCTTTGTACAATGCCATAAACGGCTCCTACGATCTCTCATCTAAAGGTTTTGCAACAGGAAATAATTCAAAAAACATATTGATAGAAAGAGGAATTGTCGGAGAGATCGCCTATGATCCGCTCATAACCGGCATGGAAGAAGAGCCATACCAGACTATAAATTATGTCGCTTCTCACGACGGATACACCCTTTTTGACAGATTTGAGAGGTTGGTTCCGAACTGGTCACTGAATGAAAGAATAGCGGCTCAAAAATTGGCACTCGGGATAATCTTAACTTCTGAGGGGATTCCTTTCATTTATGGAGGAGATGAGTTCGCGAACACAAAATACGGCAATTCCAACTCCTACGATGCGCCTATATCTGTAAACGAATTGAAATGGTCGAGGCTTAAAGAATTTTACGATCTTTACGATTACGTGAAAGGACTTATAGAATTAAGAAAGGCCCACCCGGCTTTCACAATAGATTCGGCCCGGTTAATAAAAGAAAAGATCAAATTCTTTCCGATACAGTACAAACAGATAAATCAGTATCTTAGATCTCCCCTCCCATTTGTTGGATATGAGATAAAGAATGCGCCGAATGATTCCTGGAAGGATATAATAGTTCTATACAATGGTGACACATCAGATGTTTCATTCACATTACCAGCGGGCACGTGGAATTTAGTTGTGAACGGTTCGAAGGCCGGAATAAAAACTATTTTAACGTTATCTGGAAAGATAGAGTTGCCTCCAACCTCCCTTTATGTGATGTATAAGTCCGAATAGAATTTAGTCCGTAATATTGTTATTCTAATACTCATTTATTTAACAGGCAGGTATTTTACCTGCCTTTTTGTTAAAAGTTTGAAGGATTATTCAAATCGATTATAATTATAGTTGTTCTAATTGTGATCTAAAAGCCATCTTGGAGTCATCCTGCCCCGCTTGAGTTAATGAACATATGACTTTAAAGTTAAGTGTGTATCATTTGAATAAGGAGGGATTTAAATGCTCGAAAGTATAGAAGAAGTTCTTGAAATTGCGAAAAGAATAGAAGAGAGTTCTTATGCTTTTTACACACAGGCGCAAAATGTAGTAACTTTGCCTTATTTAAAAAAGGAATTGCAGTATCTTGCCGAGCAGGAAATCGATCATAGAAAAAAGATCGAGTCAATGATAGCGGAAGGCCCTTCTAAGATAGCAAAAGAGTTGAAGATCGAAAGAATTCAGGACATGAAATTGGGAGATTATCTGATGCCATCGCATTTCGATCCGAATTCTACCATTCAAGATATTCTTATAGCAGCAATAAAAAGAGAGGATTTAACCCATCAGTTTTACCAGAATCTCCTGAAAGGTGCTAAAGATGAAGATTTGAGAAAAGTGCTCGAGTATCTTTCTATAGAGGAGTTAAAGCACAAAAACAAGTTACAATTTCTTTATGATGACATAGTATACAAGGAAAACTGATCTAACAAGCAATTTATCAAGAGTATGTCAGAAAAATTTCACACCAAATGCAAATATTTTTCGATCCTTATATCTCAAAGATATATCACAATATCGCGAGGTTTCCTGTAAGATTGTCAGTAAATCATCTAATAGAGGATTTTGTATCTGGCGAAGGAGGAAAAAAATGTTTGAAATAACTTCAAAAGAGAAGATCGCCACTAAAGAGTACGAAATTTGGGTCAAGGCTCCCAAAGTAGCATCTCATGCAAAACCGGGACAATTTGTCATCATAAGGACATCTCCGAATGGAGAAAGAATTCCTCTTACGATCGCAGATTTTAACACCGAAAAGGGTGAAATAAGGCTTATCTTTCAGGCCGTTGGAAAAACAACTTATGAAATGGCCACTATGAAGGTTGGAGATGCTCTTCAAGATGTCGCGGGTCCATTAGGCCATCCGAGCGAGATAAAGAAATATGGCACCGTTATGATGATTGGAGGAGGCGTAGGAATAGCGGCGATTCTGCCGATCTTAAAAGAATTAAAGAGAGCCGGTAACAAAGTGATAACGATTTTAGGCGGAAGATCTGCAGATCTTGTCATATTGAAAGATGAATGCGAAAGATTTTCAGATGAACTTCTGGTAACAACAGATGATGGTTCAATGGGCATGAAAGGTGTCGTAACGGACGGAATGAAAGAAGTAGTCAAACGCGGAGAAAAGATCGATCAGGCCTGGTCGATAGGTCCTACCGTTATGATGAAATTTTCGGCATACACTGCAAAAGAACTGGGTATTCCAATCTTCGTCTCCCTTAACCCTATAATGGTAGATGGAACGGGCATGTGCGGAGCATGCAGGGTAACGGTGGGTAAAAATATAAGGTTCGCGTGTGTCGATGGGCCTGAATTTGATGGATATGAGGTTAATTGGGAAGAGTTAATGAACAGGTTAAGGCAATATAAGGATCAGGAAAAGATTTCTCTGGAAAATTATATTGCAAGGGTTGGTGATTTATCATGGCTGTGATAAAGATTCCAAACAACAAAACGCCTATAAAGGAACAGGAGCCAGGAGAACGAATTCACAATTTCAAAGAGGTAGTACTCGGTTACACTCTCGAAGAGGCCGTTGCCGAGGCGAATAGATGTTTGCAATGCGTAAATCAACCGTGCGTCGCTGGATGCCCTGTAAACATCGATATTCCGGGGTTCATTCTTGCCTTAAAAAACAGAGATCTTCCAAAATCAGCACAAATTCTGAAAAGTTACAACAATCTTCCCGCAGTCTGTGGAAGAGTCTGCCCGCAGGAAAGCCAGTGCGAAGGAAGATGTACTGTCGGAAAGATGAAGGAACATGAGCCTGTCGCAATAGGAAAATTAGAAAGATTTGTCGCAGACTGGGAAGCGAATCAAGGTACCATGAATATTCCCGAAATCCCATCTCGAAAACTCGGCAAGGTGGCCATAATAGGCGCGGGGCCTGCAGGACTTACGGCGGCAGCAGATCTGGCAAAGATGGGATACGAGGTTAAAATCTTTGAGGCCCTTCATGCCGCTGGTGGTGTTTTAATGTATGGAATACCGGAATTCCGTCTGCCAAAATCGATAGTCGAGAGAGAAGTAAATTTCATAAAATCTCTCGGAGTCGAGATAGACACAGACTCGATTGCCGGAAGGAGCATAACGATTTCGGAACTCAAAGATGAATTTGATGCGATCTTCATAGGAACCGGAGCGGGAACGCCGAGTTTCATGAACATACCCGGCACGAATTTAAACGGCGTGTATTCGGCAAGTGAATTCTTGACAAGGATAAACCTTATGCATGCTTATAAATTTCCAGAAAGCGATACGCCCATAAGGATTGGAAAGCGCGTTGTCGTAGTAGGAGCCGGGAACGTTGCAATGGACGCTTCAAGATCGGCACTCAGGCTTGGCGCTGAAAGTGTGAAGATCGTCTACAGAAGAAGTAAAGAGGAAATGCCGGCAAGAATAGAGGAATACCACCATGCCATAGAAGAGGGAATAGAATTTCATTGGCTTACAAACCCGATAGAATACATCGGAGACGATAAAGGCAACCTTACAGCCGTAAAGTGCATAAAGATGAAACTCGGAGAGCCTGACGCATCTGGAAGAAGAAGACCTATTCCGATCGAGGGAAGCGAGTTCGTGATGGAGGCCGATATGGCCATAGAGGCGATAGGTCAAACCTCAAACAAGGTGCTTCTGAGCGCTTTTCCTGAACTTAAATTAACCTCTCACGGATACATTGAAGCAGATCCGGAAACTGGCCAGACCTCAGTCGAAGGGGTCTTCGCCGGTGGGGATATAGTAACGGGCGCGGCAACGGTCATTCTCGCCATGGGGGCTGGCAAAAAGTCGGCAAAGGCAATAGACAGATACATAAAATCAAAAAAGGCCGTGGTATAAATTTCAATCGTAAAGATGGCAGGCAACTGTCCTGCCATTTATTTCTTTTAATTCCGGCTCGACTTTGGCGCAAATTTCCATCGCATAAGGACATCTTGGATGAAATCTGCATCCTGAAGGGATATTTATGGGAGATGGAATTTCTCCGGATGGGATGAATTTTTTCTTCTTCATCTTTGGATCGGGCACAGGAACGCTTGCAATGAGTATCTTCGTGTAAGGATGCAATGGTTCTTTGAATATATCGTAAGTTTTTGCAATCTCGATTATTTTCCCGAGATATATAACGGCTATCTTGTCACAGATGTATTTTGCGCTTGCAAGATCATGAGTTATGAACAGGTAGGTAAGGCCAAATTCATTTTTCATATCTATGAGAAGTTTGAGAATCTGAGATCTTATTGACACGTCCAACATGGCCGTAACTTCATCTGCCACTACGAATTTAGGATTTGTTACCATCGCCCGGGCAATAACGACTCTCTGTCTTTGGCCTCCGGAAAGATGCCTTGGAAAGCGGTTGTAAAACTCCTCAGGCGGAAGGCCTACCTTTTCAAGAATTTCGTAAACGCGAATTTTTCTCTCCGCTTTGTTTCCCATTTTGTGTATCTTCAAAGGATGCTCAATCGCATTTCCAATTCGCATGTAAGGATTCAAAGATGCCATAGGATCCTGAAAGATCATCTGAAAATCCTTTCTTTTAGTTCTTAAAGATTCTCCAAAGAGTTTCGCCAGATCAACATCTTCAAAAAGTATTTGGCCTCCGGTTGGATCTTCAAGCCTTACCAGAGTCCTTCCTACCGTTGTCTTGCCACTTCCAGATTCTCCGACAAGACCGAGAGTTTCCCCATATTTTATTTCGAAGGAAAGATCATCAACGGCTCTAACGTAAGGCCTTTCTTTGAAAATTTTTAGCCATGAGACTTTAAGTGGAAAATATTTTTTCAAATTTCTAACCGATATTAGTTTCTGATTTTGATTCATCATGTTCTCCCTCATAAAGCCAGCACTTTACTTTTCTTTCATTTATTTCGAAGGTCGGAGGGTCCTCTTTTGTGCACACGTCCATGACAAAGGGACATCGTGGATGGAATTTGCATCCGGCAGGGGGCGATTTAAGACTTGGCAAATTTCCTTTTATGTACTTTAGTTCCATATCTTCGAGTTTAACATTTGGTATAGAAATTAGTAAGAGCCGGGTATACGGATGCAACGGATTTTCGTAGATCGAATTTACATCTCCAAACTCGACAAGATTTCCGGCGTACATTATTCCAACTTTATCGACTATTTCTGCCACAAGTCCAAGATCGTGCGTTATCAAAACCATCGACATATTCCTTTTGTCCTTTAATTCTTTGAGAACTTCCATTATCTGTAACTGCACGACAACATCGAGCGACGTAGTCGGCTCATCTGCGATAAGTAGAGAAGGATTTAAAACTATGGCAAGCGCTATCATGACTCTCTGACGCATACCCCCGCTGAATTCAAAAGGATAATTTTCAAGCCTCGATGGATCTATGCCTATAGATTTTAAGACATCGGATGATATTTTAATCATTTCTTCTTCTTTCATCTTTTGAAAATGCGCACGAAAGGTTTCAAAAAACTGATTTTTTATTCTCATTATTGGATCGAGAGATGTCATCGGATCCTGAAAGATCATAGAAATTTCCTTTCCACGTAGCGATCTCATCTCTTCCTCGGGAAGGATTGCTATATCCTTTTCTTTGTAGAATATCTTTCCCTTCATCCTTGCGTTGATCGGTAAAATTCTCAATAGAGAAAGCCCTATAGTCGATTTCCCGCATCCAGATTCTCCGACAAGGCCAAGGGTTTCGTGAAATCCAAGAGAAAATGAAACATTTTCAACTGCTTTCAAATTTCCGTCTCTTGTCAGATACTCAATGCTAAGATCTCTTGCCTCGAGTAAGTTCATCTTTTCTCACCTATATTCGGATTGAAATACTCATCAAGGCCTTCTGCAAACATGCTAAAGCCCAGAACTATAGTTATTATGGCAAGACCCGGGAAGAGTACCATCCACCAATCGTTGTTCAGGATGAACTGCTGGCCTTTGGCAAGATCGTATCCCCAGTCAGGTGTAGGTGGAGCGATGCCAAGACCTAAAAAGCTCAACCCTGCTTCCGTCATTATTGAATCTGCAAGATTCATAGAAAATATAACTATTGTGGAAGGCAAAACATTTGGAAAGACATAAGATCCTATAATCGTAGAAGTCTTTGCCCCGATTGCACGCGCTCCGTCGACGTAAAGTTCGGATTTTACAGTGCTAACCTGACTTCTTATAACTCTATAATAAGTTGGAATGTATACAACGGCTATAGAAAAGGCTATATTCAAAAGGCCTGGTCCAAGCATTGCCGCTATCGCTATCGCGAGAATAAGACCCGGAAATGCGTAAACAGAGTCCATTATCATAGTTACAACGCGATCTGTCTTTCCACCGATGTATCCAACGAGAAGGCCTACAGGGATTCCGACAACGGCCGCTATCGCAGTCGCTATAAGGGCTATTGCAAAGGCCATCCTCGTTCCCCAGACCAGCCTGCTGAAAATATCGTATCCCAAATTATCAGTCCCCATTATGTGAGATACGGTCGGAGGCAAAAGCGAAGGACCAGATGGCTGGGTTGGATTGTATGGAGATATAAATGGCGCAAATATTGCTACCACAACGTAGAAGATAAGTATCAAAAAGCCTATTACGGCCATAAGGCCTGAAGAATCTTTAAAAAGTCCCCTTAATCCCTTTCTTATCTCTTTGCTTATCATCAGTATCTCACCCGAGGATCCATCCATGCGTTGATGATATCTATTAATATACTCACAGCAACTACAAAGAGGGCAAAAAACACAACTGCTCCCTGAATCGCCGGAAAATCTCTGTACCTTATCCTTTCAACGAGATAACTTCCTATTCCCGGCCACGAAAAGGTCGTCTCGGTCAAAACTGCTCCTCCAAGCAGAAGCGCAAATTGAAGGCCCATTATAGTTAAAATAGGGATCATGGCATTTTTAAGTGCATGCGAGTAAAGAATCTTTCTCTCTTTTACGCCTCTCGATCTTGCGGAGATGACATACTGGCTTGAGAGAGAAAGCAAAACATTCGATCTTACCATTCTTACAAAAATACTCGATATCACAACGCCAAGCGTTACGGACGGAAGTATAAGGTGTAAAATCGCATCGTAAAGAACGTCCCACTGACCATTTAAAATGGCATCTAAAGTGTAAAGACCTGTGTAGAGGTTATTAGGAGTCATAAAAGGAGATGCACGGCCGGAGACTGGCAGGACTTTTAGCCATACTCCGAAGACGAGTTGGAGCATTATTCCAAACCAAAAAACGGGCATCGAATAAACGAAGATAGAATAAATTCTTGCCGTTACATCAATGGCCCTTCCGTAATGCGACGCTGCGAAACTGCCAAAAAATATACCTATTACAACGGCTATAATCATGGAAAATATCGTAAGTTCGAGTGTCGCCGGAAATCTATCTTCCAATTCTTGAATAACTGGAAGCGTTGTCACAGTTGAGTTTCCAAAATTTCCCCTTAGAATATTCGCTATGTAATCACCGAATTGGACGATTATTGGCTTATCGAGGCCAAGTTGGGCCTCCATAGATTTTACGACTTCGGGCGGGGCCTTTGGGCCGAGCATGGCCGTAACGGGATTTCCGGGTAAAATTCTTAAAATGACAAAAACCACCGTCAAAAGTATAAAAATCATAGGTATGGAAAGTATAACCCGTGTAAGAATATAAGTCTTCAAAGGTCTTCTCTCCTTTTGATTAACGGGCGGAGATCATCCGCCCGCAAAGATCACTTTTTGTAAAGCAGGTAATATCTGAAAATCTGCACAGGATCGAGAACAACACCTCCTACTTCAGGTTTTGCGGCAATTTGCTGTTCTCCCTGGAAAAGAGGAATATACGGAACATCTTGAGCCATGAGCTTTTGGACGGCCCCGTAAAGGGCTGTACGCCCAGGCTCATCGCTTACAAGCCTTGCATCGGTTAGGAGTTGATCCATCATGGGATTCGAATAATTCGATCCCATAAGAGGACTTGCTGAAGATTGGAGGAATGGCCATACAAAATCATCCGGATCAAAGTAATCTGGATACCATCCGAGAAGGAACATTCCCATGACGCCTTTATTCCAGTAATCTATGTATGTAGCCCATTCAGCGTAATTAACGTTGCATTTTATGAGTCCAGTCGATTCAAATTGGTTTTTTAGAGTCAGAGCGAGGTCTGCCTCAGTCGATCCATAATGGCTTGGCGTGTACCAAAGCGTTATATTCAAAGGTTTATCTTTCGAATATCCGAGAGACTGAAGAATAGAAACTGATTTTGCTATATCCTGTGATGGCATAACATTCATGCTGCCCCATATCCCGGCAGGTATCATGGTATAAAGAGGCTTGACCTGACCTGCGAATATCTTATTCTCTATTTCATGTCGATTCACAGCATAGGCAAGGGCTTCCCTGATTTTGGCATTTCCAAATGGGTCCTGTTTTACGTTGAAGACGATAAATCTCATGAATGGACTCTGGCCGACGTAAGTTACAAACTTGTCGTTCTGCTGCAACTGCGCAAATTGCTGCGGAAGCAATGTCCTGTAAGCAAGGTCGATCTCGCCACTGAGCAGGGCAAGGTACAAACTGTTGGCATCCTGATAAAGTTTTATCAAAATCGTTGGAGTCTTTGCAGGCTCTCCGTAGTAATTCGGATTTGGGGCAAGTTCCATTTCTACATCTCTTACCCATCTCTTGACTATGTAAGGCCCACTCGAGACTGGCATTCCGTTATAAACCTGATCTGCCGGATACACCTTTGGATCGACTGGATACGCGACTGTGAAGGCAAGAATGTTTATAAAAGGTGCAAATGGGTATTTAAGATCGATCTCAAAAGTTGTATCGTTTATTACCTTCGTCTCCTTGACAACATCTGAAAGTAAAAATGAAGGATCCTGTCCGAGTTTTATGACCCTATCAAAGGCAAACTTGAAGGCCTGAGCGTTGATGGGATCTCCGTTGGAGAATTTAAGGCCCTTTTTAAGGTAGAAGGTGTATGTAAGTCCATCCTGAGAGATCTCCCATTTGTCCGCTAAAGCCGGCACTATTTGCGTCGTTCCAGGCACGTAAGTGACCAGGCCAGTCATAATATTTTGAAGAAGGTTGACGGAGAGGTATTCGTAAGCCTTCGCAGGATCTAAGGATGTGAACTTGTCAGTCGTGCCGACGATAACGTAATCTTTGCTGCTTACCGCAAAAACCATCATACTCATTAGAATCAAAAGCATGAAGATAAAAAGTTTAGAAATACTCCTCATTACAAAACGCCCCCTTTTTGTTTTGCTATAGGATGTATTTTATTTGTATACTTAATTATTTAGAAACTTTACTTGAAGATATTTTATCATGAAGTTATTTCAAAGTCAAATTAACGAACTGACTTATCGTGCACGATGTCCGTGTTTTAAACGATCGCTGTGCCATATGATTTGCACGCTGAATTAAAACAAAAAAGCCTTCGCATTTGCGAAGGCTTTTGACTTACTCAATTACGAGATCTGGATTTGCTTCCAATTTTGCCTTTAACTCTTTTTGTATCTGCTCAGGCGGTATTGTCTTTGCGAGGTTTCTTATGTACTCTTCGTCTGTTTCAAAAGTTATCGCATTCCAAAGACATCCAACCTGACAATTGTTGCATC
>ERZ1669247.154-NODE-154-length-30731-cov-9.037097_pt1 | contig 30731 bp, 50 predicted proteins | sample MGYA00579297_ERZ1669247 | MGnify/ENA primary metagenome ERZ1669247 (study PRJEB41166, sample SAMN08046056) | hot springs metagenome | biome: hot spring; feature: acid hot spring; material: thermophilic sediment; isolation source: thermophilic sediment from acid...
CTGAAAATCATTTGAATACTTTTTTTGTTGTGGTAATTTTTTCATTTTTCAATCATCTCCTTTTTTTATTTTTTCTTCTAAATAGTTAATTCTCCCCGACAATTTAATGATAAACTCTTCAATTGCTATTATCTCATCCTTCATTTCTTTTATTTCTCTCTCTATTTCGCATTCATTCATTTTTCATCATCCCAATTAAATATTGTTTTATCTATATTTTTTGCTTTGGAATATATTGATGCATCCCCTAATATTATTTTTGCAACCTTTTTAAGTTCTTGTATTTTTTCCTCATATGGATTTGTATTATTTTCCAATAGTATTACATGTTCTTCTCTCCATTTATCTATTATCTGGCGGAATAATTTAAGCTCATGTATTTTATCCATTACTTTCCCGACTTTTTCAATTGCATAGTAAAAATTTGTATCGTTGAAATCTATATTTTCTATATCAATATTATATGTTGTTGCATATACTATAATCGCTGTTAAAAATACATCTTCAGTAAACATTGTTGAGACAACATCGCTCACAAATTCGTATACCTGTTTTGTGTTTTCTGTCATAATACTATAAGCTTTGCTCTGAACTTTTAAAATAGATAAAACATATGGGAACATAGATGCTAACCAATCCATTGTCTCATTCTTAAAAGCCTGAGTATATTTATCGTATTTATCGTCAATTATTTTTTGTTTATCTATTATATTATTTTGTTTATCTATTAAATCTTGATATTTATTTAATAATCCCCCGTACTTATTTGATAGATCCTTAAAATTACCCATAACTTCTTGGTATCTGGCATCTAGTTCCCTAATCCGATCCTCATAATACTGTGCAATTTCTTTTAGGGAGATTTTTTTATCCCAGTTAAACTCTCGTAATGAACTTTTTATTTCCTTCATTTTTAATCGCCTCTCTTTAAAGTAATTAATTGTTTCTTGAAGTAATTATTAACAAACTCCACTAAATCATTGAAATTTTTAGTAGAATAGAATATTGTGAAAACATCAATCTGTTCATCACGCTCATAAAATATGTACTGGTTGTCGTGCTTTGAATAGCGAATTATATAATATAGCCATGGCGCACTTTTTGCGATTATAACGCCATCTTTAGAGTTTCTAACCTCTGTCTCAGATATATCCATAGTATCACTTTTCCCCATTTTTCCATTGGTTATACATTTCAAGTATCACCTGTTCAGGAATGAGAGATCTTATTGCGTTTCTCATTGCCTTACTGCAAGCCTTGACAATTGCGAAGTCGTCGGGAGTAGTTGTCCCGTCTTTCCTTATTATGTATTTTGATTGCCTTGCAATTCCAGTCATTATTAATCCAGATCCATGATCGATCGCCCTTGCTACTGCTGTAATATACCTGTCGTCCTCAATTACATCTCTCCTTAGGTCAATTGGCATTATCTCAATGCCATCAAATCCGTGCTGTTTATTTTGCATACTCATATACCTAGCTACTGCCTTTGTCCCTGCCCATGATATACCTGTTACTTCTCTGCCTGCTATCTGAAAATTATAGAAATATTCAGTTATTACCTTTCCCTCCATCTCCTCCATTATTTGCTGTTCATCAAGCTTATCAAAAATAGAGTATTCATCCTGGCGTGGCATCTCTATGTCGCTGTTCGTTGTTTTTTGCCATCTTTCAATTGTGAAGGTTTTTGTTGCCTCTGATATTAGTTTCTCATAATCTCCTTTTATTTTGATCACATCATCTATGTTAACGTTTTTGAAATTATTCTCTATTTGTTCCTGTATATATTTTGCTTTGCTTATTATTTCAAGTTCTTCTTTTGTTATATCTACGAATTTCTCCTTTGGTGCTTCCTGTAATACTTCCCATGCTAATCGCTCTTTTCCATCTATTTCAATATATGGCTTGTATATATTTTCTGGATAGATATATGCGTATTTTCCTATATATTTTTTTACCATGGTATCGCCCTCTTTATCCTTATTATATCAACCTTCTATTTAAATCTTTTTGCTAAAATACCATAAATAAATAATCAATCTACGGAAATTCTGTATTCTGCAAGCCCATCCCTGTCCTGCTTCCAGAAAACCACGTCTATTTGATTTACAAAAGCCCAATACGTGCATACTGATACGATTGGAGCATAGCCCATGGCAACTAACTTTATCTTATCGTTTTTATGTTTTTCAAGAATATTATCCAGCCGAGTGAATATTTCCTTGGCATTTATATATTTTATTGTGTTTGTCATTAATACGAATTCAATATCCTTATTATTATTTTTGTTGATTATATCTCTCCATATCTTTTCATAGGTATTGTTCGTGAATGGATGTGGATAAATATATACTTCCCCCATATTATTTGCCCCCTATTTTCATCGTCTTTAATACTTTTATTGTCTCTTCCTCGTTTGACGCAAGTTTTGCTATTTTTGTAAAGTCCCTAGGATCGTTTATACCTGCCTTAATACCCTGTTCTATTATGAAGTCTATTAGATTCTGCGTCAATCTCTCACGTGCAAGTATATGCTTTCCTATTTCTATCAGTTCCTCTTTGCTGTATGGCTTGAATTCTATTACGATGCTTCTTGAAATTATAGTATTAGGTATCCTGTTTATGTTGTTTGCTGCCATTAATATGACACAATTCAGCTTTTTCTCTATTGACGTCCCTGCTACATTTTTTTGAACGATACCTTTATCAATTAATGTCAAAAGCATTGCAAAGTCATCTGGTGAAGCCTTATCTATCTCATCTATTGCTATAAACCTAGGTGTTTCATTGAGCAGTATATCCCGTAGCCCCACCTTCGTAGTGGAAATAGCCACGAGGTATCGTGAAAGAGGCAGTTTAATAAAGTCATCCAGGAACATTGTCTTTGCTGATGCTGGTGGTCCAACGAGCAGAAATGCATAGTTTTTATTATCCTTTACATATTCTTTCAAAGCCTTCTTAATTAAATCCTTGACATTATCATGCCCAACTATATCATCAAACAGATTATCGGGGATTACTATGGGTTTTGTGCTTATTTCAATATATTCATTAATTTTGTCCCTATCAAGGTTATACATGGTGTATTTGTTTGATCTGTATGTTACCTTAGCAAAGCCCATTTGCTCCAATGCTTTTATCTCAGATTTTGTCAGCCCTAACTCGTAGTATTCCCACGAGTATGAGTTTATCCCCCTATTTTTTCTATCCTGAATAAATTCATCCTCTATATGTATTAACGTTTTTAAGTATTCAGTATCCATATTAATCCCTCAATTTATGTATCTTATATATAAAATAAAGGTTAAAAATGTTACGTATAGATCCAAACCTAGAAATACATATATAATTCACTTTGCATCACTTTCTTCCTTTAATTTTTTTAGCACTTCATCAACATTGGTATTTACAAGCACGTCATATATATGTTCGAAATCTATTTTTGACATTAATACTACCTGTAAAGCGTATAATGTTGCCTGTAAATCATCTATATCATTATTTCCTTCAATTTTTGCGTAAATGCCATGAAATGAATTCTTATAATTGTGTTTTGACATTGCTATACGTATATCAGTGTTCCCATCCATGTGTGTGAATGCAAAGAAATTCTGATTAAAGTAAATGTGTGTAGAAGTTGTTGCATCATCTGTCAATATAACATGATAAATTATTTGATAATACGTCCTTTCTTTTAGCAGGTGCCATATCCTAATGCGATATTGCTTTGCACTGTTTGCTATGCTTTGTATTATTTTTTTATCATCATCGGTTAATGGTATATATAATGTTAAAATCATATCATTCGAAGATATATATTCATAAATATCCCTTGGATAATTGATATTCTGTATCATAGTAATGAATTCTTTTTCCTTTTCTGTAAATATTTCACTATTTTTTGCATTGTATAGTTGTTCCCTGTAAAATGGTTCCCTGTAAAGTGGTAATTTCTCAATTTGCTTCCTTACATCAGATACGTATATAACTCTCATTATAATCCCTCCATCGCTTTCAACATATCAACTTCCTCAAAATATGATTGTGCCTTTTCCAGCATTGATTTATAAAAATCTTCTTGTTTATACAACAGCACATATGCAACATAAAATATTCTCATTGCATCAAAGCTTGTAAAAACTGGCAGTGATGCAGTTTCGGAATATACAATGTAAGTATAATTTTTATCTTCAAAGATGTAACTTACTACCACAAAGTATTTTAGATTGTTCTCATCTAAGTCTGTATAAATCCTCACATTTTTATATGTTTTGTTAATATATTGCATGGTGTTTATAGTTATGTTAAGATCCATTACCCTATATATTGAGCAATTTACATTGTATTTTTCAAGTATTTCCTGTGCATCAATGAAATCGCTGTTTATAATTACGGGTTGCATTAGTGCAATAATAGAATCTATGAATTCTATATCCTTCTTATTAATTAAATAAAATGATTTAAATATCTTTAATGTTTTGAGTAAATCTTTCCTATATTTGTAGTAGTAATCCCAGTTAGAAACAATGTTTCTTAGTCTCTCGCCATCAATAAATATGTTGCAATCTTCATCATAAGCTTTAATATCTACAAACCTAGTTAATAGATCTTTTATTTTATTAACTTCTCTAATGGGCGTTGGTGATTCATTTATTGAAGATAAATATAAATGTTCTAGCAATTTATCATCATTGCTCATTTTACCACCTCGTATTTAATATTAATTCCCCATTTTAATTTATTATGAGTGTATATCCATATTACTGGATATGTTGGTGGTTCTGATGGGATATTTGCGTCGCCATCGGTGAAAAATATCACTAAATCCTCGTTCCCCTCGTCATTGAGTTTCTTAAAGAATGAGCAAAAATCTGTCCCACCATTGCCATGCCTTATGTAGAAATCATTGCCTATATCATCATTGCTATATGTTGTCTCAGATAATATCGCTGTATCTACTTGAAAAACCCGTAAAATCATTTTGTCATATCTAGATGATAATATTCCCAATGTTTCAGCGAAGAAATGCTCTAACAGGGCATCAGGTATTGAACCAGAAACATCAAAGGCTATATTAGCCTTGAACATCTCATTTCTGTATATTGGCATGTATATATTGTCATCAATGTATTTTCTGTTATACCTTCTATATGTTAATCTCTCGTTGTCATATTCTATGTATTGTGCTAATACATCCCTCCAATCCAATATGGGGGCAGTAGATACCTTCACTATCCTATCAATTATATATGAATCATGACCAATTAATTTCATTTGGTTATATGCTGATATTATTTTGTATTCCAGCTCTTCTTCCTGCTTTTTTGTGAGCGGTTTATTCCATACCCCTTTTAGCCATTTTATGTATTTAATTATATCGTCAGCATAATCTGGATCGATCATCTCTTTCAGTTTCTCTTCTGTAATTTCATCAGTATCCTCATCTGTTGATATACCCTGAGCATTGTTTTTATCGTTAGGTTTTACATACTCCATGAGCGTATCATAGATTTCTTCTGCTGATTTATTCCTGAATTTACCATCATATAATGCTCCATCTAACAAATGATTAAACTCATCAAATAATATTGGATTTATTGCATAATCACAGGCTATTGCCCATACCATATGCTGTCTATTCTTTTCCCTTGATGGATGTTTATTAATTATATGCAAAAGTTCATGTGTAAATGCCCATGCGACATCCCTGACTGATAATTTGTTAATGAAACTAGAAAAATAGTATATATTTAATCCTTCTGTAAACATCGTTTTTATTGGAACATCATCATATTTCCCATCAGCTTTAATTATGTTGGTTTTGGACAGCAATGAACCAAAAAATGGATATTTGGTAAGCAATAATGCCTTTGCGGATATTATTTTCTCATCGTCAGTTAACATTATTGCCACCCTTCCAATATGTATTTAGAATATTGTTTGTAATGCTCATCGAATTCTCGTGATGATAAGAATGGTTTCACTCCAATGGTTTTTACGAATGTTGTTAAAGCACTTATTATAATTTCATCCTGTTTTATATTCCACAGGGCTTTTAAAACGTTATCTAGTAATGAATTATTACTTGTCAATCTTTGTGTAAAGCCATTAATTAGAATATTAACTAGATCTATTTTATTCTCATCGTTCTGTATTTCATCAAACCATCTGTAATCGCCTTTTAATATGCTATCTACATTTGGTATCTTTTTCATTTTCTTGATATAAGCAATTAATGTGGCTGTATTGTTTAATCCTATTATGCCTTCTAAAATCTTTTTCTGCAAGTTTTCTGGTAATGATAGGGCATAATTAACGCCAGTCGCCCATAACCTAGGTGTTAATATCACGCCATCATTGTCATACCTGAAAAGCCATGGATTGCTATCATTCTTCTCTTGGTATTCAAGGAATGAAATTAATATCGGATTTATATTATGTTTTAATGCCCATATCTTCCATGATTCTATGTCTGGCACCAACTCATATTGACCACCAAGGAATCTGGTTTTCAGTCCTGATGGCATTTCATATGAGATGCTTCTATCACTAACCCTATTTGAAGCACCTATGAAATACTGCCATCCTTCTGGGACATTGTAATCCTCTATCTTATGATCAAGTATTAGCTGGAATATTAAGCCCTGGATGTGCGGTTTTGCATGAGTTAGTTCATCAAAGAAAAACACGCCTTTCCCATCTTTTGGTAGCATATTATATTTCAGGAACTTAAATCCATCGTTTCCATCCTTGACGGGTATTCCAAGTAAGTCTGTCTCTTCATAGTATGCCAACCTTAAATCCAAAACCTCAAAGCCATTTCTCTTGAATACATCATGAACCAGCTCACTTTTTCCTACGCCTACACCACCCCAAATCATTATGGGGAGTTTCTTCTTTATGACCACTTCCTCTATTATTTTTTCCAGTTCCATAGTATTTACTTTGCTGACCATATCATTCTACCTCACTTAATTTTTGTAATGCCTTTATGGTAGCTCTTGCAACATCTGATATTGCCATATACTGTGCATATTGTAATAGCTGAAAGCCATCTTCTGGGTTTTCTTGGAGTGCATCATCTAGGTAATATGTGTTGTATTCATGTCTATTTAGCCATTCTGTAAGATCAGATGTGTATATATATGTATAATTATCTGCTATTTCTGCCACTATATCTTCCATATTATCATCGTTTATCCCTTCTATGTCATTATCCACTATGTATCCCAATGTATTCTTAGAAAACTCTATCTTAGACGAGACATCCATATTTATATCGCTTAGTTCATCCATTAATACATCATAGTATTCCTTGTCATTTGGCTCTATCTGTCCATTCTTGTAGTTTCTCAACATCTTTTTCGCTATTTCATACATTTTCATTTTCTATACCTCCACGGGTTTTCCCCGCAACATCCTTATCCTTATGATGTTTCGAATGGAGACCCTTTACTCCATTCTCATCAGGCGGGACTGTGATCATATTTTCTCATCCGTTAAATAATATAACATGATAACTTCATCCTTTATAGGATTCAATAGTGTTTTTACATAAGACATGTTTCTTTTATATTCGTATTTAACAACATAATACCCATTAGAATTATTTACTACTTTTTTAACAAAATAAAATATTTTAGTTCCATTTATATATATTGCATCATCTTTTAGCATAAGTTCATGTCTTTCCCCTGTTTTTATTTTTATCATTTTTAGGATATTATCTAATCCATCATACATTTCTTCAAGATATTGCTTTTTTCCAGGCTCACCATATAGATTATGATATCTACTTATTATTATATCTGGTAGCCCAAATAATTTTACCAAATGTTTATTTTGCACTCTTGTCATTTTATACTCTCCTCCATAATTTTAAGCATAATGTATTTTTCAAACTCTCTAATTTTTTCTTTATCTATTGCTTGTTTAACATATTTCATATTTTGCGATATATAAATATGCCTTGCAGATTCATGATACGAGAATACTTTTTTATCATCTAAATATATATCATTTTTATATCTTCTTACAATATGTTCTTTGCTTATTATGTTTTCAATCGCCCTTAACATATCGTTGAGAATTACATCCTCAATGTATCTTCTTAATGGTGCTGGGCTATGTGAATTATATCCAAATGGATTTATCAATATTATTTTAGGCATACCAAAAAAATTTACTAAATCTTCATTTGTTATCTTAATTATTTTTGTCAGGTGAGGTATCATTTTTTATCCTCCATTAATTTAAGCATTTTCATCTTTTCAATTTTTTTCTCATCTATTAGTGTTTTTACATATGTTAAATTTTGAGCTTTATATACATTACGTGATGATTCGTTATAAGAAAATATTTTGACACCATCTATATATATCGTATTATCTTTCCTTTCTATTACATGTCCATCTCCTATTACATTCTTTAACGCATCAAACATATCGTTAAGTATTTTATTTTCCACATACCTTCTAATTGAAGCATCTGAATGTGGTCGCCAATTATATGTATTTTTAAGTATGATATCAGGAAAATTAAGAATACTAACTAAATCCTTATTTGTTATTTTCATTAATCATCGTCCTCATTCATTAGAAACTTCTGTGCATCTAAAATATTATGAATTGGTAAAACCTCATCACAATACGGGCAATAAAATATGACATCTTCATCTGTATCTTCCCTGTCATTTACATCAAAATCTACATGATTTTCATATACATACACTTTGTAATATACATATTCCATGGTTCTCATTATTAATGTCTCTAAATGGCGACCACAATGGGGACACTTCGGCTCACCACTCATAACCTTTAACATTTTATCTTTTTCACTCATATATATCACTCCTTATTTTTATACAAAATGCCATGGGATAAGAATTCTCTAGCATCATAATCGCTATGAATTGGTAGAGTTTGAAGGCAATATGGGCAATAATAAATGTTTATGTTCTTTTCTGACAATTCCCTTTCTTCCTCTTCATATTCAAGTTTATTTTCATGTAAATATGTGATATAATAAACATACTCTAATGATTTTAATTCTATATAATCAAGTTCCCTTTTACAATATGGGCATATTGGATGCCCATTTAAAATACTTAACATTTCCTCTTTTTCCGTCATATTCATTCCTCCACATCTTTTAGTTCATAAAAAAGATGCTGATATTGTGGATGCACATAATCTTTCATGCTTTTAATATTATTGCAATAAAAACCGTGCATATCATCTATTATATCCAATGTATTTCTGTCAATTAATGTAAATGAATATACTTCATTATGTAAATAACAGTTTAATTTCTGTATTTCTTTATTTAATATATTGATGGCTTTATTTATTAAAGTATCATCATTGAGTAAATCAAGCATAATCTCTTTTTCATTACCAATGTATTTAATTACATCCTTTTTATATACGAATGCATATCCAGAGTATTCGCCGATATCATCAACGTCTATTATTCTAATCTTCTCTATTTGACCATAGTAATTATAATCATGAAAATTCAATCCAATAAGTATGTAATCATGGTTAGAGCCATAATAATCATGCAAATATTCTTTTAGATCATTTGAATATTTAATCCCATGATCCCTTTTCCATTCATAATCTCCAATTTCATAATCCTTTAAAAAGAATACTATTGTCCATAAATTTTCATCGTATTTTCTAGGATTTACATCATATTCATCGATGCTAATCACTAATATCGTTTTATCGTCAAAAGCATATTTTAATGCATTCTCTTTATACAAATACTTAATGTATTGCTTTATATCCATAGGAACATATACCATATCTGTTTTATCATTCATTTTCATCATCCTCATCTTCCCATTCATACCCGTCTATATACTCTTTTTCAAAAATACTAATATTATATTGTTTCAACTTATCTTTAAGTTTTTCAAGCAAATCCATTACATCATTGTATATATTATATGCGTCATCTTCATCCAGTTCATAGGAGATACTGAAACCCTCTTCATCAATGTATATGTCTGGTTTTTCATTTAAATAACGATGTGCTATCCGTTTTATGTCATCAAGTATTTTATCTATTTCATCTTTGTTTTTTGGTATAACATTAATCGAAATATCAAAATTACCATCATACATCTTCATCACCTCATAAAAAATAATTAGGAATTATGAATTAAATAAAACCCATAACTCCTCATCACTAATGTCGTAGATCCATTCTTTCTCTCCAAATTTATAAACGACATAAACTTTTCCATCTTTTTCAATTACTTTTTTCATATTCATCACTCCTTTCTTTTACAATTGTCATTATTTCATATCGCCCATAATGCATACGCAAATCCATAAACCATAGATCTCCATCACCATATATAGCAGTGTTATCTGATATTGTTAAATCCTGCACATCGTCATAACAGTATTCATGAAATATATGGCTATATAAAAAATCTTCAATATAAAATTTCATGGGGGGGTTATTTTTAGGTATAATATCTTTCAATTTCATCTTTTATCACCTTTTCAATTTTCATAAAAATAAAAAAAAAATAAAGGATTTATAATATTTCTATTCTTTTTACGTCATCATAGAATTGACTGATATTTTCCATGTTTATTATTTCAATTAAATTATTTTTCTGTGGATATTTATTCACTTTAACCTGCTCTATGAAAAATCTCCATGAAATACTATGCTCAATATTGAAATTTTTCCATGTATCTTGATTTACACCGTATTTTTCAAGGATATTATATATTACGTCTATCGCTTTATTGAATTTTTTGTTATTATAGATATATTCATGATCCTCTCTATTTATTATCCTTGATTTTTCTGTGTATTTCTGCTCAATATCACTATTTGCTTTTCCTTGAATTTTTTTCTTTTCTATTTCTAAATCCCTTATTTCTGCTTTAAGTTTTTGTATTTCCTTGATTTTTTCCTCAATTTTTCCCTCTATTTCTTTTATTTTTTCTAATTTCTCTATTTCTTTTTCCTTCTCAATTTCCTGATATTTCTGTATTATTTCTGTATTTTCTGTTAATAAATTTACTATTTTCTGAAATTCTCCTTTTTTAGTGAATTCACTTATTAGTTTTTGTATTTCCATGTATTTCTGCTCAATTTCACTATTTGTTTTTTCTGCTAATAAAGGATTTAAATCCTTTATTTCACTATTTGTTTTTTCTTTTTCTATTTTTTCAATTTCCATGTTTTTTCACCTTTTTTGTTTTTTTTTCAAAAAACATAAAAACAAAAAAGTATTTAAATTTTTTGTCTAAAATACCAAAAAATTTTATTCCAAATAAATATATATTTATATTGGCCTGAAAAAAAACTTGAAAAAAAATCAAGGAAAATTTTTTAATTTAAAAAAAAGGGGGGAGGATTATATAGATTTATATTTATTTATTCTTATTATAGTTATCATAGTGTATTGACTGGACAATCCTTCTAATAGGTGTTCTACTTACCTTCATAGCCTTTGCTATGCCTCTTATAGAGAAGCCCATATTATATAATTCTATAACCTTTTTTTTATCTATATATCCGTCCTTACATCGCAATTCAGGTCTTCCAAATTTAACCCCTCTCATCATAGCATATTCACGCCCTGCTTTGGTCCTTTCGTTTATTAAATTTACCTCAAATTCTGCAAATGCCCCTAATAACTGTAATAAGAGTTTTCCCATGGATGATGATGTATTTATGTCAGGTTGCTCTATGGCAATGAAATCCACGCCTTTGCCCTGGAGATCAGAAATCATATTCTGTAGATCTTTAAGGGATCTAGCAAATCGATCAATCTTAGTTACTATTACTGCAACAGGCTTATACGTATCTATCTCCATAAACATACGCTCTAAACCTGGTCGTTTTATCTTTTTTCCAGTATATGCAGAATCCTCATAAAAAATCACCTCATATCCCTTCTGATCTGCCCAAGCCTTGATGGTATTTTTTTGTCTATCCATGGATCCTTGTTTTACCTCTTCTTTTGTGGAAGCCCTAACATACCCAAAAACATATGGCATTTTAATCACCAAAAATTAAAACATACTATTGTATTTAAGGTTTGTTATTAAGACAGGTCTTAAAAGTCAAAGTTTAGGACATACCTTTTTGAGCCGTTTTCGATGATTTACAACCTAAAAGCCTAAAATTGAATTTTACCCCCTTTTTCCATTGGGTTTTTTGCTATATCATAGGTAAATAAGGGAGAAAATACCTTTTTGAAAAGATAAGGCGTAATACGAATTGTATAAACATAAATTATAAATTAACTCAAATAATTAATCCTCTAAATTGAGATCAAACAAATTTTCTGCACCTTGTTTCCATGATTTGATTCTTCTTCTTATTGGTCCAGCTCCATTACCTAAATTTCCCATACCCAAATTACCTAGTAACCCAGATCTCGTTGGGGTATTCGGGTAGTATCCTTCTTCAATATCTTTTTTTGGCAACATTTCATCGGCTCTTTTATTTGCTTCAGTAAGAAACTCCTTTTGCTCTGTTGCTATATCGCTCATGTATTTTGCTTTATCTACTATTTGATTATATTTATCTAAAATATCTACAACATCAGCCATAATCATTTTACAATAACCACAACTAGACTTCTTAATGGCATCAACTAATAGTTCCCTTGCCTTATTTATTTCCTCTAAAACCTCATCTTTATCTTCTGCCATAGATGTAAATAATTAATACTAGTATTTAAATATTGCTTATGTTATGTGAAAAGTCATTCTGTATTTTTTTAGATCGTCTATGCCATTTTTTTAATTGTTCAATTGTATTTTTATAGTTTTCTTTCTCCTCTTTTAAATCGATTATGTCAATAATAAAAATATCCTTGTCAGTCCCTTTTGACATAAAAACCTCTCCAAGGTTTATTTGCCTCAAAAATATATGTAAACGGACATATCGTATCGTTTATTTTATCGACTATTTCAATGCCTTGTTTTGTTTGATCCAATAGTTTATCTAATGTTTGCAATGTGGCTTCCTTATTCATTATTTCAGCATAATGATCAACTGTGCTAAACATATAATTAGCTAAATCAGTCAGAGAATTAAGCAAATCCTGATTATACGTTAGCTGATATTTTATATCTTTAATGTCCCTACACATATTAAATCTGTAAATGCTATTATCTGGTGCCATTGTTATCATCTCCTAACCCTATTACATTGACTAGCTAAAGCAAAATAAAGATCCAAGTATCTGTTATAGAAATCCTTATTTAGCGTATCAATTAGTATATCTATTTCTGGTGGTACTTTACCACCGTTTTGTTTATAATATCCTGAATCAATCTTATATTTATGTAGGAATCGTTTAATTCTCTCTACATTTTTTGAAAAATAATCCACATTATGACAAAATACCTGGGACGGATAAAATTCCTGTATTCCCTCATCTTGATCCATGATAATAAAAAATAAGAAGAAATATAAAAGGTTTATGATGGTTTATCTAATTCTGCTAAGTGCCTCGATGTATTTGCTCTTTTTGCCAGATATTGCAGCATTGAACTGAGAAGGCTGTACAGCTTCTATTCCAGATCTCCAATTAGCGCAGACTTCAGATACAGGATGTCCAAGGAAAGCCCCGAATCCTTTGCAATAATCCCCTGCTAGGGTGTTCGTCTTCCATCTATCACCTGCATTAGCAGTCTTTCTTTCCCACTTATCTGCCGCATATTGTAATGTCTTCACCATTTCTTATCACCATTACCCATTAATCATGAGAGATATATAAAAACTTGTCTGCTACTGCTCAAAAAATGCTTTCATTTCTTTTAACCATTTTTCTTTTTTATCTTTTATACTGTTTTCAAAATCTTCTGGAGCTAATTTTTGTATTGCATCATCATAAGCTTTACACATATTATATGGTGTATATCCGAGAAATTCAGTCATTTTTTCACAGTATTTTGATGTAGAAGCGGAGATGTTTGTTTTCCATTTAGAACCTTTATTTAATATTGCTATTTCCCACTGATCTGCTGCCTCTTCCACTCTTTTCTTTACCGTTTTTCATCACCTTCTTATATATTGTGGTATAATCATTGCCTGTTAATTCTTTCAGCGGTTTTATTATATTGATTAATGACTCTGATGTAATTATGAAGAACCCTAATGTAGCCCATCTTATTACTTCTGACATACTCATACCAGTCTGTTTTGAAAATTGCTGTAAAGTATCGTATTCCTCTTTTGTAAATCTCACTGTAAGTTTCTCTGTTAAATAATATTTGCTTTCTGGCATAATTTAATCCTCATTTAAATTAATGTCCTCTAAATGCATAATCTCCTTTGCTTTTTCAACATATTTTTTATCATAATTAATGTGTAATTGATTTGTTAATGTCTCTATATTTATTTTCTGATTGTAATATTCATCCCATATCTCTTCACATTTTTTCTCATCCGTTTCCGTTAATATTGACAATATTTTACAGAATTTATCAACAGACTTTTTAATTTGGCTGTTGTCAATCATATCTCGCTTCCCTCCAACATCTTATGCATACATACGAGCCTGTCCTGCAAATTTTTTATCTTCTTACCATCATATGTCTGCCCCTTTTTGCAGGCGTCGCTTGCTTCTATGAACTTCTCTACGTGTGATGGGAGTTTTGTCTCTTCAATTACTGTATTCTCAGGGGTACAATATTTTTTTACCTGTTTTTGTGATAATGCACCAATTATGCCCTTTGCCCAGCACAGCTGTTTTTCTTCTTTGGGCAATGACACACATTTACAGCCACTGGTTTTTGCTTTATTCTCATCCCATACTATTCCGTCAAGTGCTAATTGAATAACCAGATCCGATGGCGATATATCCAGGTGTTCTGGGCTTGAAGAACTAGATGTTTTTGGTGATACACTAACCTGAACAATATCCTTCTGTATCTGTGATAATTTTGAATCTAAACTTTTGAATTTCTCTTCTAACCATGCATCCATATCCATATTTCAATGTATTATTTATGCAATATTTAAATTTTATCTAAAAAATGCTTTATTATTTTTTCAACAAAGCGTTTAATATCAACACCCATTTGATTAAGATAGCAGTATATGGCTTCTATAAAGTCATCAATATTGCCTTTATCTATTGCATTTTGCAATAACTGGTCACAAGAGGGCTGTGGTGGGCATTGCCCACTACTTATTGGATCGTTGAACAATGCCACATATTCAGCATCACTAGGAGCTTCAACCTCTACAGTTGTTATTGTGCTTGGGTTAGGTTGGTAGCCCTGCATTGTTGTTTGTGTCTGTATATCCCAGTCTATAACTTGCTGTGGATCGTAGCCTATACAGAACTGCCCTGATTTCACTAAAGTCACATCATATACAATTGGATTTGTCGGGGGCATTAATGCTGAGAAACCACCTTCCAAAACACTCCATTTCTGGTTTGGTGCAAGTGTAAACAGGAATGCAATTATCGGAGAACCTTGAAAATCAACTATGCCAATAGGCATTGTATTATTTTCAATACCCTGATCAATAAGTGGTGTTAACGGTGCAGTTGCCCAACTTGTCATGCCATTGTTAACATACACACACCAGAATGCGTTCCCGAAATAATACCCAGATCTGTATAGTATTACTGTTTTTTGCTCATTAGAATTGTTTGTAAAGTTCCATGACACTATGCCCTGATTCTCATTATACCATGTCCAATTTACTGTAACATCTTTTGATGCAGATGCAATCTTCCTTTTTTCATGCCCTACTAAGCCTAAATTACCACCTACAATTGCCATGGTTGATAGTTATGCAGTATTTATATTTAAACATTATGTTATGTTGATGGTGGGGTTGTTGGCAGGTTTATGCCTAATTTTACTGCCACAGTTGTTATGGTTGCAATAAGTGCTGGCAATATTGAAAGTGAGAATGTTGTCTGGTTTATTACGCCTCCATGGTATTCCATTTCAACGAACAATGTAAAGAAGAATACTATGGCTCCTGTTATTGCTGCATTTTCAAATTCTGTAGTTGTCCAGCTAATATTCTTTATGATGATCATTGAGTTATTTAAGAGCCTAAGTTTTGATAATGCGTTTATTATCAGTAAAGCCATTATAATCGATACTGTTGCCACTAATATGGCTATTATAAGCGCCTCTGTAATGTTGAAGGTTAATATCAGCGATACAATGAAGGTAGTTGCTACTGTTACGAGCCATATTATTGCGTATTTCAAATAACTATTCATATATGCCATTGATTATACCTATGTTTATATGGTATTTATATTTTTTCAAATTTTGAAACCGAGATCATTCATCCATGTTTCAAAAACATCCCAAGAGAGCAACCCATAGCCGTAATCGTTGCTGGTATTGTTTCCATATACTGCTGTTAACATATTATTAACATCTGTTAGTGTCATATACTTGCCCGTCTGTACATAATAAGCCTGATCCATTAGCGCCAGTAATCCTGCTGCTACTGGTGTTGACATGCTCGTTCCTGCCAAAGCCTGCATATTATGAACTATGTGCGTATACGCCATTGACAACGCACCTGTTATTGCATTGTCAGTAATGGTTGTAGGCGTAACAACATCTGGTTTTGTTGCACCCCAGTTTGTAGGTCCTCTGGAAGAGAAATACGACACCATACCAGCAGGTCCGAACGGTTTGGGATTGGACACAACATTTGTTGCACCAACGGTCAAAACGTTTGGCAGATCGCCTGGATCATCTAGGGTATTTGGGTTTGGACCACTGTTCCCTGCTGCCTGAACTGGTATTATGCCAGCATTAACAAGCGTTGTATATGCATTATAGAACGGGCTATCCTGCGGTTGCTTAAGCCCTGAAGCACTTCCACCCCATGAACATGAAGTTATTTGAACACCATCTTCAAGTGCCATATGCAGACCCTTCAATAGCATTGAATTGGAACCTGTACCAATTACGAACCCCAATCCCTTTATTGAATACATAGTTACATCTGGTGCTACGCCCTCATTAATAACTGCTTTTTGGTTTATTGTTGTGAATGTGTTATCTATTGATCTCCTGCCCACAATAGCAGAAACACACCATTCCCCATGACCACAGGCATCCGTGAACAGACCAGGTATGGCAGTCTGTTTTATAATCCTGCCAGGTGGTGTCATCGGATTCATATATGTCCCACCAGTATCAATTACGGCAACTGACACATTCAATCCTGTATAACCTTTAGCATTTGCAATATCTGCACCTATTAATTTTTTTACCCATTGCATACTCGTAAAATACATATATTTGCCAGAGACATTTTCACCACCTAAGGTAGGTCTAGTAAAGCCAATAGGTGCATAAAACGTCCCCTCAGGTGGTGCAGTTGGGAATGTTGCCTGATTTATATGGCTCGTTTTATCGGGGAATATGGCTTGAATTGCAGGATCGCTTAATAACGTTTCAACGTCTGTCCCTGATATCACGGTTGTTATCTGATTAAATTTTGGCAATACTGAAAATGAATAAAAGCCAGGTTCAGACGAAAATGGCTTATACATTGTTAAGTCCAATGTTGTTCTTATAAATTCACCTATTTCCAGAGTATGTTCTGGATATGTCTGAACAATAATTGGCAATGCTGGTTTTACATAATCTGAATTGCTTAAATATGATTTTGCCATGGTTGATTGTTATATTTATCTTAAATATAAATTTTTTTACTCACCGACTATTATTCTATTGATAATATTTTTAAGTGCGCTCAAATTATCGAGATCCATCATTACAATATAGTTCTTTGAGAACTTCTCATGCAATATGACCATTGGTATTTTCCCCTCTTGCTTTGCCTTGATTTTTGCATCCTTAAATTCAACATAAAAAGGTATCTTTTTCCTATGTTTTACTTCAATGTAAAAAAGATCATGTACAACATCACCAGAAGTTATTTTTGAATTACTGCCAGACAAGGAATTCCTTGTGCCACCCATCTTTTTAGCTACTACCCGTTCCACTCGCTTCCAAGTTTTATCAGGCATGAATAAAAGGTATGCTATCTTTATATAAATATTTTTCTTTGCCCAAAAAACTGATTATACGCCTTTTTTGTAATCTAAACAAGTAAAAATACTTTTTAAAAAAATAAAGGCGTAATACGAATTTTATAAACTAATTGGATAAATCAACGTGGTAATACAGGTGAGCAGCAAGATCAACTGCAACACCAACTGCCATAATTATAGTCACGAGATATAATAATCTAAGTATTAGGGAACTCGATAAAAGTTCAAGGATTATGTTTATTGCAATTATTGTCAATAATCCATACTCATCATGTGTTCTGCCATGGACGAAGTCGTGCCACCACTGCCCCCAAGTAATCATTTTTGTATGTTTTTCAATCATAATGACATTTCATATGCAAATCTGTATTGAGATACTGTTAATGTATTTGTAATATCATTGTTCTGAACATTGAATATTAAATTTGAGTATATTGGCAGATTGCCCTGCCATCTTACCCCGAATACTGGTGGTGAAGTTGTCATAAATGTCCAATTCCAATCGTTATTGATATATAATGAGGATGTTTCATAGTTAATAAGTTCGTCTGGGGTAATGCTAAAATCACTGTCATCAACCAACAGGTTTAACGTAAAATTGTTATGCCCCTGAATTACTATCCAAATATAGAATAAATTGCCAATACCACTTGCATTTATTATTTGGAATGTTGAGTTTGGATTGATTATCGTTTGCGATGTGTTTCTCTGTGTAAAATATTTTTTTGGTTTAATTTGCAATCCTGTGACACTTGATATTCCTGGGATCGATGATACTGTTTTGCCCGTAAGTATATCTATAATTGCCTGATCCAACAGGATTTGCGATTGGACTGATTTATTTAAATTATTTAGGCTATCAATAAGCTGAGTATTTGAACTGATACCAAGCCATTTCCTTATATCATCCCTAAGCCCTTGCAAAATTTCAAGTTCTGATGCCATGATCGAACATATAAAACATGACTATATAAATTTTTTCAGACAGCTGGTTTAATTATTGTTCCCCATGTGATTTTATTCATTAAGATGTAATAAAGAATAGGGAAGGCAAATAAAAAGGTATCCCATATAATTGAGGTATAGCCTATCATAATTATTGCCAAAGAATAATAGTTCATTATCTCTATTATTGCCATGAGTCTTACCCTGTAATCTCTGTTGAATACCCCACTCTGCAATAATTTGAAGGATAACAATATTACAATTGCCTGAACCACTATAAATAGGAACATGGTATATATGTTATTTGCCAAAGCTATGCCAAGCATTACTATAACCAACCTGATTATATAGGCATAAATATCAGTATAATTTGACACTATTAGTTTATCCCCTTCTAGCCTAGTACCTAAATATGTTAAGGTATTGATCTGCCCAACCCTCATATCTTTGATGAACCCAGATATTCCATTCTGAAATACCATTGTTGCAAATGCAAAACTACCATAAATTAAGATTTTATAATCCAAAACATGAAAGTTCAAATATGGGGACATTACGAGCATTACGAAAGATAAAGATATGTAAACAATAGCATGTTTGAATTTTTTGTTTAATAGATTATATAAAAAGCCAAAAAAAATTGCCAAAATAAATGTTGTTATAGCAAGGATGTTATTATTAAACAAAAATAAACCATAAACAAATGATGCAGAGGTGCCAGTTATTGCAATATATTTTGCACGTTTATAAGATATTTGCCCATTTACAAGGGGAAAATGCCTTTTATATGGATCATTTTTATCATATTGATAATCAAATATGTTGTTCCATAAGAACCCAAACGCATGAAACAATAGTGCATATATGCTTATCAAAAAAATGTAGAGTGGGGAAGGGGTATTTGTTGCAAGTAAATACCCTATCACTACTGTTGGAATTGTAAGGCTTGCAGTATGTATCCTAACTAACTGTAAATAATTGTTCAAGGAACATCACTCTAACTAATATGGATGTATACCTGTTGTAGATGTCTTGCAGTTAGCCTGGCAATCTGATAAGGTTGCAAATTCACCATTGGTACTAGGGACACAGTTAGCACTTATTATGCCAAACCTGCCATAAGTTTTTTGGCACGTATATCTTTGCCCAGTACTTGTGATCTGTTTAAAATTCGCAACTAATGTATTTGTCTGCCCTGTTATTAATGAATTTGATATCTGTGCTAAGCTTATTGATGCCCCCGATCCAATATTAGTACCATTTAAAGTCCAGTTTGAGAACTGATAACCCGAATTGGCTTTGGCAGTAATGGGGGTGTTTAAAGATAACGTTGATATGTCATATGTTCCAGAAGGGGTCACCGTTCCACCTAAGCCTGATGATATTGATAATTTTGTTGCTACCTTTGATATTTTGCAGTTAGCCTGGCAATCTGATAAGGATGAATATGGACCTGCAGTACTTGGAACACAAGTATAATTCACACATGCATATCTCTGTTGTGTTGTTGATATACAGTTAGCCTGGCAATTTGCTAAAGATGAATATTTACCAAATTGATCTGGGATACAAGTGCCATTTACACACGAATAGTTCTGTTGTGTTGTAGTTGATTTATAGAATGATATATTTACTGTTTGGTTCTGCTGAACATTAACATTACCAGGCGTCTGGTTAGTGGTATATCCTGTTGGTGATGTAATATTATACTCATAAACCCCTGGTGCAACCTTAAATGATATTGATTGGCTACCGCTACCTGAATTTGTTGTGCCATTAACATTTACAGCCCACGTTGATGTTGATGGAAGACCACTAGGTACAAAAGTTAGTGTATATTGTGTTGTAGTTGTGGTTGGGCAATTGGCTTGGCATTGTGATAAAGTTGCATACTGCCCACCCTGAACATACTGGCATTGACCATTGCTAGCACAATTATATCCATAAGAAGGTGGTGGTGTTGTAGTCTGGCAACATGATGATAGTTGTGATTGGAACGAACTAAGCTGTGATGCTAATGAGTTAATCTGTGACTGCAATGAACTGAGTTGTGATGTTATGCCAGATAAATTGCCAATTTGACTTGTTATTGAAGATAATTGCGATTGCAATGTTTGTATAGCAGCAACATCCTGTTGCTGTTGTGATACTAGTGAAGATATTTGTGACGGTGATGGCAACGATGATAATGTTGCTTGTATCTGAGACATAGCTGATGATAATGAGTTAACCTGAGAGGTCAATGAACTCAGTTGTGATGCCAGTGAAGTTATCTGTGATGGTGATGGCAACGATGATAATGTTGCTTGTATCTGAGACATAGCTGATGATAATGAGTTAACCTGAGAGGTCAATGAACTCAGTTGTGATGCCAAACTGGATACGTTCAAAGACGATAGTTGACCTGCTATGGATTGGATCTGCGAATTCAATGTTTGTATAGCAGCAACATCCTGTTGCTGTTGTGATACTAGTGAAGATATTTGTGACGGTGATGGCAACGATGATAATGCTGCTTGTATATTGTTTACTTGTGACTGCAACGAGCTGAGTTGTGATGTTATGCCAGATAAATTGCCACCTGACGTTGATAGTGAAGACATCTGATTCGACAGGGACTGAATTTGCGCATTTAAAGATTGTATGGCATTTGTATTGCTCTGCTGTTGTGCTTGTATATTGCTAATGGTAGCCGATAAACTTTGAACTTGCGATACCAATTGATCATAATTCGCAGGAACACTAGTGCTTGTTGTCCCGCTCAATCTAGCTTCAATTGCCTGAATCCTAGCCATTATATCATCTAATAAACTCATCTTCTCCACTCCTCATAAGGTAATCCTAATATCTTTCTTCTCAATTTTATTGCTTCTTGCCTAATCTTCATAGACTGATCTGGTGATATGCCTAGATCATCACCAGGTTGCAACAGTATAGGCGAACCATATTCAAGCCTGTGGAATATCATGTCAGTAATTTCAGCCATCTGCTCTCTCTTCTCACGCCAATATTCCTGCAGTTCGCTTATTTTGTCCATCACCTAAATATAACTAATCGCCATATATAAAATTTTTCATTCACTTATAACTTTTTCAAAATATTTAATATAATTTTCGACCATTTTATCTAATGTAAAACGCATTGCATTTTCCCTGAACTTCCTGCTGTAATACATATAATTGCTTTTAAGTTCTTCAATAATCGTGGGCAGATCCATTTCAAGAATGCGATTGTTTGGCTTTGCCTTAAATATATCTGGCAAACCTTCTGTAAGTTCGAGCGTTGCACCATTTTCAGATGCTAGAACGGGTGTCCCTAGCATACTAGCCTCAATAATCGATAGGTTGAAGCCCTCAAACCATGCTGGGTTGAACGGATATATCATCATAAATGCACGTTTCATTAGCAAAATCTTTTCCTGATGCAGTACAGAGCCATAATATTCTATGTTAGGACGTTCCCTGTTAATATAATCCATTATAGTCCTGACAAAATTTATGTCTGTGATAAAGCTGTCCTCACCTGCAATCTTTGCCTTGTATTTATCCCCAATAATGTCTATGAAATTATCAACGCCCTTTTCCCTGTTGATCAGCCCGAAGAACAGCAGGTAATCATCCCTGTCCCCGTCATAAAACTTGAACTCTTTGTCGTCCACACCATTGTATATTGTTGTCACAGGTGCGTTCATTAATTTTGAGAGCTTGTTTGCCTGTGCTTTGGATATCCCTATGAAATGCCACCCACCACTTTCAAAGTCCTCCTTTATATCCTTTTGCTTGGGTTGTCTCCACGGCTGTAATGCATGGAATGTGTGCGTTATTTTTATCTCTGGATTCTCAATACGCAGAAGGTACGGATATCCCTGCCAAGAATGGTCGCTTATTACCGTTTCCTTATCAATTATTCTCTCCAGCGCTGACCTGTAATTTATGAACGCTTGTTCCTCGTTGTTGTTCCATCCTGAAACACCCATATCAATGAATTTGACGTTGTTTGGCGGGGTCGTCCCCGTCGGTGCTACCAGATACGTTTCTATACCACGCTTTGCCAAGCCGTCTGCCAACTGATACACAAGCCTTTCCAAGCCAGCATAGGAGAACGGTGGCAGGGGCATAACTGCCGTTGATATTAATATTACTTTCATCTTTTACCACCTGTACCCATTTATGACTTTCTCGGATAATTTCAGGTAACTATCCGCAAATATCTCTTTCGTGTAATGGTCAAGAACCCACTGCCTGACTACTTTCGGATCTGCAGGTTTAAAGTTCTGAATTGCCCTGACATATTCTTCCGTGTTGCCATAGGTAAACACTGCATGTTCCCACTGCGTCCTATCTATCGAATAATTGTTCGTAATGAACGGCGTCCCACAGCTCATTGCCTCTGCAAACACCAATCCGAAAGCCTCTATATAGTTGGACTGCAATGGTATGACTATTGCTTTTGCATACTGGTATAAATCAACTTTTTTATGCCCGTTCACATCATCATTTTCATCAACATATTCAACATTCTCTGGCAACATTGATAAAACCTGATTTGCATATTTCCAGTGTTCCTCGTTTGGTGTGGAGAAGGCAACTTTGAATTCAATGTTTCTCAGGCGCTTTGCTATTTCTATGAACTGAAAAATGCCCTTGTTAGGATGCGGTCTGCTAATATACAGGAAATATCCCCTATCGCTTACATTATCGTTCAACGCATAAAAATCCTGATCAATGCCATACGGGATTACCTCTGTATTAATGCCCTGTTCCCTTGCCAATCCCTGAGCCAATTTTGATAACACGACCATGTTTCTGTTTCCTAGATCTAACCTGGGTGCTGAGAAGTCAGTCCCGTTTCTCGAATGTATGAACTTCTTATGCCCGTTCAACCATACACGCTCGGATATAATGCCCGTTGCAGAGAAGTCCAGCACTATGTCAGTATCGTTTATCTCATCTGAGTAGTAATCCCATACCATTGCATCGTTCTCATAGACAACCTGTCCTAAATGGCTATGTATATACCTGAACTTTTTGAAAAACGGAGATTTTTCCGAACCACTCGCACCGTAAAAATATATTTCATGCCCCAGCTTACCCAGTGTTTCTGCCAGTAGCCATGGCTGGCTTTCCGAACCGTATATCCACGAACGCCTTGAAGGGTATATGGTGCTCGATACAACTGCTATTTTCATTCAAAATCACCCCTGAAAAACTGAAAACGCATTTTATTGTCACGCAAGATTTTGGGCAACCTATCGTCACTAACACGTATTACTTCCATTCCATACCAGTATTTCTTGTAATCCTGTATGTTAATAAAAGGTATGCCCTGTTGCCATAGCCATGTTCTCCTTGCTATCTCCTGCCCGTTTCTCAGCAGGGTTGTATGGTATACATCAAACAATATATCACCGTTTATAGGCACTCTTAACTTATGTCCGTCCCCTATAATTGTTGCATCATTATCATAATGTACTAGACGCCCCCACCCAACATTACCGATAGCAACAGGACTATATCCGTAGGGGTTTATCTCGTAATTAACATTGCCATACAGTACATGCATCCAAATACCATAAACCTTCTTGGGATCTAGAATACTCTCATCTGGTCTTGCATCTATAAATTCATCAATATCCAGCATGAACTTCCATTCAGTGTTAAGTATTTCCTGAGCCTTTTTCTTGTAATACGCATAAGTATTATCACCGTGCTTTTTTATTGCCTCATCTTTTGTCCCATCCTCGCCATCTATACGCAATTTTGCGCATAATATATTCTGCAAACCATCCCATAGCTTTTCCCTATCACCTATATAGTATAGTGCAACCTCATCAAACAACGAGCAGTTCCACTCAAGCCATAAATCCAGAGGATAGTTCATTTCCTTCCAGTTATCAAAGGTAAAAGCATAAACGCCGATCATTGTATCACCACCCCCAGTTGCTCACCAGCATCACAGTACATTTTCTCAACCTTCATTATTTTATAATTTTTAATAAAAATTTCAAGATCCTCAAAGGTAGTGAATACCCTGATATGTGCATGGTGTGGGAATACGCTGTCAGGAACAAAATCATAATACTTCGCCCACATATTGTTCAGAGCCATCTCATCCCCTTTTTCTTCAAGTTCCTTTGACTCACCCAACGGAATTACAATTATTGTGCGTTTTGCAACTCTGACTGCCTGATCCACTGCCCTCTGTGGGCAGGGGACATGCTCAAGCACGTTGGACAGCACCGAAACATCAAATTCCTTATCATGAAAAGGCAAACAATCACATATGTTGCCACGCACAAGTTTATATGGCAGTTCCAAACCATCTATGTCAAAGCCCGTGACATTATATTTTTTGTCCGTGCCAATAACATCGTGCCTACCGTCCTTGCCCATCTTCCATGTATTGCCGTCACCAATGCCAATATCAAGTATTTTCTCGTTTTCATTGACATTCTCCCTGATCCATTCCCAGTAATGCTTTGGCTCAACAATGATTTTTATGCTCATTAATTACCACCCAAAACTCTCGTAGTGGCTCTTAAACCAGTTATAAGTTTTCGTAACGCCCTCGTACAGGGATGTGATCGGTTGCCAGTCGAATTGGGACGGCTGTATTGAAAAGTTTATTGGATCACCGTGTATCTTCTCCCCAGGCTCGTACTCATCCTCGACTATATTGATGTCCGAATTTGCAATCTGCTTTATCATCTGTGCCACCTCAACGTTTGTCACAATCTGATTGTTAAGATTGCCAGCACAGTGCAGAACCTTGCCAATGTATTCGTCAATGTTACTGCCCTCTATCAATTTGCTGTAAAACTGCAACACATCCTCGCTGAACGTCCATAGCCTTCTCGCATAAGGTGATCGTAACTTGAACTCTTTTTTCCCCTCAATAATATAAGTAATGATTTTCCCAATCAGTTCTGATTTGCGCATGTACGGACCATACGCAGAACCTACACGTGTTATTATAACAGGTATCTTATACGATAAATGGTACGCCAGATACAACTGTTCCACTGCACCTTTTGTCCAACCGTAAAGCGTTGTCGGGGCGGGCTTCAGTTCATCGGAAAGCAAGCCCATATTATAACCGTACAGGGCATTGAAACTGCTCGGATAGATCACTAAAGGCTTATACGGCTTGTTTTTCAGGGATTCCAGAATACGAAGGGGGGGCATCAGGTTGTTTATTACTGTGAACTCTGGCGAAGATATGCCGAAGTCCCTGTCTGGAACCATTAGCCCTGCATCAATAATCACATCCTTGAAATAGAGATCCATCTCCGACAGGTCTGTGGAACTCTTCCAAAAATATTTTATGTTATCCAGCAACCCACGCTCACGCAGTCTCCATGCGTCTTCAGGGCGAATTACATCGTTGCCCGATACCTCGTACCCCTTCTCATAAAACAGCTCAGCCAAGCCAGACCCCAAGACACCTGCAATACCCATTATATGTATTCTCATCTTTTACACCCCCGTTGAAACAATCTTGCCCTCGTAATCCTTTGCAAAAACACCAATATGGTACCCTTTAACGAACGTATCCACCAGAACCTTGATGCCCAGCTCGTTCTGCACCTTGAGGCAGAAGTTCAGATCCTCTGAATAAGCATGCTTGTATTTCTTATAGTGGTACCATTCGAACCACGGCTGTGATAATTTTTTAAAAATATTGGTTTCAATTAATGTTATGCCTAAACCAACACCATCAACATACAGATACCTCGGCGTTTCATAGCTAGTAATCGGCGAGTAATCCTTTGTTGCCCTGCTGAACATGTATAGGTTTGTTATTTTCTCGTTTACCTTTTTATAGTATACGCCTGAGACTATGGGATATTTTGCGGATTTTAAATTGTAAATTGCATCAGGCTCAACCGCAACATCGGAATCAAGAAAGAATATGTATTTTGCCCCAGAATCAATCGCATACTCAACGCTATCATCTTTCGTTTTGAACTTTTCTATATATTTTTTCCTGTTCTTCAGTGCCATCAAGAACAGCTTATTGTAATGTGGTGTGCTCATGGCAGTATCGACTGCAAGTTCCCTTGCCTGATCAATCGTCATGCCACTCTGAAACGTAAAAAATGCAGGCTGAGGTATATGCAATCTCAACAGCGAATTCACCCATGCAAAATAAACGCTGTCCGTGTGCGGGATTAATACTGCTGTATCATAATCTACACTTTCCCAAGGGTTCATGCTTGAAGTAATACAATATCCATATAAATACTTTGCTATATGGGTTATTTTATGAAATATTCAAAAACATCTATAAAAATGTTATGGATTCCCGATACTCACGCTGGGCATCACGCCGTTTGGCGGATAGGCACGAGCCCTCATCCAATTTATATATGTTTGCCAATAAAAAATTGAACTAACAGCTCCTATTAATCCTAAATATAAAGATGTAGATGAAGATAATGGGTTATTGCTTACACTACCAGAATACCCTCCTGCTGTTGAATACAATTGCGGGGCAATATATCCTGACCATGAAGTTGCAGAACTACCTGCATAAGTTACAGAAGCATAGTGCCAATTACTATTAGCAGTACCTTGCTGATTGACACCAAACGTTTGAGTTCCTCCAGAAAAATAATCATTAGTAAAGTAAGAAGAACCAAATCCCATATCAACACTAATAGCATTTAGACCACTTGTTGATGTTCCAGACACTATGGACACTTGCCCGTTGTCTGCACTTAAACCTCCTGCTTGTAATCCGTTTTGTTGCGAGGAACTTTCTGCTATAATCGGCTGGTTCGATAAACTTTTGGCAGTATATACGAATCCAAAGTTAGAAGCATATCCAGTAATGCTAATTACATTTATAATTGAACCTGTTGGTCCTGTAGCACTTGCTTGGGTTAAAGTATTTCCTTCTGAATTAAAATTAGATAATGGTGTGTTTCCGTTAAAATATAAAAGAAATACATTCGCCCCATTATCATACTGCCCATAAGTCGGGGATAACTGTGGCGCCTCACCCCAGTAATACCCATCAAAGGTTATAAAATCAGGTAAAGCAACCATATAGATAGTTATTGATGAGTTTGCTGGAATGCCATTTGGCAGGTTCACCCATATATTCGATGATAAACCAGTACCTCCAGATTCCAACCAAGCAAACAACAGATTGAAATTTGCATCAAAGAATCGTATATTACCCAAATCATTTCTTAAACCATATACATATAATGATGGGGTAAAAGTAAGTAATGTTTGAAAAGGGGCAGGTGTTGCTATGGATTGCGAATTAATAATATTTATTGATATCGAATTTCTTAAAGGGTATCCCTGTGGCGGAATAATCCCAAATATACTGTTCAATGGCATATTATCACACTATCCCATTATCAACATAAACAGTAACAACACCAGTCGTGTTAAACTGCACATTTATATAATCACCGCTCATTGCCTGAATGGCAAAGTCATACCAAGTATTATTATATAAATAGTTATTATTATTAAAATATGAGGGTTTACCATTAAAAATAACAGTCATAAAAGAACCTGTTACATCACTTTCAGCAAGAACGTATATAAAGCCATTGATCGTTGCCGTCAGATTTGTTGCAAACACATTCGTATTTGCATTTACTGTCACTGAATTAACCGAGCCAAGCCTGACCCTAGGAAATGATGAAATGCCTATTTGATTTGCAACATTAACATTCGGTGTGTTCACCACAGATACGTTCTGTGTTATATTTGAGCCGACGATTGTCACGTTTGTTGTGCCTGTCACGGGCAGTGGTGTGTTTGCAATAGTAACTGATGGAATGTTCACAACTGCAACGTTCTGGGTTATTGAAGATGAAACAACCCCAACATCCTGTGTGGCTGGGAAGTTATTTACTGCGACAGCCCCAGTGATAGCCTGAGTGGATGGGAAGTTATCAACGCCAACAGTCCATGTGCCTGACTGAACTGCATACACATTCGGTGCGTTCACAACTGCAACGTTCTGCGTGATAGATGATGAAACAATCCCAACATCCTGTGTGGCTGGGAAGTTATTTACTGATACTATTGGGGTGTTCACAACTGCCACGTTCTGGGTTATGTTTGAACCGACGATTGTCACGTTTGTTATGCCTGTCACGGGCAGTGGTGTGTTCGCAATGGTAACTGATGGAATGTTCACCACAGATACATTCTGCGTTATGTTGGAACCGACAATGACTGTGTTGACGTTGCCTGTGATGGACACCTGCGATACCGTTGCCTGGACATCCCCTGTAATTGGTATTGGTGTATTTGTAATGACTGTGTTGACGTTGCCTGTGATGGACACCTGCGATACCGTTGTCTGTACACTCCCTGTAATAGGCAATGGTGTATTCTCTACGCCAATACCTATTTCGTTTACCTTTGTTTTTTCATCATAATAATTATATGGGTAAACAGGCATATTACACCGACCTAAAATTGATCAGCACTATATAATTATTATTCACTAAAATATGCCCTTTTTCAGGATCAATCCTATAACCCCTCATTGGCATTACTATATAATCATACTCGCCTTCCTGCAAATATGCTGTTATGCTATCCTCATCTGGTTTAGAATAGTACATTGTGCCACCCACGTTTATAGCAAACTGTGTATTGGGTAATAAGCCCTGTTGCTTAAAAATTACAGCATATGTCTTTTTTTTAACTGGTGAGGGGTATACACTTTTATATTCATTTAATTTATTGGTTAAATCCTTGATTTCTGTTTCCTTTGATTTAATTGAGTTGGTTAGTTCCTCAATAATGGATACCTTTGATGATATTATCTGCTTTAGCTGTTCGTTCTCTTTCAATACCTCATCAGCATCTCTTAACTTAACATATCCTAATTTACGCATCACCTTTTTAAACATCCTACCACCTTTGTTATTAATATTAATAAATGATATTTAAATTTATTGCCATACTATAGCAGTCCTGTTATTTTTCTGAACTAAATATTATCTATTACATGGTAATTCGGTATCATAATCAGAACACCGCATTATCAACGTATACTGATACAGTTGCAGTAGTATTTAACTGTATGTTAAAGTTGTCACCCATCAACGCAGATCCATTGAACACATACCAGTCATTTGGCAATATATACGTGCCACCATTAAGCAGACCTGTAATTGCTGTTGTCTGCCCGTTCAAGACGGTAATAAGTTCAATGTTTGCTGTTGCATTTGTCAATGCAGTTATGTAAATCAGACCGTTTATTGTTGCCGTTAGATTTGATGAGAATACGTTTGTGTTTGCGCCGACGAGGGTGGATACAACAGCCCCAAGCCTTACCTTTGCCTGACCGCCTATTGTGGGTGTGTTAACAACTGCCACGTTCTGAGTTATTGATGAACCCACTATATCGACGTTCTGTGTAGATGGAAAGTTATTCACTGCGACAACCCCTGTGATAGCCTGAGTGGATGGAAAATTATCAACACCAACAGTCCATGTGCCTGACTGAACTGCATACACATTCGGTGCGTTCACAACTGCAACGTTCTGGGTTATTGATGATGAAACAATCCCGACATCCTGTGTGGCTGGGAAGTTATTAACATTTACATTAGGAGTATTTACCACAGATACATTTGCAGTTACCTGATCGCCTACTATATTTACATTGGTTGTGCCTGTAATTGGGACAGGCGTGTTAACAACTGCCACGTTCTGAGTTATTAATGACTGCGATAATATTGTATTTACGTTACCAGTCA
>ERZ1669247.158-NODE-158-length-30488-cov-6.578812_pt1 | contig 30488 bp, 27 predicted proteins | sample MGYA00579297_ERZ1669247 | MGnify/ENA primary metagenome ERZ1669247 (study PRJEB41166, sample SAMN08046056) | hot springs metagenome | biome: hot spring; feature: acid hot spring; material: thermophilic sediment; isolation source: thermophilic sediment from acid...
CACATATTACACATAAAATAAAGAATGCATCGATTATACTAGGAACTTGACAAATTAAAATTTTTCTGCATCGTTAAATACAACCAGAAATGGAAGGTTGCTAGGTATAACCTGAGTAAGGGATTTGAACAAGCCCTTGACGACAGCATGAATTGCCGCAGGTCGGAGGCACGCCTTTTTTACAAATCTTTTTGCATATGCAAAGATACGCAATGCAATACAAGTCACGGCGGCGTGTAGCCATGCTTACTTAGCTAGAAGAAGCCACGCATGTCAAAAGGACTTAGAATTATTTATAGATAAGCCTCAGGAGGGATTTGAACCCTCGACCTCCTGTTTACGAGACAGGCGCTCTACCGCTGAGCTACTGAGGCTAGGCGTAGTTATAAATAAATAAGCACACACATTAAAATAGTTAGTATGGACAACGAAAATGCTAACGATACCCCTACGGAAGGACAGGGAACTATGATTAATTACGGAACTGAAACTCCGCAGAGTAATACGCCACCTCCTAGCCCGCCTGTGTATGGCGGAGAAAGCAATAGGAAAGGATTGGTAATAGGAGCAGCTATAGTTATAATATTGGCATTAGGGGCTGTTTTAGGCTTTCAGCTAATAAGTCATCATGCTCCAAAGCCGGTTTCTACAACTACTACGATACCGGCAACAAGTATGTTCAATATAAAGAACTGCACAACCATAAACAAACCCGGAACTTACTATTTGCTAAACAGCATCTTTACAAAGGTGCAAAACGGAAGCTGTATTGAGATAGCATCTAATGATGTAAAGCTCGATGGCAATGGGAATCTAATACACGGCTCGGGACCTTACGCCATAGTCCCGCCATATTCTTATGGAATAGAGGCAAAAGGAGTTAGCAATGTAACTGTCTCAAATCTTGGGATCAGTGGCTTCTCCTATGGAATTTACTTTGATAGCGTTGACAATTCTATTATCACAAAAGTGAACGCAACAAACAATACAATGTCAAATTTCTTTATGTTTGACTCCTATGACAATATACTTGAAAATTCATCAGCATCTAAAAGTGCCAGCAAAGAAGGCGGAATATACATACTGGGAGGCGGAGGAAACAAGATAAGCAACGTTGCCTCGAATTTTAACATTTATTATGGCCTTGTAATAAACTCTACAAATAATACCATCCAGTATTCTCACTTTGAAAACAACCCTGCTGATATATTGTGCAATGCAAGTGTAGGGGCGCTTGGCGAAAACAAATTTGCCAACACTTCTTGTAATACTAATTTCTATTGCGAATTTGCTACTTGTAAAAAGACAAATGTGCCTATCAACTTCACTTCGTTGAAGCTAATGCCTGGAAACATAAGCTCGTGTGGAGAGTTGGTATATGCAGGCACCTATGTTCTTAGCAAGGACATAAACTTGGCAAAGATTCTGAATATTTCCAACCCTCTTACAAAAACGATCTCTTGCATTACAATAAAAGGAGATTCCATAAGCCTAGATTGCAACAATCACACCATTTCGGGGGTTGGCTCGGGCATCGTTGCAAATCATGAATTCAACGTCAGCATTACCAACTGCAGGCTTGCAAACTTGAGCTATGGAATAAGGCTTTCAAACCTAATTTATCCTAAAGCGAGCGGAATAAGCATAACCAATGTCACAACGGGCATAGAGCTCGATAACGTAACCGGCGGCACGCTAAGTAAAATAAGCATAAACAGTTCCCAAAGAGGCATAGTATACAATGCCACTTCTGGCGTGACTACAGCTAACGTAAGGGTCTATAATAATACATATGGCATATACTTCACCTCTGGCAGCGCTAACCTGTTCAGCAACAGCAATATAACTAACAATTTCAAGATTGATGTCTACTGCTCCCCAACGACCTACAACAGCACCACAAACCTCTTTCAAACTACAAGATGCGGCGTCTCTGATTGCATATGGGCAAACTGCAGGAGCTATGTGCTTCCTCAACTCGCCAAATATCCTATTTCGCAGTGCATGACAATATCGCATAGCGGCAATTATTCCTTGCAAAGCAACCTGATATCAAACAACACCTGCTTTACAATAACAAACGGTAACATATTGCTCAATTGCAACAATCACACAATAACAGGCAAAGGCTTTGGATATGGCATACTCGCAATAAACGCCACGAATGTAACATTGGAGAATTGCAAAGTAGTCAATTTTGAAAACGGATTCAAGGCTAAAGGCGTAAGAGGGCTTAATGTTCAAAACCTGATTGCAAATTCAACACAGATAGGAATTTATGCTAGCAATGTTGCCAACGCCACCATAGGCAGTGATGTTGCTTATATTTACACTGTAGCCGGATTTTATTTGAAAAATGCAAAGAATGTAAATGTATTTTCAGATTCTGCTCAAAATGGGCTGGACAATGCATCAGGGTTTGTATTTATCAATACAACACAATCGAACATTAGGTTTGATTATTCCAAGAGAAATCCTGCAGACGGGTTTGTATTTGTAAACTTCAGAAACAACAGCGTTGCAAACAATACAGCCTCTACCAATCGACTCTTTGACTACTACTGCTCTCCTTCTTCCAGCGGTCTATTTGCAGACTCTACAGGAGCCAACACAGGGGTGACAAAGAACATTTGTAGATGGCTTGTGGTTGAGCCACTAGTGCCTGTAAACCCGCCTTGCCAAGCAATAAGCTCAGCCTCACAAATCTCATTAAGTACGGACATGCTCTATAACTCAGGGGCAACATGCTACAACATATACAATACAAACTCTTCAACTGCAAACAACACAGTAATAAACTGCAACGGCCACACAGTGCTAGCAAACAAAGGTGGTGTGTTTGTACAGGTCTCTAATTCCAGCCATGTAACTTTGGAGAATTGCTACCTAGAGAATTTCACACAAGCAGTAATAGCAAAAGGGCCTAACACTGAAATAATCAACAACACCATAGCAGATAGTGACTATGCTATCTCGCTTTACGGAGCAGGCTACAGCAGGCTCTATAATAACAGCATATTCAACTCGACTACAGGCATTTATGCCTATAACTCCAATTTCACAAGCATAAAGAACAATCTTATGTTCGTGGAAAATGGAATGACAGTTAGACGCGGTTCAAATCTACAGATCTATAACAACACGGTCCACGCAACGCAGTATGCGGCGCAGTTCTTTAACGCCACATCTCTTCAGCTTAAAAACAACTTGTTCAACGGCTCAATTGCAGGCATAGAATGCTATGGAATCGCTGAAAATGCCTCATCGGCAAGCCAGGACTTTGGAGGAAACAGGTGCTCTTCTAATATCAACTGCAATTGGATAACATCTCCACTCTGTGGGTAAAATGGAAAAGCTTACAGTGAAGCAGGTTGTTGAAGCGCTCAAACAAGCTGTAGATCCTGAGGTAGGTGTAAACGTAGTTGATCTAGGCTTAGTATATGGCATAAAAATAGACGACCAAAACAATGTCACTGTAACCATGACCATGACCTCGCCTATGTGCCCTATTATAAGCATAATACTCGCTGATGTGCAGCTGAGGCTTGAAAAACTGCCAAATGTGGGAAAGGTAAATATAGAGCTAGTATGGGAGCCTGCTTGGAGTGCTGAAATGATAAGCGAGGAATATAGAAAACAGCTAGGTGTTTGACTTAGCCAAACATCGCCTCCTCATCTGAACGCTTGTAGCTTATCAGCTCGCCTTCTTTGAACCACAGCGAAATTTCCCTTTGCGCAGTCTCCTTGCTGTCAGAAGCATGAACAAGGTTTCTCACAGCCCTGTGCTGCGAGTCGGCAAGGTCATAAGAGTCTGTAGCGTATTTGCCCCTTATTGATGATGGATCCGCCTTTGACGGCGATGTTGCACCAACAATCTTTCTCACATTGTCTATTGCGTTGTTTCCTTCAACAACCATCGCGACTACCGGCTTATTGGCCAAGTAGTCGACAAGAAAGCCTCTTACGCGCTCTCCCACCTGCTCTGGAGTTTCTGTAAAAGGCTCACCTTTCTCCTCAGCCGCCTTCTTCGTCTTTTCCCAAAGCGACTGATACCAGCTTTGGTCTGCAGGATAATGCTGTGCCGCAAACTCCTTTGCAGGCATTACAAGCTTCAGCCCTACTATCTTCAATCCTGCATCTTCAAACGCAGTTATTATTTTGCCTACAAGGCCCCGGTATACGCCATCGGGCTTTACCAATACCAAAGTCCTTTCCATCATAGAATCATAGCCCTATTGCTTTGAAAGTTTATAAATATTCTCAGCCATGCTTGGCAAGGAAATCGTTGGATTTATATGTTTGAATATCGATAAGCTATTGGTGATTCTTTGGAGTTTGCTAATTATCAGGCAAAAGCATCTGAGACCGCGATTTATCCAAAAACACTCGAAGGAGGAGTATACTACACAGCCATAGGCCTTGCTGGTGAAGTAGGCGAGCTGCTTAACAAAATAAAAAAGATTGCCAGAGACAAAGCACAAATAAGCAAAGAGGACATAACCTCGGAACTTGGCGATGTGCTTTGGTATTTGTCTCAGCTGGCTACAGAAATGGGAATAGACATGGAAGAAGTTGCAAAATACAATCTTGAAAAGCTTAAGAATAGAAAAGAGAGAGGAACAATTTCAGGAAGCGGTGACAAAAGGTAAAGATAAAGGGTAAGCAGATGATAAGGCAGCCTATTATTTGCGTTATGGGCCATGTGGACCACGGCAAGACAACCTTGTTAGACAAGATAAGGAGCACGGCCATAGCAAGCAAAGAAGCAGGCGGCATAACGCAGCACATAGGAGCGAGCGAGGTGCCGATAGATGTCATTGAAAAAATTGCAGGACCGTTGCTAAAGGCTTTTGGAGGAAAGCTTAAGATACCAGGTTTATTGTTCATAGACACACCAGGCCATGAAGCTTTTACAAACCTCAGGAGGAGAGGCGGAGCTGTCGCTGATTTGGCAATCTTGGTTGTAGACATATCGAAAGGGTTCGAGCCTCAAACATATGAAGCAATAGACATACTCAAAGAGTACAAGACCCCATTCGTAGTGGCAGCTAATAAGATAGACCTTATTACTGGATGGAGGAGCGTGCAGACATACAGCTTCCTTGAGGCATTAAAGCAGCAGCCCGAGCATGTTGTGAACGAGCTAGAGTCAAAAGTCTACGAGCTAATAGGCAAACTAAGCGAGCTAGGCTTCAGTAGCGAAAGATTTGACAGAGTTAAGGACTTCAAAAAGGAAGTAGTAATCGTGCCGCTAAGCGCTAAAACTGGGGAGGGCCTTGCTGAGCTTATTGTGTTTGTTTCCGGGCTTGCGCAAAGATTCCTTGAAGCGAGGCTCACCATAGAGGAAAGCGGGCCAGGAATAGGAAGCATAATAGAAAAGAAGGAAGAAACTGGATTGGGAACAACAATAGACGTTATTCTCTACAACGGCACGCTAAGCGTGGGCGACACCATTGCCTTTGCAACTCTTGACGGCGTGAAGACTACAAAAATAAAGGCCTTGCTAAGGCCAAAGCCCCTGCAAGAAATCAGGGAGTCGCTGAGCAAGTTCTATTCCACAAACACTGTAAGCGCGGCAGCCGGCATCAAGATAAGCGCTCCGGGGCTTGAAGAGGCACTGCCAGGATCTTTGGTAATGTCCACAAAGGTGAAGAATTATCAGCTAGAGCTAAGCCAGGAGCTTAACGAAGTATTCCAAGCAGATAAAAGCGGAATAGTGCTGAAAGCAGATACCCTAGGCAGTCTTGAAGCTCTGTCTAGGCTTTTGAAAAGCGCAGGCATAAGCATAAGCAAGAAGGGCATTGGAGAGGTTACAAAAAAAGATGTTCTCGATGCTTACGCAATGAGGGCCATAGACCCATATAGCGCTGTAGTGCTTGCCTTTAACGTTCCCATAAACCAAGAAGCAAAGGAGGAAAGCGAGGCAACAAAGGTGGACATAATCAGCAGCAATATAATATACGAGGTATTGGATGCCTACCAGGATTGGCTTAAGCGGGCAAGGGAAGAAGAGAAGAAGATGGCACTGAAAATGGTAACGCTTCCAGCAAAGTTTGTAGTGTTGCCAAATGCGATGTTCAGAATGTCAAAGCCCGCAATCTTTGGCATTGAGGTGGTAGCGGGCAGGCTTGTGCCAAGCGCTCTGGCCATGAATTCCAAAGGAGATGTTGTAGGAAGGGTCAAGGAAATACAGGAAAATGGAATAAGGCTTGAAGAGGCGCAGGCAGGAAAGGATGTAGCAATATCCATGGACGAAGTCACATTTGGCAGGCAGGTAAAAGAGGGCGAGACCCTGTATACATTCATCAACGATGATGAAGAAAGGCTTCTGAAGACAAAATTTGCATACCTTCTCAGCGATGACGAAAAGGAACTGCTCAATGAAATAAGCAGCATAAAGGCGAAAAGCAGAAAATAAAAATAGAAATTAGGAACAGAAATAGCAAAGCTATTCCTTTATTGAAAGCAAGGCCTTTAACTCATTCCCATCTACGTTGAGCCTATACTTTGACATGATCTCTCTAAGCATTTCCTCCTTGCTTTTGCCTTCAAACTCCTTGAGCAAGGCTTCCAGCCTCTTGCCCGTTATTCTTTCCAAGCCAAGCTCTCTAATAAGCCTCTGCACATCTGCCCTGCTCTTTGGTTTGTGCTTTAACAGCTCCTCGATGCCTGTCTTTGTCACTGCGTTGGCCTTGTACTCCTCAAAAACAGCAAGCATAGCTTCGTTAGGTATAGAGTCGACGTCTATTCCTTGCCTCCTCAGCTCTGTAAGTTTTTCAAGCAGTATGGGCGCTACTACATAGCCAGGTACGCCCGTCTTGCCCACTATTTCGTTGTAGAGGCTAAGCAGAGGAGACCACAGCATTTGCTCAGCAAGGTCGGGATTCTCTATTTCCTTGAGAAGCTCGCTCCTTACTTTCGCTATGCTCACAACGCCTTTTTCGTATTCTCCAAACTTCTTCCTGTCTACGGCTATAGGCCTTATGTCAGTCTCGGGGTACATTCGTGAGCCGCCAGGCAGCGGCCTCAAGAATTTTGTAACAAGATTCTTTGTATCTGCAGCCCTAGTTTCTTTCGGAACCTCATAGATTGCACGGGAAGCCCGCTCAAGCGCAAACTTCATTGCAAGCGTGCATTGCTCCCTAGGCCCTGAGATCAGAATAAATGCGTCGTTCTCTTTAACTCCGAGTGCCTTTGCCACCTGGTCAATCTCCTCCTTGCTAAATCCGTAATGAGCCAAATCCTCGTCGCTATGGATTATGCCGCCTATGCCTGCAAGCTTTGCATACTCGCTTATTTCTGTGCCAAGCCTTCTGTTTTTGTTTATCTCAAATCCAAGCAAGCCTTTGAAGCCTTTTAGCCTTGCTCCTAGCACTATGCCTCCAGCATCTACGCTGTTTTTTATAAGCCTTACCGCTGTGCTTTTCAGAATGCTTGTAAGATCAACAGGCTTGCCCACTTCTGCCTTCCTTTCTTGCAAAGAGTCCCTTATCTTAAGTAGATTAAGCTGCCTATCTATCTCGCTTTCTATTATTTCAGGCATTGTGTCTAAATCCTGGAAGCCTTTTATCTCCACCCTCGCTCCTTTGGCTATAGACACATTCACATCCTGCCTTATAGTGCCTATCCCCCTTTGCACCTTGCCAACAAGTCTGAGAAGAAGCCCTATTGCCTGTGCAGCCTCCTTTGCCTCCTCAGGCGAAGATATTTCTGGAGCAGTGTCTATCTCTATTAGCGGTATGCCAAGCCTTCTAACATCGTAAACCACCTTTTCCGAATCGCTGCTTACAATACCGCTTGACTCTTCCTCTAGGAAAATAGAAGGTATGCTTATTCGCTTGCCGTTCACTTCGATATAGCCGTCATAGCCTACAAGCAGAGTCCTTTGGAAAGCACTTGGATCACTGCCATCTATGACAACCTTTCTCATTACTTCAAGCTCGTCAGGCACATGCGCATGAAGGTTTGCAGCTATCTTGAGTGCAATGTTCAAAGCTTCATTGTTCAAGTCGTGTGGAGGCTCCTCATCTATGTCTACAAGGCAAACAGTACTGCGGTATACTTGGTAAACAAACTTCCTGCCCTTGCTTCCCTCAAACTGCGTTGCCCAATCCACTTTCCCAAGCTCTCCAGCTACCGCCCTCTGCCTTCTTTCAACATTTCCAAGCATGGGCTCCTCTTCTAGCCTCGGCGAGCACGAGCAGAAAAGCTTCTCAGCTGTATCCAAACGCTGGTGTATTTCTAGCCCACATTTGAATCCAAGCTGCTTGTAATAATGCTCATCTTGCATGCTTACACCATAAACCAGTCGTACTCGCTCCTTGCAGATATCTCCCCTACGAGGTTTTTGCTGAGCATTGCTTCTGCCTCTTCTTTCTTGTAGTTGCCGAGCAGAAAGCCTAGCTTGACAAGTGCAACCTCTGGCAGCATGTCTTCGCAATGTATAGCACCGGCCTGGGTAAGTAGCCTAAGGTTCCTGTAGACGTTTGAGTTTGTCCTGCCATATAGGCATTGAGAGGTAACGCCAACAACCAGCCCAGAATCAACTGCATGCTTTATGTGTGGAATCCATGAAAGCCTGTCGTCGCTTGGCTTCACAGCAACGTGGCCGAGGCCTGTGCCCTCTATTATCAATCCTTTGTAGCCTTTGCTTACATAATAGTCCACAATATCCGGGTCTGAATTGGGATAAAACTTCACCAGAGCTACACGAGGCTCATAGCCGGTCTTGAGTTCTAGCTCTTTGCCAGAAGGCTTGGCATAAGGGGAAAGGTATTCTATGCTGCCTTCTGGGCTTACCTTTGCTATTGGCAAGTTGTTCACGGGCCTAAAGGCGTCTCTTCTTGAAGTATGCATCTTTCTAGCCTTTGTTCCCCTGATGAAATGGCAGAAGTTGTCGCTGCTTGTAGCATGCATGCATATGCCAACTTCTGCTATATCTGACTTTGCAGCCAAGATAGACGAGCATACAAGGTTCATGAATGCGTCGCTAGAGCCTCTGTCGCTGCTCCTTTGGGCACCTGTTAGCACTACAGGCCCAGGAAGATTTTGAAGCATAAAGCTCAGAGCCGCAGAGGAGTAATGCATGGTATCTGTGCCGTGCGTCACCACAACGCCGCGAGCTCCTTTTTTGAATGCGTCTGCAACTGCCTTGGCTATCTTCTGCCACTCCACGTAAGTCATATCCTCGCTTGCAATGTTCATGGGGTTCTCTATTCTCAGGTTTGCAATCTCTGCAATTTCAGGCACTTCATAAAGGAGCTCTTCAGGCTTTACAAGCATATACACGCCGCCTGTAAGGTAGTCTACCCTGCTTCCTATGGTACCGCCCGTAGCAATCAAGGCTATGCTTGGAAGAGAAGGCTTTTTCTCAACGCGCAGCTTAGGGAATTCGAATGAAGCCCTGTGCGAGCTTAGCTTCTTTACCTGCACGCTGGGAGAGTACCTTATTCCTATATTGTAGCCGTTATCCAGCTTTATGACAAAAACAGACCTGTCGCCGAGCTCCGGCCTAGGCATGAGTATGCCTTCAAACACCTCCTTGCCTTTTGTAATCCTTATCCTGTCGCCGACCTGTATGTGCTGCTTTGCTAGAAGCTTCTCTATCTCTGGAGAATACATGCTTAAACATTGGAATAAGATATTTAAAAAGTAGACGCTACGCAATCATGCAAGCTCAGCAAGCAGCGTAGAATAGGTATTGCCTGTTATTCTTGCCATTGCCCTGCTTCCCAGGCCAAGCTTCTTGCCTGGAAAAGCGACAGAAAGATAAGAGCTGTTCCTGCCTACAGAAGAGCCAGGATTTTGCTCTGTTATGAGCACTTCCTGCAATTCTCCCACATGCTTTCTTCTTGACTCATACTGTATGCTTCTCACCAACCTGCTTGCCTCAACGCTTCTTTCTTTTATCTCCATGTTGTCAAGCTGCTTAAGCTTAGAAGCCTCGGCATGCGGCCTTGCACCGAACTTTGAGACATTCGTTACTTCTGGCCTGGCTTCGTTCAGCAATTCGAGGGTCTTCTCGAAGTCAGACCTGGCCTCTGTAGGGAAGCCCACTATAATGTCAGTTTCTATGCTAACGCCCTTTATCTTGCTCCTAAGTTCCTTGACATATGCAATGAACTCGTCTACTGTGTAGTTGCGGCGCATAGCCTTTAGCACGCTGTCGCTTCCAGACTGCACTGGGATATGGATGAATTTGTACATCTTGTCGCTTCTATAAACCTCAACAAGCCCATCAATAAGCCTGGCAAGATGCTCCGGGTTGAGCATACCGAGCCTTAGCTTGAAATCCCCGTCGAGCTGAACTATACTCTCTAAAAGATTTACCAAGTCTGTCTTTCGGTCAACGCCATATGCGCCTGTATCTTGAGAGGTAAGCTCGATTTCCTTGGCACCCTTTTCGATGCTCAGCTTTACTGCACGCAAGACAAGCTCTGGGGAGAAGCTGTTCAAAGGTCCGCGGGCGAATTTTGTCTCACAAAATGTGCAATTTCCAAGGCAGCCTTCGCCTATAGGAATTTTTGCAATGACAGAGCCGTTCGGCTGGAAGAATTGTAGCTTATCAAGCCTTCGCCTCTCGTCAATCCGCACGCTTTTGCCGTTTATCACTGCAGAAACCGCCTCGTCTATCAAGTCTATGTTCTGTAGGCTCACAATGCTTGCTTCTGGGGCTAGTGCCAGTATCTTTTCTGGGCTTGCTGTTGCCAGACAGCCGGCTACGATAAGCCTTGCACCCATCTTGGAAAGCTTCTTAACCCTGTCAAGTATTTTCTGCTCTGTAGGCGTTTTTACAGTGCAAGTATTCAGTACGACTATGTCATAGGAATAGGCATGGCTAGGCTCTGTGCTGACCTCGTGGCCGCTGGAAGAGAGCAGGCTAGCCATTACCTCGCTATCTGCCTGGTTGAGCGTGCAGCCGTAGGTCTCGATTAGTATTTTTGCCACAATGACAGTTTAGCACAAGCACCTACTTATTGATTTCGCCTAATGTCAGAAACTGTTTTTAAGCCTTCGGTTGTTATAAGATTGATGGAAGAAGGACAAAAAGAGAGCAAGGAGGAAAGAGAAAGACAGGTAATATGGAGCATCATCAAATATATCAACGACAACAACAAAACGCCAGCAACGCTGGCTGAAATTCAAAGGCTTTGCTGGATTGCCTTTGGAGGAAAGGATATTATACCGACTGGGCAAGGGCTCCGCGAGCTTGCAGAAGGTCTTTGCAAGAGCGGTTATGCCTCCAAAATAGATAATAATGCCTACAACCCTGCCTATGTTGCATTACCGTCAGCGGAGCTAGAAAATAAAAGCGTTGTTAGAAATACGATCAAGTTGCTAGAAGCCCTCTCAGCACGCAGGAAATAGGAAACGAAGCCATAAGCATGCATGCATGATGCATAATAAACGTTTTTATATTTTTCACAACAAAGAATTTGTGATTTCATGCTTTGCGAAAGATGCAACAGGGAGATTTACAAATATGAGGTCTGCAACTTCTGCGGAAGGAAGATAGGAACTGAGTGCGTAAAAAGCTCAAGAAGGGTAACCAAGTCCATAAGGCTAGTAATCTGCAAGGACTGCTGGAGCGACATAAACAAGAGGAAGCTTTTCAAGAGCGCGAAGGAAAGCGACGCTGCACTTATTACAGTGAGCCTAGTCTAGCTTCTTTATCTGAATCTTTATCGCCGCGCCGTCTATGTTGTAGAGTTCGTGCTGCAAGTCTGCCTGCAGGCCTTCTTTGATTTCTTTTGCCCTCACGTCAGCCATTATCCTTGACTTGTTCTCTTTAATTATCGCTGAAAGCCTGGGCTCAGCCTCATAAAAGACCAGTATCTTGTCTACTTTCTTGAGCTGGTGCTTCTTCCTTGAAAGCTGTATCCTTCTCTCTATTTCCCTAATAAGCGTTTCCAGCTTAAGCCTTTCACTTATGTTCCTGTCCACTCTCACTAAGCCGTACTGGAACTGTTCTGCGTCTTGCTGCACTGCTTCTTGCATTATTGAGTAATCGCCAGGCTCTATGTTAAACGCTCCCTTCTCTGTATGAAGCTCAAAATAGCCGTGCTGCGCTATCTCTGACTCCAGCTTGTCGGCATCTGTAGCCTTGAGCGCATTTGCAACTGCCTGCGCATTTTCTTTGAACTTAGGTCCTATCTTGCTGAATATGGGCACGACCTTCTTGCTTCCAAGCTCGACAACCTTTTTCACAGATATGCTCTCTATGTTGGTAAGCTCTCCTATTATGTCCGCAAGCCTTTCAAGCACCTCTAGCACTCTATCGTCTTTTACCTCTATCGTTGCCTTTTCGAGAGGCTGCCTGAGCTTTATCCCTGCTTTGGCCCTAGCGCCAAGCAAAGCTGTAACTGCCTTTTTGCCTATCTCGAACGCCTCCTCGACATCCTTGTCGATAAGGGATTTCTTAGCCCTAGGCCAGTCTTCAAGCGATATGCTCTCCTTGAAGTTGTATAGGTCAATATAGACCTTCTCAGTAGAGAAAGGAATGAAAGGAGAAAGAAGCAAGAGCAGGTTGTAAAGGACGTGGTTTATTATCCTTAGCTTCTTTTTGGCTTTGACCTTGCCAATAGCGGAGTCTTTTTTCGCAAGCTTGAGATAAAGCCTGCTAAAATCTTCAACAAGGAAGTTTCTTAGCAAAATAGCTGCATCGGCGATGTTGTAGTTGTCGAGCGAAGAAGTTACTGATTCAATTGCAGAATGGAGCCTTGAAAGTATCCATTTGTCCTCATAGTCCTCTGGCTTGGGCGCTTTAACATTGCTTAGGTCATAACCTGTCAGCGCCGAAAGCTCCTTTACCAAATTTTCTATGTTGTAAAGAAGTATTACTATCTTGTTGGCATCTTGTATGTCTTTCATTCTAAACACAAGGTCGGATTCCTGAGGCTTGTGTGATACGCACCACAGCCTAAAAGAGTCGGCGGTGGTCTGCTTTAGAATTTCTTGAAGAGGCACATAATTGCCAAGGTGCTTGTGCATTTCTCTGCCGTCCTCCCCGAGAAGCATGCCGTGCATGACCACGTGCTCAAAAGGCCGCCTGTTGAACACAAGGACACCGACCTTTAGCTGGTATGCAAACCATCCACGCAGTTGCTCTATTGCTTCAAGCACAAAATCGACAGGAAACAGCTTCTCAAACTGCTCACTTGTAAGGCTGGCTCTGAACGCTATTGCTGAATCGAACCAAACATCGAAAACATCTTTAATTCTCAGAAACTCTTTACCATTGCGTACAAGCACAATAGAATCTATGTAAGGCCTGTGCAAATCTGTCAACTTATCGACAGCCCCTTTATCTTTAGCATATTCCTTTAGCTCAGCCAGCGAGCCTACTACGATTCTCTCGCCATCGTCTGATTCCCATATAGGTATCGGCACTCCCCAATATCTCTGCCTTGAAATAACCCAATCAGGAGAACTTGCAAGAAGATCTTCTTGCCATTGCTGTGCCACTGGTGGATGCCAAGTTACCTTCCTGTTTTCCGCAACAAGCCTTTTCTTTGCCTTTTGTATGTTAACAAACCACTGATCAGTGGCGATGTAAATCAGCTTGGTGTCGCATCTCCAGCAGTGTGGATAGCTGTGCGTAAGCGTGCCTTCGCTTACAAGCGCTCTTGAGCTTTTCAGGTCTTCAATAATCCTTGCGTTTGCCTCTTCAGGCACTTTTAGGCCTTTGTAAGCACCAGCTTCCTCTGTATAGAAGCCGTCCCTGTCAACAGGCGAGAATACAGGGAGCTTGTTTTTAACACCGATAAGATAGTCATCGAGCCCATGCCCCGGTGCTATGTGGACCAAGCCAGTGCCTTCTTCTGTACTCACAACCTCCTTTGCCTCAACCACCTTGTGGTATTTTGCATAGGCCTTTTGCATAGGAACCTTATCTTGGAGTATGCCTTCGTATGTGGTTCCTACCAGCTCGCTGCCATAGAACTCAGCTTCGATAGTTGCGCTCTCCCCAAGCACCGCAGTTACCGCGTCTAGTCTCTCGCTGGAAAGGACATAATGCCTATCTCCAAACTTGGCAATCACATACTTGGCCTCCGGATTTACAGCAATTGCTATGTTGGCAGGCAGAGTCCAAGGAGTCGTAGTCCATACAAGCAGGTAAAGCTCGCCGTCAAATTTTATTTTCTCCGATTTAAGAACCTTAAATGCCACAAAAATCGAAGGGTCTGGGTCGTCATGATAAACGACCTCCATGCTGCCCTGAGAAAGCACAGTGCCGCATCTCGTGCAATATGGCACAACCTTCTTCTGCTTATACACAAGTCCTTTGTCGTACATCTTCTTGAAAAGCTCCCATTCTGTTTCTATGTAGTTGTTTTTGTAAGGCAAATAGGGATTCGAAAAATCCAAAGAAATGCCAAATCTTTCATAATCAGCGTCCATTCGCCCAATGTAGGATTCGACATACTCCTTGCAACTTTGTATAAACTTCTCTATTCCAATCTTCGTCTCTATTTCTTTCTTTGATTTAATACCAAGACTGTTCTCAGCCCTAAGCTCTATCGGCAAGCCATGCACATCATAGCCAGCACGGTCATATACATCATAGCCTCTGAAACGCCTGTATCTAAGCAAAACATCCTTCATGCTTTTTACCCACATCTGGCCAGGGTGCAGATCGCCACTTACAAACGGCGGCCCATCAAGAAAATAAAAAGGCTTTTTGCCTCTGTTTTTGCCCCTCGCCTTTTCCATTATTTGTTTTTCTTTCCAGTATTTTAGCACATCCTCCTCTATCTTGATAGGGTCCTCCAAAAAATCATCCAAGTAAGTTTTATTTTATCAAACCCTTATAAATCTTAAACTTTTTGTACCAAATACTAATACTAAGTGCTCACTCATAGCAAGGCGAAGGCGTGAGAGCGGCTGACATAATAACGGCAGTGCGTGTGTTGCTCGTATTTGTAATAGGCTACCTTATCTATCTTAGATTTAATGCCTGGGCCACTGTTGCGCTCATCCTTATTGCATTTTTCATGGACGAGCTTGATGGATATTTCGCACTTGGCAAGAAAACTAACATTTTGCACTATCTTAAGGTAGAGGCTAGCGGCAGGCATGTGTACTCGCATGAGGATGTCGAAAGGCTGCCTAAGTACGGCTCTGCTTTGGACATAGCGGGCGACAGAATTACAGAATATACGTTCTGGGTTGTATTTACCTATTTGCATGTGGTGCCGCTTTTCATACTTTTCATAGTCTTCATAAGAAACGCTATATCAGACGCGTTTACTGCAGCAAGCAAGAAGAATTTCCACAACATGCAAACAAAGTTTGGAAAGATTGCATACTCGCATCTTGCCAGAGGCGCAATAGGCGTATCGAAGGCTGTTGTTTTCTCGTATCTTGCACTGGTCTACATACTCAACTGGCCGGCAGTAATAGGGTATGTGCTTGTAGCATATCTAATAACCTTCTTCCTACTGAGAGGGGCAGCTGAAATCTACGAGGCTACAAGATAGCCTTTTAACCCCTTTTCATCGAAGCCAAACAGTTGCTTTGGGCCTTTGGCTTTACTGCTTCTAACTTGTCCCATTTAACATACTTCAGTTTTTCTTCTGGAATGTCGTAATAAAAGACATAATCTTCACATTCCTTCTTCGGTGCATTTACCGCAAAGCAGCTATTACCTGTAAGGAACCTTAAAACAGTGTCGATATCAGCCTTCACAGGTATTTTTGCTTGTATCATTGCGCGCAAAGCCTTAACATACTGAGGGTAGTATAACGAGCTACCAGCCTTCAAAATAAAGTAACCCCCTTCTTTGGGAGGATAAAGAAGTATGCCTTCAGTGCTGTAACCTGCGATAATTTCAAACGGATGCGACCCCTGCCAGATTCCGCTTTCATACCATTTCTTAAATTCCTCTACACTGTCCGGATCGCTTATTGAAAGCATATAACCATCCCTAAAATCTGCTGTCTTTCTATACGTCTGCAGAGGAGATAGGTCGGCATATTCTGGAAATACTGCCTTTATTGCTACCGAAGCAGCATACAAGTACTGATTAAGCGATACGAACTTATGTGCATTTGACAACTCCTTCGTGCTCTTCAAATGCTCTCTATATTCTTTCCTTATTTCTTCCGCTTCCTCTTCGGAAATAAGCTGTGAAGGATCAAGCAGGTATTTGCCCTTTATCTTGCCAGTCCTAAAATGATACGGAACCATCTTTTCGGCTTTCATATTTTCTTTCTTTAATAAAACTTCTTTTGCTGATGATATCACAAAGGAAAAGAGTGTATCAAAAGGAGCAGTGCCTTCAACAACCTGCACATCTGACAGGGCATCTGAAGAAGAAAACACAAGCAGATAGCTTTCTGTCGCTTCGTTCGCATTGTGCAGCTTTGCTATGGTAAGTGGCATATATGCCGGCTTGCCTTCAAATTTCAAAGGAAAGAAAAAGTATCTCCACACTATAACATGGCTTGTTAATTCTGTAGGGCAGGCTAGGTCTGCAAGTTCTTTTACTTGATTGTATAGCACACTGCTGGCAATACTTTTTGTTTGTTCGACAATCCTGAAAGTTGCATGTTCTTGGTACTCTACACGCAAGGCGTGTTTGAGCGCCTCATAAGAAATCTCTTTCATCTTTTCTGCCACAATAGCTAAGCGCAGAGAGAAATTATAAAACCTAACTAAGCAAGCACAGCTTGCAAACTTATTTTAACTTTAACAGAGAAGTATCAGCAATGAAGTTTGGACAAATTGTTGAGGGCATAAAAACCTTGAAGATTCAAGGGGCAGAGAACGTTGCAAAGGCCGCAATAGACGCGTGGGCTATAGCAAAGGATAAGAAGAAAGCGACCAAAGTGCTTGTCTCGCTTAGGCCGACAGAACCCATGCTTAGGAATGCACTAAAATATCTCAATAGTGGCAAAGATCCGGAAGAGCTGAAAAAGGAGATTGATGAAGAATTGCAGAAGATTGCAACGTTCGGTTCAAGGCTTATTGGCAAAGAAAGCCTGGTATATACGCATTGCCACTCGTCGACTGTTGAAGCAATACTGAAGAAGGCGAAGCTTGAAGGCAAGAAGCTTGAAGTACATGCTACAGAAACGAGGCCAGATTACCAAGGCAGAATTACAGCTGCAAATCTTGCAAAGGCAGGCATAAAGGTAACACTTTACGTTGACTCTGCCGCGCCATCCGCAATGAGAGATGCTGACATGATGCTGATAGGGTGCGATGCAATAACTGCTTATGGGGGCATAATAAACAAGATAGGTTCTCAGCTTTTTGCAAAGGTTGCAACTGAAATGGGCATACCAGTTTACGTAGCTTGCCACAGTCTGAAATTCGACACTAGCACTAGGTATGGGAAGGTAGAGAAGATAGAGGAGAGAAGCGACACAGAGGTATGGCCTAATCATCCAAGAGGGGTAAAGATAGTAAATAATGTGTTTGATTTCGTGAGCCAAGACTACATAAGCGCCATGATCACTGAGTTGGGCGTTATGCCATATGCTGCGCTAGTTGAAAGGCTGAAAGGTGAAAAACCTTTTCTATTTGGTGACTAAATGGAAGACCCGTATAGGGATTTTGTAGATCTGAAATATTCTCCTAGCAAAGATGACCTAGTCTGCCTTTTCAGAGTGGAACCTGCAAAAGGCATAAGCATAAAGGAAGCAATAGGAAGGGTTGCGAGCGAAAGCAGCAACGGCACATGGGCCGAGCTCACTACTCTAAAGGAGCACATAAGAAGGATAAGGGCAAGGGCCTTTTCTATAAAAGGCAATATGGTAAAGGTCGCATACCCTCTGCCTTTGTTTGAGCTTGGCAGCATACCGCAGCTTATGAGCTCAGTAGCAGGCAACATATTTGGAATGAAGGCGCTTAAAAATCTCAGGCTTGAAGACATAGAGTTTCCAGAAAAATACGTGAGAAGCTTCAAGGGGCCGCAGTTCGGAATAGACGGCGTTTTCGGCAAGATATTCAAAATGAAAGAGCGCAGGCCTTTGCTGGCACACGTGCCAAAGCCCAAGGTTGGCATGACCACTGAAGAGCATGCCAATGTGGCAAAGAATGCTTGGCTTGGCGGTGTTGATCTGCTCAAGGACGATGAGAACTTGACAAGCCAAAGCTTCAACACATTTGACAGGCGCATGAGGCTCATGTTCAAATACAGGGACTATGCTGAGAAAGTGACTGGCGAGAAGAAGAGCTACCTTGCTAACATAACAGCTGAGACGAATGAGATGATAAGAAGGGCTAGGCTTGTGAAGGAGCTTGGCGGAGAGTATGTGATGGTTGACATTCTCACAGCAGGCTGGGCGGCCTTGCAGACTGTAAGGGAGGAGTGCGAAGACTTAGGTTTAGCAATCCATGCCCACAGGGCATTCCATGCCGCATTTACAAGAAATCCAAAGCATGGAATGTCTATGCTAGTAGTAGCAAAGCTAGCGAGGCTTATAGGCGTAGACCAAATACACATAGGCACGGTAGTGGGCAAGCTTGAAGCGAGCAGAAGAGAAGTAGAGGACTTAGACACCGAGATAACGGAGAAATCGGTAAAGGAGACTGGCGACGTGCTAAAGCAGGAATGGTACAACATAAAACCGGTTGTGCCAGTATCTTCTGGTGGGCTTCATCCAGGCCTTGTGCCATATGTTGTAAAGCTTCTTGGCAAAGAGATTGTGATACAAGCGGGCGGAGGCATAGACGGGCATCCTAAGGGAGTTTATGCAGGTGCAAAGGCAATGAGACAGGCAATAGAGGCGAGCATAGAGGGCATCGACCTTGAGGAATACGCAAAAAGCCATAAAGAACTTAACGAGGCGCTGCAATACTGGGGCTATCTAAAGCCTGTATAAAGTGGTGGTATGAAAGCGAGGCTTCTAAATGTCGAAACAGGAGCTATGGTAATACAGCTAAATCCAAAAGACGCTAGCAGGCTTGGCATACATGCCGGGGACAGAGTAGAGCTTAAAAGCAAAAGAGGAAAGGAGGTAGCGATAGTAAACCTTAGCACAGCCATAAACGAAGGCGAATTAGGACTTACAAAGGACATAGAGGATGAGACAAAGATACGAGAGGGAGAAGAGGTAGAGCTCGCCTTGCAGCCTATGCCAAGCTCCATACAGGCAATAAGAAACAGGCTTGCAGGGAGAAGGCTTGATGCGAAAACAGCATACGAGGTAATAAGGGATATAGTGAAGAAAAGGCTCGACAAGGAAGAGATTGTGGCATTCATAACCAGCTTGCACTACATGCCGCTAGACCTTGAAGAAGCTGCAAACCTTTCCTACGCTATGGTAAAAACCGGCGATACGCTTCACTTGGACAAGAAGAGGATATTTGACAAGCATTCAATAGGCGGAGTGCCTGGCGACAAAACGTCTTTGCTTGTAGTGCCCATTGTTGCAGCGGCAGGCCTTACAATCCCAAAAACCTCTTCTCGTGCAATAACCTCTGCTGCAGGCACTGCAGACAGGGCTGAGGTGCTCATGCCGGTAACCTTGGAAGTAAGTGAAGTGGAGAGAGTGGTAAGAAAAACGAATGGCTGCTTGGTGTGGGGAGGCGCTGTGCATCTAGCACCAGCAGACGACATATTCATAAGGGAAGAGTACCCTCTATCAATAGACCCGCTCCTCCTTCCTTCGATAATGTCGAAGAAAAAGGCAGTCGGATCGACTGACATGGTGCTTGACATACCCATAGGCGCGGAGATGAAGGTGAAGTCAGAAGCAGATGGGGTAATGCTAGTAAGGGACTTTGCCGCACTTGGCGCAAGAATGGGCATAAGGATAGAGGCAGCACTAACAGCTGGAAGCCAACCTATAGGCTATGCTGTTGGTGCGGCTGCGGAAGCTAGAGAAGCCCTTGAAACTATAACGGGAAAAAGCAGAAAGGCCATGGACTTGATAGACAAGGCCACTAGCATAGCAGGCATATTGCTTGAGATGGGCGGCAAGAAGAACGGCAAGAAGCTTGCAAGGGCAATACTTGATAGGGGCCTTGCCGAGAAAAAGCTTAGAGAGATAATAGCGGAGCAAGGAGGAAATGAAAAGGTGAAGCCTGAAGACATAGCGCTTGGCGACCATACTGCAGAGATTGTTGCAAATGAAGATGGCTTTGTGCTTGGCTTTGACAATATAGGAATAGCCACCGCTACAAAGCTGGCTGGAGCGCCTACAAATAAAAGCGCCGCAATCCTGCTCAACAAAAAGCTTTTTGACCCTGTAAAGAAGGGAGAGGTGCTGCTGACTATTTATTCTGATAGCGCGCCACTCTTGCACAACGCTGAAAAATACGTTAAGGAAAATCCGCTTGTGCTGGTTGGCCAGAAAAACAAAGCCTTGCTAAAGCACATAAGGCTTGAAGAAGCGCCCCAGCGCTTCATACTTGAGAGGTAGAGTATGCAGTATTTGCTTATTGTACTTGACGGCGCTCCTGATAGGCCCGTAAAGGAGCTTGGCAACAAAACACCCCTTGAGCATGCGGGAATGAAGAACCTCAATTCCATTGCAAAAAGGGCAAAGGCAGGAATGATGCATACGGTTGGGAAAGGCATAGCGCCTGAGTCAGACGCCGCTGTTTTTTCCTTGCTTAGCTATGACCTTGCCCATTATACGGGGAGAGGGCCTTTGGAAGCATTGGGAGCTGGGTTGAGAATAGATAGCAAAACTCTTGCCTTTAGGGCCAATTTTGCAACAATTGACAAAGATAGGAAGGTAATAGACAGGCGCGCAGGAAGGGACATAAGCATAGAAGAGGCGAAAGAGCTGGAGAAAGAAGTCAACAGCATAAGGCTTGATGCAAAGGTGTGGTTCAAGTTCAAGTCAACAGTGGGCCACAGAGGCGTGCTAGTAATGAGGGGCGAAGGCCTTTCGCCCAATGTATCAAACTTTGACATTGGCTATGTAAGGAAGGGCAACGTTTCAGTTGCGAAATCGAGCTATTCCCTGCATTTGCAGAAGGTGATGCCTCTAGATGGAACCAAAGAGGCAAAGTATACTGCAGAGCTTGTCAACAGTTTCATAGACTTGGCAATACAAAAGCTTTCGTCAAGCAAGGTGAATAAAGAAAGGAAGGAAAAAGGCAAGCTTGAAGCCAACGCTCTGCTTCTAAGAGATGCTGGCTTGGGGCTTCCGAAGGTCATGCCTATAGGCAAGAAATTTGGAATGAAGTTTGCATTCATAGCAGAAATGCCTGTAGAAACTGGCATAGCTAAGCTGCTGAAGATGGAGCCTGTAAGGTTTGCAACGAGCCACAAGCCTTTTACAATAGCTTATTATCAAGACCTTGCACAGGCTGTTATAAGGAGCAGGCAAACATGCGACTTCATGTATGTTCATATCAAAGGGCCTGACGAGCCTGGGCACGATGGCAATGCCGTTGAGAAAAGCAGGAGGCTAAGGCTTATTGATTCAGGCTTCTTTGCGTTGCTAAAGAACAAAATGCCAAAGGTTGTGTGCGTAACCTCAGACCACTCTACACCATGCTCGCTAAAGGCGCATTCCGCAGATCCGGTGCCTGTCGTGATATACAGGCAAGGAGAGCATGGCGATGGGCTTTCATTCACTGAGCAAATAGACTCCAAGGGCTCCCTTGGCATATTCAATGGAAGAGAACTTTTAAACAAAATGATAAAATGATTCAAGGCGAGTAACATGATAAAGGATATTTCGTTGCACGTAGCACTAGATTCCAGGGGCAGGGAAACCATAGCGGCGTATTTGAAAGATGAGAAAGGCAATGAGGCAATAGCAATTGCGCCAAGCGGCACAAGCAGAAGCGGCTATGAAGCAGTTCCATTGCCAAGGGGCGGTGCAAAAGAAGCCATTAAGCTTTTCAGCACGTACAAAGGCAAGCTCATAGGCATGGACGCTGAGCAGCAGAGCGAAATAGATGCAACGCTGCATGAAATAGACGCAACTGAAAATTTTGCAAAGATAGGCGGCAATGTTGCTACTGCCATTTCCATTGCTGCTGCGAAGCTTGCCGCAAAAGGGCAGGGGCTTGAACTTTACCAATACGTCTACAGGCGCTTTACGCAAAGCATGGGGATAAGAAAAACCATCCCTTTTCCTCTCGGCAACATACTCGGCGGCGGCGTGCATTCGAACAGCAACATGCAAATACAGGAAATACTGATAACAAACAAGTCGAAAGGCGTAATTGAAAACGCCAAAACAAACATAATGCTGCACAACGCACTTGGCGAGTTCCTGCGCAAGAGGGACCTAGCTATAGGGCTAAACATAGAAAATGCATGGATAAGCAAGCTTGCAGACATTGAAGCGATAAAGGCTGTTGAGAAAACAGCAGACGGATTAGCGAGGCTTGGCTTTGATTTTGCGGCGACAGAATACTTTTCAAACGGCAAATACCTCTTTTATGATAGACATGGCAAAAGAAGACAGTTAACAAGGGCAGAATATTTTGATGCGATAAGTGAAATAGTAGAGAAGCACAGGCCTGTCTACATAGAAGATCCGTTTGAAGAGTCTGAGCTGGAAAGCTTTGCTAGATTGACAAAGGAATTTGGCAGAAGCGCATTGATAGTGGGAGATGACCTCTACGCCACAAATGCAAAGAGGCTTGAAGAAGGCATCAAAGCAAGGGCAACTAATGGGATACTGGTAAAAGTAAACCAGGTTGGCACTCTGACTGACACGTTGGAGGTTGTAAAGCTTGCAAGACGGCATGGCATAAAGCTTGTAGTTTCACACAGGAGCGGTGAAACAATCGACGCTTTCATCTCGCACCTTGCCGTCGCATTTGGCGCTGCATATATAAAATGTGGCATACTGGGTGGCGAGCGTATTGCGAAGATAAATGAGCTTGCAAGAATCCAAGAGTTGGAAAATAGTACAGGCAAAAGATAGGTGGAAAAGATAGAAATAAAAAGAAAAACAGACAGATTAAGAATGATTTTATGATAGATGCGATAGTTGCCGCAATAGAAGGAAATAAGGTAGTGGTTATGCCCACTGGCGGAGAGGATGAGAAGGGATTGGTGGGCAAAGAAGCAATTTATACCGATTCCAGCAATAAGGAATGGCATGGGAAGGTTGTGGGAATTGAAGAGGCAGGGTTGGTAGTAGAGTTCGACAGCTTTCCGACAAGCATAGGCCAAGGGCAGATAATCTCTATCAACGAATCATGAACCCGCTATCTTTCCTTTTTCCTAAGCTTCTATACAGAGGCACAGACGAGTCTGGCAACACCATAGAAGTTTTAAGTTTAGGCGATGAACTCGTGCTCAAATTTAACGGAATTACCTATTCAAAACTCAACAAAGGCTCTGTTTTTACCCACCAGTACTGGGACTATTTCCTGCCACTAGCTTACATCTTTGAAAACCCAAGAGTGATGATCATAGGCTTTGGAGGGGGCACAATAGCGTATCAGCTGGAATCGCTTTTGGGAGAAAAAGTAAGCATAACCGCCTTCGAACCAAACTCAAAGATGATAGAGGCAAGCAGGCACTTTCTGCCAAAGGAGACAAAAGCGAGAATCATAAGGGAAGACGCCTACACCTATATTAGCAAGCTCGGCCCTGGAAGCTTTGACCTAATATTTCTTGACGCATACCAGGGAAGCACCATACCACCACAATTCCTTAGCGACGCATTTGCGACGAAGGCAAAGAGGATATTGAGCGAGGAAGGCATTCTTGCAATCAACTACGCGCCAAGCTTTATGGGCTGGCTCACCTATATGAGCTACGTAACCATGCTAAAGCAGCATTTCTTGGTATACAGAATTGCCACAGCAATAACAGAGGGCAACATCATAATCCTTGCTTCGAAAGTGCTTGACAACTCAAAAATTGCCTGGCTTGTAAACAAAAACATGCCTAAAAACGAAGACACTGAGGAGCTTATAAGGCACTATTCAGAGATGAAAAAGGAGTAAAAGCAGAGCTAGATAAAATAAGCGCTTTCTTTCTTGCTTTTATTTCTTGCCCCTCTTCTTGTCAAAATCTAGCCAGCTGGCGTATGTCGCTCGGTCCATTGCCTGAAGCCTAGCCAGCACTTCTTTCCTTATCTCTTTGCTTTCAACCAGTTCTTTGTTTGCAAATACCTTTGCCACTTCTTGGCTTATCTGCTTGGCAAGCTCCCTCGAGCCCCCTGCCTTAACTATTGCCGTTTCTATCTTCTCCACCTTGAAGTCTTCAAGGCTCCCGTCAGCTTTCTTCACTTTCATTCTATCAATTAGACATCAAACAAACAATTTAAATTATTAACCCTGCATAGCGGTTGCTGGCTAACGCCTTAGCCTAAGCAGCATGGTAAAATTAAAAAGGAAAACGTTCATATGTAGAAGGAAGGATATGGGACAGGCTCCAAAAATAAGCGTTGTTATACCAACAATGGAGGAAGAAGCTGCTTTTGACGTGATAAAGGAAGTAAGGAAGGAATTGGGAGACGTGGAGATAATAGTTGTAGACAAAAGCAGCGACAGCTATTTTGAAAGGCTAAAGAAAGAGGGCGTTGTAGCGGTAAAGCAGGAAGGCGGGGGGGTTGAAAGGGCGGTAGCGCAGGGCATGAGGCTGGCAAAAGGGGAGATCATTGCGTCTATAGATGGAGACGGCACGCACGATGTCAAAGGTCTGGTTTTGGCTGTAGAAAAGATAAAAGAAGGTACATACGACATGGTGCTAGGCAATAGGCTGAATAAAAGCGAAAAGGGTGCAATGAGTGCATACATAAGGCTTGGTAACAAAATATTGAGCAAGCTGTTTAGCAGCCTTTATGGAGTTAAGGTTCACGATATCCTTACCGGCTTATTTGCAGTAAGGCGCGAAGCGTTTGAAAAGGTAAAGGATATAGAGCCATACAGAGCAGGCGTTGCAACGACATATGCCATAGAGCTTATAAGGCGCGGCTACAAAATAGGAGAAATAGACATAAGGTACTTCAAGCGCAAATACGGCACCTCAAGGATATCCAGGCATAAAACAGGCTATGCGCTCAGCGTTGCTGCAAATATTATAAGGCAGGTAAGAGACTACAGCCCTCTTCTCATCTTTGGCACATTTGGACTTGTGCTTTTTATAGTAGGCTTAGCGATAGGCTTAGCCGTGTTTATAAACTTTCTAAGAACAGGCATGTTCACCGAGGTTGGAAGAGCGCTCATCGCTTTTATGCTCGCTGTGCTAGGCATACTTTCAATTTTTGTAGGCATAATCTTGGACCTGCTCCTTGAGATAGACAGAGAACTACGTGAAATGAAAAAGCAGTAGCAGGCAAGCAGGAAAGGAATTTAATACTTTAAAACTAAAAGGATTCCATGGCAGATCACAAAAAGGCAGAGGCATACTTAACTATTCTAGCAGTATTAATCATACTTCTAGTAGCCATAAGATTCAGGGCGCCACTTTTAAAGTACTACGGCTTCTACGAGCCGGACGACTACTACCACTTCTCAGTAATCAGAGCAGCAATCGCCAACAACTTCATAGTGCCCATGTATCTCTCAATATCTGGCTGGCCTGCACACACCATAATAAGCGAGCCGAAGGGCCTCTATTATACAGTAATTGCGCCTTATTTCATACTCAGGTTCTTCGGAATAAGCGCATACCAGATTATGAGGCATGTTGCTTTAGTGTTTGGCTTATTTGACGTAATAGGCGCCTATTTTCTAGCCAGATATCTCAGCAAGGACAAGCTTCTCGGCTTGTTAGCAATGGCACTTGTAGCACTCAACATGGGCGACGCCGCAAGGACAAGTGCACTAATCTTTAGGGGCGACAGCTTTGTCACAATCTTCCTAATACTTGCACTCATTGCCTCTCTTGCAATGATGAAGGAGGCAAAACAGAAGAAAAAGATTTTGCTTGCAGCCCTGGCCGGGTTCCTCTTAAGCGGGGCAAACTTCGTTTGGAACGGCGCACCATTCACCACAGTAGTTATGATTCTCTTCTTTATTCTGCTCCTCTTGTTCGGTTACACCTTTGCAGACACCAAGCTGCTTAACGATGCAAAATATATGCTTGTAATGTTCCTTGTTTGGTTCGCTTTTGTGTCTCTATACAAGTGGGCATATTTGATAATGGGGCAGACCTTTACAGGTTGGCACTTTGTACCCATCTTTGCGGTCATGGCAGTTGGCGTATACTTGTTTGACGTTCTCCTCGAGCATTCTAAGCACAAAAGGCCCTATGAACGGTTTCTAATATTCTTGCTCATTTTTGCGATTTTGATGTTGGCAATATACGTTGCGTTGCCGGGATTTATAATAGAGGTAATTAAAAGCGGCAGCTTCTTGACGCTTAGCAGTAGCAGGTTTGCAGAGACCATACAAGAGCTTCAGCCTCCTACGTACCCATTCCTGCTTGCAAGCTTTGGCTTGCAGCTTTTCCTAGTTCCCATGGATTATCCAATGATTTGGTCTGTTGGCCACATCGCCAAATACTGGTACTGGCTGCTTGCCATAATTTTTTCAGTGCCGTACTTCTTCATGCAAGTATTTGATAGCGGCGGATTTGCAAAGGGAAAGGCAAGGATAATGTTTGGCTACAGCGAGGCGCTGCTTGCAATACTTGCATATTTTGCAGCAACGGCGTATCTGCAAATGAATGCAATAAGGTTCAATTCCTTGGTATCAATTCCTCTTTCCATTTTTGCTGCCTATACGCTGTATTGGCTGCTAACCGAGGCTAAGAAAGTTAAGCCACTTTTCTACGTAGGCGTATTTCTTCTCATTTTAGTTTTGGCTGAGCAGTATGAGCTTAGTGCAAAATATACGGCAGGCCTTTCACCTGCAGATGAGATCTGTATGCCACAATTCTTCTGCACAAACCCTTCAAATCCACCAGTAGTTCAGGCCCTTTCATGGCTCAAGAACAATTCACCAAGCAACAGTGTTGTGCTTACCCTATGGCCTGATGGCTCTCTGGTAGAGGGCATAGCAAACAGGACAAGCGTAACTGACAGCGTAGGATCGCAAAATGGCAGCAAGGCAGACCCGTTTGCTGCTTGGCTTTTCAACTCCTCACCAGATGCAAGATTCCTTCTCACGCCAATAAACGGCAAGCCCAATTACCTGCTTACAAGGTATGCTTGGCTTGTGGAGACAGGAGGCATCTACACGGAAAGCGGATATGGAATAGACAACTATAACCAAACGTTCATTAGCAGAATAAGGTCAGAACTTCTGGCCAAATACCACTTAACAAGCTGGTCTCAACTAAACCAAACAGTAGGAAATGAACTAAACCAAAGCATAAATGCATATATTGAATCGCTCTACGGCTATGGGCCTTTCAACACTATAAGTGAAACAACCAATACCACCACTACTATGCTAACCTTCTCAGGCTATTACATAAACAACATAGAATTTACAGGAAAGCTAGTGATTCAAACAATAAACGGCACAAAAAGATTTGGCGGATTCCTTGTGGAAACATTGCCTAACGGACAGAGCAACGTTTCAATGTTCTCAAATGTTATCTTATACAACATTCTAAATGCAAGCAGCGTTGTTATAAGCCAATCAAACTTCACTACTACTGACAATTATACTTTGCTTGTAACCTATTCCCCTGTGCCAAGCATCAAGCTGCCGATAAACGTCACCGGAGCCTATTTGCTTGCTCCTGGCCTTGCACGCAGCAACATGATAAAGTTCCTATACGAATGCGACTATACAAGCTGCCCTTGGAATAACAACATCGCAAAGCTTCAGCTTGTATACAACAACCTTGACACAAAGATATTCAAAATTATCTATAACGAAAGCAACGCAAGCATAGCTGCGATACATTATACCTAGCTAGATTTTTGCTTGTTTAGTTTTGCATTAAGCTTTGCAGGGTCTGTCCTTGCAAAATACCAGTCCATTACGAAGTCCATCTTCGTTCTCAGTGTTTGCCAAGCACCATATTTCATGCCCATTTTGAGAAAGTAGTTGAACGTGCTGGGTTTGAGTTTGACAACTGGCTGGGTATAAGAGCCTATAACAAAAGTGGCTTTGTGGCCTCCGACTTCCATAGGGCAGTTTGTCCTTCCATCAAACCTAGCATCAATACCTAGAAGCCTCTGTGCAACAATCTTAGATTCAAGATGGGCAGTAACTCCTGATTTGGAAGTAGATATGTTGGTAGCGTCTCCTATGCAATAGGCGTCATCAAAATTTCCTATCTGCAAAGTCTCTTTGTCGGTCTTTACGAAGCCGTTTTCATCGCAAAAGTCCTTCACGATGCCTGCTCCAACATGCGGCGGCACAAGTGCCGCAAAGTCGTATTGAAGCGTATCCCCCTCTAAGGAGGTAATTGTGTGCTTAGCGGGATCTATCGATTCCACATCGAAAAACGTCACTATATTTATTCCCCTCTCTTTCATTATCGGCTCTACAATTTCGTTCATGGGCTCTGCCGGATATGCCCTTGGAAAAGGAGTTATGAAAGTTATTTGCGTTTGGCTCCTTACATGCCTCTTCCTTGTAAGCTCTTCAAAGAGGAATGCTGCTTCAAGCGGCGAAGGCGGGCATTTGAAAATAGGATACGTCGAGCCTATTATTGCCTTGCCTCCAGCAAAAGTGCTCGCTTTTTTCCACAGCCTTTGAGCGGCTTCTGTCGTACTATGGAAGTCGCCGAACTCCTGGTAAAGCTGCATATGGCCGGGTATCTTGCTATAGTCTCCAAAACTGCCTGTATCTACAACCACATAATCGTAGTCCATTTCAGAATTGCTCAACACTATCTTTCTGTTTTCAAGATCAACGAGCTTTACTGTATCTAGCATAAATCTAGAGTTTTTAGGCAGAAGCTTTGTCTGCTCTATCGACTTTTCCTTTGCGCCATTAAAGGCAATGTGCAAAAGCCAAGGCTGAAAATAGTGCTTATTGCTTTTGTCTATCACTGTTATATCGAAGCCCTTCGAAGCCAGCCTGTTGGCTAGCATCACACCTCCATCGCCAGCTCCTACTATAACTAGCCTCTTAGCCATTAACCCACTGCTTACTTCTTTACAATTTTTATTAGCACTACGATCTTATCTGGCAGTTCTGTTATCGATTCGATCACATTGCCTGTTCTTTGAGCCCAAGCCTTAGCATCCTCTTTCACCCCAGGGTCTGTAGACCATAGTTCTATTTCGTCTCCTATGCTTGCATTCCTGTAAGCTAGAGCTAAGTCAGTTATAGGACCAGGGCATGCTGATCCTCTCGAATCTATAACTTTCTTCGCCATCCAACCACCTCATATGAAAAGAGTCTGCCCGCCTTCTGATTTCTGCAAAAAGGTAGCTGCACCAACGATGTCGTCAACAAGGTCGCTGAAATCTTCCTTTTTCAAACCCATTACTCCGCACATCATCGAGCAGGCATAAACATGTGCGCCAAGTGCCTTTGCCTGTCTTACCATGTCACTCCAAGCTGCAACATTGTTGTTTTTCATGCCTTCCTCCAAAGCCTGGGCCATAGATTCGAATTCCTTAGGAAAAGGAAGTGGTCTAGGCTGCTTAAGGAATCCCAGCAGTGCAAAACCTGTCACAAAAATGTTTACTTCCATTCCCATAGCGGCAGCCGCCTGAGAGAGAACTCCCAGAGGTATAAATTTGTCGGCTGTGCCGCTGAACATTATGATGCTCAGCTTGCCTGCCATTTTCGCCACCACTTTAATTAGCCTGATAACTTTTTAATACTATTGCAAATTTACTTCTCTTCTCGCTTATCTGCACTAAAAGCAGTGTTTTAATGTACGCCAGAAATAGGAAAAGAAGCCACCAAATGGAAAGCAAATATTTAAATATATTTACTAATCAAAAAAGGCTAAGTGATCAGTATGGTATCAGAAGATGACGAAGACTGGGAAGAAGGAGACGAAGAGGAAGACTGGGAAGAAGGGGATGACGAAGACTGGGAAGAAGGAGACGAAGAGGACGAAGGAGACGAAGGAGAGGAGTGAAGCGTTTTTCTAAATTTATTTTATTTAAGTTAGAGTGGCTTTTGTTTTTGATTTTTCCAACTTCATATTTTCTTCTATTTATGCGCTATTTTGTTCCAAGTTGCGCATTTTCTCTTTCAATATCGCTGCCTTCACTTTATCTTGATCCTCTCCAAGTGTCGCTACATTTACTTTATCTTTTCCAAGTGTCGCTACATTTACTCTCTTCTTGCGCTCTTTTAGAGAAACCATCGCTGTTTTTGCAAGTTCCCTTTTCTCCGCTTCAGTCATGCTGAAAACCGAAGAGATAGTGCTTAGAATAGTGCTTATGGCTGCTTTGACGCCGCCAGCCTTTGGCACGTTACCGAGTTGACTAATGTTACTAAAATGCTGCTTAGTAGGGTATAATATTCTTGGCGCATTGTAGAATTCCCTAGCTGCCTCTTCGAAATTGCCAGAGGCTATGCTTTTAACCACCTCTCGCATGTCAGTCATTCCGCCAATGGCTCTTACAAGCCATGCTCTTTCTTTGTTTATCCTATCTATCTTTTCCTCATCAGATAGGTTTGGATTGCTAATAATTGACTGCACTCTTTTATCAAATTCTTTAAAGCGCTCGTCGATTATA
>ERZ1669247.160-NODE-160-length-30289-cov-4.083681_pt1 | contig 30289 bp, 32 predicted proteins | sample MGYA00579297_ERZ1669247 | MGnify/ENA primary metagenome ERZ1669247 (study PRJEB41166, sample SAMN08046056) | hot springs metagenome | biome: hot spring; feature: acid hot spring; material: thermophilic sediment; isolation source: thermophilic sediment from acid...
TGCCGTACTTAATATCGTCGCTTGACAAGTATGCTCCAGTGTACAGTACTTCACTTGGCTTGAAGCCGGCCTTAAGCGCTAGGAATACTTCACCTGGTGAGGCTGCATCAGCCCCTGAGCCAAGCTTCCTTAGGAATGCTAGTATTGCTAGGTTTGGGTTGGCCTTAATGGAGTAGAGGACCCTGGCTCCTGTGGAATCCTTAATGGACCTGTAATTCTCCTCAATTAAGTTAAGATCATACACTATTAATGGGGTGCCATACCTATTAGCCAGGTCAATGAGGCTTACACCCCTATTTGCTACGCAGGGATCCATGCTTCTAAGTGAGTTAGGGCGTATTTAATTATTAATTAAGCGGGGAATGGGCCTTCACTGCTTTGACATTGAGTTGATTGAGGTAATTTATAAAAGCTCTCCGTTTAGTAACCTCCCATGAGTGTTTCAAGTAAGGTTAAGGAGTTGGCTAATAGTAGGCTTGAGGAGGCTAAGAGGCAGGTGAGCTCTAGGGTTCAGGACGCTAAGGGTAGGATTATTGAGTACATTGAGTCTAAGAGGAGGGAATTACTTAAACTCACTGAACAGTAGTAACCCCTGATTCATGCGCTGGTGAGTTTTTTAAAGGAATGCAGTAAACGCTTGACTCCATGGGTATTGATAAGTCTCTAATTAAGCAGGCTGTTAGGCAGATACTGGTAGCCATAGGTGAGGACCCTGAGAGGGAGGGGTTGAGGAGGACGCCTGATAGGGTTGCTAACATGCTTGAGGAGTTGACTAATGGCCGTGAGGATAACGTCCAGTACACGCTCTTCGAAGGCTCCAGTAACATGGTTATTGTGGCTGGTGTAAGGTTCTCAACACTCTGTGAGCATCACCTACTTCCAATGCTTGGGGTTGCCCACGTAGCCTACATACCTAATGATAAGGTTATTGGGGTGAGTAAGATACCTAGGATTGTGGTTAAGTACTCTAGGATGCTTCAACTACAGGAGAGGTTAACTAGGCAGATAATGAATGAGGTTTCATCAGCGACAGGCTCAACAGACGTCATGGTGCTCACTGAGGCTTACCACACCTGCATGATGATTAGGGGTGTTAGGAGCGCATCCCCCCTGGTTTCAATAGCCTATAAGGGTAAGTTCAGTGATTCATCGTTAAGGTTAGAGTTCCTGGAGTACATTAAACCATTCAGGCTTAATAAGTTCCTCATATGACTAGTTTAAATGATTCATTTCACTCGAGTAAGGTATTTTAATAACTGGCATTGAGTATTAGGCGTATGATTAATGAGTACTTAAAGTTAATGAAACCCCACGTAATATGGCTACTTGTCCTCTCAGCGTTAGTTGGGTACATTGCCGCAGCGGGTCCTTCAGTGAACTCAATTAAGTTAATTGAATTAACGCTAGTGGGTTTCCTATCAACAGGTGGTTCAGCAGCCTTCAACATGTATTATGAGAGGGATATTGATAGCTTAATGACTAGGACGATGAAGCGTCCAATACCCAGCGGCAAAGTAACCCCACTCAATGCGTTAACCTTCTCAATCGCCGTGAGTCTCAGCGGCTTCACGTTATCCTACATTTGGCTTGGACCATGGGTAACCCTAATGATTACCCTAGGCTGGTTCTTCTACGCAGTACTATACACCATAATGCTTAAGAGGAGGACGTGGTTAAACATAGTGATTGGTGGTTTCGCAGGGAATGCAGCCTTACTCTCAGGGTGGCTTATGGCTAAGCCAATTGAATTAGAAGCCATCCTACTATCAATGGTAATATACGTTTGGATCCCAGCCCACATTTGGTCACTGGCCTACTACGCAAGGGATGATTACAGGAGGGTTAATGTACCCATGCTTCCCACCGTGATTGGTGAAAAGGCAAGCGTGAGAATTATATCAATACTTAACTTAGCCTCAATAATCTACATGCTGGCCCTCTACCAATTATACATGGCTAAGCCAATAGGCTACATCCTAGTCATACCAGCCACACTAGCGGGAATAATAGTGACGATCAGGGCCCTTATTAAGCCAAGTAATGAATCCTTCAGGACAATGTTTAAGGCGACAAGCCCAATCCTACTGCTATTCCTATTAGCCGTAATAGTATCTAGAGTTTAAGTATATATTAAGGTTATGGATTTAGAAATTTTAGAAAGCTTTGAAGGGGAAGAGGAAAATGAACTTAATTAGTAGCCCTCAGCGTACTTATCAAGTAACCTAATCCTCTTAGCTGGGTGTGGGTGATCTGAGAATAATTCCTCAATAACTGAAGGCTTATAATTCCTCCAGTACTCTATTAACTCATCAACGTCTGATTCAGGTATCTCCTTCCAATCCTTCGGTAACGGTGAGAAGAAGAGCATGTGGCTTAAGTTAGAGCCGGCATTACGCCTAATAATCTTACCAACCCTTGGATCAACGCTTAAGTATATTTTAGCCAAAGCCCTCTGCAGGTTCCTGGCTGCACCGGGTATCGTTATCGCTGAGTTAACGTCAGCATATGCCTCCCTCATTCTGTTTAGGGCTAGTAGGAAGAGGTTAAACACGAAGCTTACAGCTAACAGGCCTAGGCCAATCAGCATTATTATGAATGGTGAATCAGAGTTGCGTCCACCACCACCCCACCATGACCCCCATATTCCACTAAACCATAGGCTATAGCCAAGCCAGTATATTAATGCTGGTATTAGGCCTATGAACATTAGGAACTCCACATCCCTATGCCTAAGGTGGCCTAACTCATGGCCTAGGACAGCCTTAATCTCATCCTTATTCAGTATCTTAAGTAATGGTGCAGTTATTGCAACCCTCTTACCGGCTATTGGGCTACCATACGCAAAGGCGTTTGGGAAGGGTGCATCGGCAATGTAAACCTTAGGCGTCTTAATCCCATTAGCCTCAGCAGCCTCATTAACAATGTCAACTAACCAACCGTACTTCGGGTCATCTGGGCTAACCTCCCTCGCGTGGTACATGGCGTTTATTATGTATGGGCCGAAGAGCCACTGTATAATATTTATGAACATTATGAACATCAGTATGCCAGTTATAGTATAGGCTGTGGCGGCAACTGATCCGGTGACTAAGGCTAATACACCTAATGCTATTGCTAAGCCAAGTCCTATTATAACTATGGCTACGCCAGCCATAGACAACCTAAGTTTAACTAACTCCCAATCCATACGCTGCATGTATATTAAGCAGTTAAAAACCTTTCTCACGATAGTTAAGTAAACCATTACTAACCCCATACCTTACGTTTCACCAATGAAAGGAAGCCCCAGTTCTTCAGGGTGGTGAGTCAACGGTCTCACCCTTATCCCTAAAGCTGACTTTAAGGAGATGGACGTGATTCACGAGGCCATGGAATGGTTAATGAACTTAATACTGCACTGTTAAGCGCGGAATAAATATGAGTATGCGGGTTCACCTTGAGGTATGGTGGATTCAATTAAGGGTAAGACAGCCCTAGTTACTGGTGGTTCAAGTAGGATAGGTAAGGTAATATGCAGTTACTTGGCTAGGGAGGGGGTTAACGTCATCATTCACTACAACTCCTCGATGGAGGAGGCGCTAAGGGTTAAGGAGGAGGTTGAGGGCTTAGGTGTGGAGTCATGGGTCATTAAGGCGGATTTATCCAAGCCAAGTGGGGTTGATGAATTGATTAATGAGTCATTTAAGCAGGCTGGTGAGGTTAACTTTCTAATTAATAATGCGTCAGTGTTCCCGAAGATAGGGTTAAGTGACTTAAACATTAATGACCTTAACTGGATTATGCAGGTTAACGCCTGGGCCCCATTAATGCTCACCTTGAAGTTCGCAAGCATGGTTAATGAAGGTAAGGTTGTTAACGTACTGGATTCAGTGATTGATGGGTATAATTTCGAGAGGTACGCCTACTACCTAAGCAAGGTGATGCTGGCAGCCATAACAAGGTCACTTGCCCTGAGGCTTGCCCCAAGGATAATTATCAACGCGGTTGCCCCAGGGGTCATACTGCCTCCTAGAGATGAGGGTAATATAGAGGCTATGATTAACCAAGTCCCCTTAAGGAAACGTGGGCTCCCTGAGGACGTGGGTTACGCGGTTATATTCCTCCTTAAGAGTAGTTACGTAACCGGCCAGGTAATATACGTTGATGGTGGTGACCACCTTAAGCCAAGGGTGGTTTACGGTGAATGAGGGCTTGTTTAAGATAAGCATCAGGGGGCTTAGGGTAGAGACTATAATTGGTGTTAAACCCAGTGAAAGGGCTAAGCCTCAGCAAGTGGTTATTGATGTTGATGCTTGGGCTGACTTAAGTGAGGGGGCAGCTAAGGATTCCATTGAGTGCACTGTGGATTATAAGGTTCTTAAAGATGAGTTAATATCATACGTGAGTAACGTGGATTTCAAGCTCATTGAGACGCTTGCGGATAAGGTGGCTAAGGTTTGCCTACAGGATCATAGGATTAGGATGGTTAGGGTTAAGGTTGAGAAGCCAGGTGCCTTAACAGGCGCCGAGGCAGCCAGCGTTGAGGTTGTTAAGGAGAGGCGTAGTAAATTAGTTGACGTGTACATAGCCGTGGGCTCCAACATTAATCCCAGTGGTAACGTTAAGGAGGCGATTATTAAGTTGAGGAATGAATTCGGTCCACTAAAGGTATCCACTGTATACTTGACTAAACCAATACCAGATAATCAACCACCCTACTACAATTGCGTTGTGTGGGTTAAAACAGCCTTAAGCCCCATCATTATTAAGGAGACCCTAAGGAGTATAGAGGATGAGCTTGGGAGGACTAGGGTAGGTGATAAGTATGCGCCAAGAACCATAGACCTAGATCTAATACTCTACGGTAACCTAATCATTAATGGCAGTGGATTAAGGATACCTGACCCTGAAATAAACTCCAGGCCCTTCCTAACCATACCATTATTTGAATTAAACCCAGACCTAGTTATCCCTGGTTTAAATAAGTCGATTAGGGAAATAATAAAGGGGGTTAATGGTAAAGACATGAAGCCATTACTTGAGTTTACGGAGGAATTAAGGAAATTAGCTGAGGGCTGAGTCTTGCAGAATACTTCTAGCAAACCTCTATAAGTATCCACTTATTATTATAATGTGAAATATTGCGATGCAATAATCATGACTCCTCTTGAAGGGGGCGGAACAGTCAGCATGATTAAAGCTAACTGTTAGGTGCTTAAGTTTTAATTTTAAATGCTGGTGCACTTTTCTAAGTTGAATGATTATTAAGCCATTAAACAATTATGTAGGGATGTATGGGTGCAGCCAAACATGCGTTAACATAGCTAATAGGCTTAAAGGCCTTGTCCTCCGTAAGTATCAAGGAATGTTCGAATTAGTTCTATTATTTGGTTCATTGGTTTATGGTAGGTACACGCCATTAAGCGATATTGATATTGGCGTTGAGTTCACTAATGATGAAGCGTTTAATGCCCTGCCAAGCTTCATCAGTGATGTAGCGCTTGAACTTAATCTTCCTGAGGATAGGATAGACGTTGTTCCGCTCAATGCTGATGATTTACCCATTGGCCTTATGTACGATGCGGTGGTAAGGGGTTTACCGATATATGTTAGGGATTGGGGGAAGTATGTTTATGAGAAGGTTAAGGTCTTTAGCGAGTACGCGGACTTTCAGGTGTTTCTTAGGACCAAAGGCATTAAGGACCTATACCTCAAGTCATTGAGGAGGATTTTATATGAGCAGGATAAGCGACTTAGTAGCCCTCATTAAGCGTAATATTGAAACTGTGGATAACTTAGTTAAGAGCCATGGTGTTGATTATGTTATTAATGATTATGTTCTCTTAAATGCCGTACTGCACATGCTTCAGGTTAGTATTCAATCACTGATTGATATAGGCTCAATAATATTAAGCCAATCCGCATATAAAGTCCCCTCCACCTATTCAGAGATTCCTAAACTCCTCGTTGAGATTGGAGCCTTGGGCAATGATGATGCCGAGTTATTCCTGCGAATGATAAGTTTCAGAAACATTGTGGTTAACCAATACTCCACGGTGTCCCTAGAATTGGTGCGGCGGATGATTAAGGATTCATTACACCTGGATATACTAAGAATTGCTGAAGGGCTATATGAATTTTCTCTGAGTAAAGGAATTGATTATTAATTAGGGAAACCTTAAAACTGAGCGCATGAAGTCGCTACTCAAAGCATAAGGGAGTTTAGGAGACTGATTAAATTACTAAATTAATCAAAGTGATTTATATCTACTGTTGTTGAGACTGCTGAACCCCCATTACCTCAGGGTTAACTGAGGTTACATCGTCCGGTCTCTTGCCAAGCACTACGAAGGATATGAACTTAGCGAGCGGTCTCGTTTCACCTATTACTACGTAGTCGCCGACGTTAACCCTTATGCATGGTGGTAGGTGGGCGTGAATGTTCTTCCTCTTCCTCATGTACCTCTTATACTTGGGTGAATAATGGAGCCACTCATGCTGAATAACCACCTGCCCCATGTAGACGCTTACAACTTTACCCTCAAGTATTGTCCCCCTTACCTTAACGTGGCCGTGCCATGGGCACTTATCATCATTGCACACTGCCTTAGGTGGAAGGAGCCACGGAACCCCAATGTGCCTAACCCTAACCCTCTCACCATTAGGTAACATGATAACCTCCCCCGGCCTGGGTCTTTCCTGGAGTTCAACCACGAGTCTACTGGATTGAGCCATGGGCACCCACCTCACTTAGCCGCTATGTGTAGTGTTGACTTAGAGGCCTTCAAGCCTGGTTCACCATGCTGCACTATCTTAGCGGTTATAGCGAATTCACCTAAGTAGTGCCCAATGTGCCATGGGGATATGGGTACTGGAATGTAGGTTATGCCATTGTAGACGTATACCGTTAAACCAACCATCTCAGGTAATATAATCATGTCTCTACAATGAGTCCTAACGGGTATGTTCTTACCCTTAGCTGCAAATGCCCTAGCCCTCCTAATCTTCTCAAGCAACTGCCTATGGCATGGCCTCAACCCCCTCCTAAGGGTTCGCCTCTGCCTAGCTGGAAGAAGCTTAATGAATTCATTCATAGGCATCTTCATTAAATCATCAAAGGTAAACCCCCTATACCTGAAATTCTTCCACTCCTCCTGGGGGATTGGAGTAGGCATTATCCAGCCTCTCCTACCAGCTTCAGCACTACTCTCCTCCTCAGCACCAGCGGCCGCTGCAGGTGCGGCTGCAGCAGCCTCAGTTGCCTTAGCGGTTGGCTTAGCCTCAACCTTGCCTTCAGGCTTCTTAGACATTACTAACCCAATATAGGCTTACCTTTATAACCTTTACCCAACCTAAATCCTTAATCTTTGATTAAACACACTAGAGCTTCATGAACGTTTATAAGCTAAGGCTTATTAATAGGAGTGCCCCGTAGGTGTGGGTAAGGGTGAGTTGGGGTAACCCCACCCGTGATCCCAGCCCCTCCGGGCGGGGTACATTATTCAAGGTAAGTTAACGCATATTAAAGGGTAAGTGACTTAAGCAAGATGCCCCTCAGGGTTGAGCTTGTTGACTGCAGGAACAGTAACATGAATAAGCTAAGGGGTTTAGTGATTGGGCACACTGAAGGCACAATTAGCCTCCTCACGGAGACTGGGAGAGTGTTGACTATACCGGTTAAGTCGTGTAGGTACTACGTTTGGTTAAACGACTGCGTAGTATTAATGACACCAAGGGGGCTTAAGAAGCTTATTAAGAGGATTAACGCTCAGTAAGTAACCCAGCGTGGAGTAGGCTACAAGTAAGGTTACCTTACTTAACTCGAAGGAGAAGCCCAGTACATCGCCGTTAACGAACCCCAACCTGGAGTGGCTTAGCCTAACCGTAAGCAGGGCCATTAGTACACTTACCAGTGCACTAACAGTAATAGTTATGGATATGGTCCATATGCACCAATGGTAAAGTAACGGTACGGTAACTACAATGACTGCGTACACTAGGGTGGATAATGCTAACCCACCCCTCCCCTTAGCCTCAATTACGAATACTCTCCCTAACCCACCCTCACTTGGCTTGCCCAAGTATGCCGTAATGAACATTACGTAGGCTGCTGAGGCTTCGGTAATGGGTAAGGTAACCAGGGCGTTCTTACCCATTGAAAGCAGTGATGAGTAAACTAGGATAACGTTGATTAAGCCTAGTGTTAACGCGAAGGACCCCCTATGGGGATCCTTAAGTATCCTCACGGCGTCCTCACCCCTTCTGCCGGTTAATAGGGCTTCACCGAAGTCTAGGAAACCATCCATGTGTTGAAACCCATTGATTAAGTAGGTTAAGGCCGTTGCTAATGCCGCCCCAATAGGCTTATTAACCAGTAATGGTGATGCTGATAAGAGTCCCTCGAGTAATCCGATTAAGGGGGCAAGGTAGAAGTACCTGGGTGCATACTCGAAGCTTCCCCCAGCCGGTATTATTGTTAGGAAGGAAACTAACCCCCTAAGCCCCATTAAGGATTCTCTTAATCTCCTCAATAAGCCTCTCCTCATCATTAACCCCCCTTACAGCTATTCTAACGTGTTTGCCTCCAAGCCCCACAAAGCCCTTAGGCATCCTCACCACTATCCCTTTATTGAGTAGGGCTTCGTAAAGCTTACTAGCCTCAATGGGTGCCTCAGCCAGTACGAAGTTGACTGCGGATTCATAAACCCTGAACCCTAATTCAACAAGCCCATTAACCAGAATCCCCCTCAGCCTACTCACCGCCATCCTCGACTCCTCAAGGAATGAGGAGTATTCTCCACTATACTTACCGTAAACCTCCCTAGCAACCTTATCTGCGCAGCTGTTAACGTTCCATGAGGGTAACACAGCCCTCATTAACCCCATTACTTGAGTATTAGGAGTGTAGACGTAGCCTATCCTTAACCCAGGTAGCCCAATCTCCTTAGTTAAGGACCTTACTACAATCAGGTTACTGTGCCTGCTGCCAATTAGGCTCATTGATGGGTCCACGGATAAGTTAATGTAGGCCTCATCCACTATTACTAAACCAGCATCATTAACTAGGTTAATTAACTCCCCCCTACTGTGCAGGGTGCCCGTTGGGTTACTTGGATTACTTAGGAGGATGACGTCATCATCCTGCGCCTTAACATCCCCAAGCAGGTAGGATGAGTCACTGTGGGGCATTATGTGGTGGTTAACCTTAAGCCCAATTAACCTGCAGTACTCCTCAAACTCAAGGTCACCGTAGTTTGGTGAGATAATTAGGCACCTTCTCTTACCAAGTAGCCTAGCAACCATTAGTGATGCGTAAAGCCCCTCAGAGGCACCGTTAACCGGAGTGACCTCATCCTCACTCACTCCATTAAACCTAGCCACGGCCCCCCTTAAGTCAGCGTAGGTGTAGTCAGGGTATGTTGAGTACTCGCACTCCTTAATCAACCCAGTAATGAAGCCTGGGGGTGCAAGGGGGTTAATGTTGGAGCTGAAGTCTAATTCACCACGTTTAGCTAACCCACCGTGATACTTCACCACGCGCCTCTCATTACCCTTGAAATATAAACTTACCTAATTACCGCTTGCCCGAGAACGGTCATGAAATTAGTTACAGCCCTGAGAGAGGTTTTTATTCAGTGGTTTTAGGAGAATGCTAATGCAAAGTGATTCCAAGGACCTGCTAGGATCATTACCAACATTATCCAGTTTACTTAGACGTGAACCAGTAAGCATGGAGACTAAGGTGGTTAAGGCTATTAGGGAGAAGGGCGTTAATAATATACTTAAGTCACTTGAATCAAGCCTCAGGGGGCTTGGTGAGGCAACGCTTGACGTGTTAAGTGGTTTATCCGTGGGTAGGCACGTGATGATAATGGGCCCTGTGGGTGTTGGTAAGACAACCCTTGCGGAGGAGATAGCTGGTATACTTGCCTTAGATAATCCACCCTACATTGAGGTGGCTTGCCACAGCCACATGACGGCCACTGAGCTCACTGGGGATATTGACATAGCGGTTGCTCTTCAGGCAGGCCTAGACCACCCCCTAGCCTACATACCAGGCCCCCTGGTCCTCTCCCACGGTAAAGTTCTCATAATGGATGAGATAAATAGGCTTAACCCATATAGTCAAGCATCACTGCTTCAGGTTCTTCAAGAGCACTACGTCTTCATTAGGGGTTTTAGGATTAGGAGTGACTTCCTAATGATAGCTACATCAAACCCAGCTGAGTACTCTGGGGTGTATGAGCTTAGTGAGGCGTTGGCGGATAGGATGAAGGTTGTTGAGATTCAGTACCCTGATAAGGAACTGCTTAAGGCTATATTGGAGTGGAAGGCTAACTTAACCTTAAGCCACATTGGGGTTAAGACACCAAGCATGCTTACTGAGGTTTTAACAAACTTCATAACCTTAATGAACCAGGACGGTATAATTGAAGTCTCACCAAGCATAAGGGCTTCAATATACGCCCTAGCCAACACTATGGCTAAGGCATGGATAGAGAGGAGGGAGCCGGCATTAAGTGACCTTAAGAAGGAGGTATTAGCCAACATGGCTCACGTAGTTAGGGGAAGCTTCTCAAGCGAGGGGGAGAAGAGGGATTACATAGCGAGGAAGTTCGATGAGGCAGTAACCATAACCACGAGGACAATGAGGAGGTGAAGATCCCCTGAAGCATTCCTCACCATCCTCAGCCGCATTTGAAGCCGAGTGCTAGTTCTTAGTTACCTGCGTCATGGAGCTTCATTAGGTTAACTGCCGTAAGCCTTAACTAGGCTTCCACGCAGTCTAGGGTTAATGCACTAAGTAACCAATATTGAAACCTATGGCATGTGGCATTAGAGTTAGTGTTATTAATAGTGCTTAGTTTAGCTGAACGATGCAGGGTACTTCCATAAGTAAAGCCTTAGTCACGCCTGGTGAGGAGTTGGGTGTTGAGGAGGAGTATCTCCCCGGTGATAATGCTTACGTTGATTCAGGTTACGTTAAGTCAATGGTTCTTGGAATTGCTGAATGGGATAGGCTTAACCATGTGGTTAACGTTAAGCCACTTAAACTAAGCCTAATTAGACCTGGGCAGATAGTGTACGGTAAGGTCTACTACTTCCCAAACGATAAGGTCGCCATGGTTAGGATCTTCGCTGTTCAACAGCAGGATGGGGTCAGGAGGATTCAGGCTGAGACAGGGATACTTTACGTAACCTACGCCTCGGAGGAGAGGTTAGGCACAATATACGATGCCGTGGGTTTAGGGGACTTAGTTAAGGCGAGGGTTTTATCAAGTAAACCCCCATACCACATAAGTCTAAGAGGCCCATTACTTGGGGTTGTTGAAACCAAATGCCCCCAGTGTAGAGCAGTCATAGTGCCCTCATCAACAACCAGTAAGATAACCTGCCCAGTCTGCGGCTTCGTCTTTAGAAGGAAGGCGGCGCCATCATGAACCAGTCCATTGCCCTACTTCAATGGGCATCGTTACTGAGGCACTAATGCTTAATAATCAATAGGGTGTGGAGTAGGTGATGTGGGTTGTAAGGAATCCCTACATTGGACCTAGGGTGAGGGGTGTTAAGGCTAGGTTGATTTCAATGGATCAATTAAGGAACATGGTGTTCTCAACCAGTGTTGATGATTTCCTATCCCTCCTTGCCCAAACATCCTACAGGGAGGTTGCCGATAAGATAACGAGGGATACACCACCTGAAGTAGCCTCCGAGTTAATACAGGGATTGGTGGTTAATGAACTATGGAGTATGGTGTCCACAATGCCCACCGGCATTAGGGATGCCTTGAGGATTTATTTACTTAAGTATGAGATAGATAACATTAAGGCCATAGTTAGGTTAATGCTGTCCGGCCAATTCAGCCGTGAGAAGGCTGAGAAGATTATTAAGTGGTATTTCGAGGATGCAATGGGCCGGAGATTCATAGTGGTGGATTTACTGAATGCAAGTAATGTGGATGAGTTGGCCAGTCGTTTAGCCGCCTTGAGGCATCAGTCTTATGAGTATCTACTTAAGGCGATAGACATGGCTAGGAACAATCCAGGCTTTGATGAGGTTATCTTTGAAACAATGCTGGATAGGTCCTGGCTTGAGCCCCTCCTAAAGGCTGTTGAGCCAATGCCGCAGGTATCCGACTTCATGGTTGACTTCTTCAACATTAACATTGCCTTAAGGAGTAAGCTCTGGAACCTACCTGTACAAGTGAGTAGATCCTTAATGATACCGAGTGGTATTGGGGTTGAATTGGAGAAGAGGCTTCAGGAGGATGCGCCAAGGATACTTGAGTACCTTGCCGGTGACCCAATAGTATCACGCATATTGTCAAGTGGGTTCAATGAATTAAGCGACGTGGTTAGGTACCTTCACGTGTCTTACTTCACAGCCTACAGGAGGTTCGCCTCATCAGTGTTCAACATGGGCACCGAGTTCTCCCCAGCCTCAGCGTTAGCCATGGTTCACTTAAGGGACCTTGAGGCTCAAGTGCTGTCATCAATATATAACGTCGTGTGGAGTAATGCCCCAAGGGGCATTAGGGAAAGGATGTACCTACTGCTGATTTCGTAGAGTAAAGTTTTTAAGCGTTATTATTTTATGGATAACGCATGGCATCCAATTCCATACTAGCCACGGCTGTTGTGGTTGCTTTAATAGTGGGTGTGGTTGCTGGTTACGGAGTTGCCTCAACCCATGTAAGTAAGGTAACCAGTGTAACAACGTTGATCTCAACAACAACAGTTACAACTACAACTACTTCACCAGTTACCGTTACGGTAACGTACGCTCCATCGCCTACTCAACCATTCATAGTTGGCGCCGCAGGTACATTAAAGTTCGCCTTCACTGATTTGCTAAACATAATGAAGAGCATGTACCCTAACTTGAACATAGGTCAACCATACTTCAAGGGTAGTGGTGATGTGGCTCAGTATGAGCTTCGCACCAATCAACTCAGCATAATGGCTTCAGCAGACACAACAACCATACCGTCAGTGCTCTTCACGCATAACTACACTGATTACGAGATAGCCTTCGGTGTAACGCAAATGGTGATAATAGTTGACTTAAACACAACAGCTGGACAGGAGGTTTATAGGCTTTGGCAGGAGGCGCAAAGTTACCCACCCTTATCTGCCCAGTGGAATAACACCTGGAGGGAAATATTCACCATAATAGCGCTCAACTCAAGCACAGTAGTGGGTGTCTCAAACCCATTCACTGATCCATCTGGTTACCAGGCCCAGTGCATGATTAAGTTGGCTGGTTTAACATTCTTCAACAACGCCTCATACCTATACAACGCAATTTACGGTAACCCAAGCAAGTACTTCATGAGGAATACTGAGGTTGATTTATTCACGCTAATGGATGCTGGGCAGATTCAATTCATACTATCAGCCTACAAGAGTAATGCAATACCGCAAACCAAGGAGTATAAGGGAACAGCCTACATAACTTTACCCTTCATGATTAATCTAGGTAACTTAAGCTACGTACCCTATTACCACCAGGTTAACGTAACTTGGACTGAGGTCGGCGTCACTAAAACTTTCATATGTAATCCAGTGGTCTACACAATAACAATACCTAATAATGCCCCCAACCCAACGGCAGCATTATACTTCCTAACCCTACTCTACAGCCCAATAGGCCAGAAGATACTTATGGAGAATGGTATTCAACCAATAGTGCCAGGGATAGTGTACGGCAATTACAGTAATGTACCAGCTCCCTTAAGGCCATTCACAGCGCCTGTCAGTCAATACCCACAATATGCCCCAATATTCCCCTAAGCCTAAAATTTACTTTAAACCCTTTTTAAACTCCCTCTTTTAGGTGTCTTTAACATGGTTTACGTAGGTGGGCTTCCCCTTAAAGTGGCTTTGGCGGTTTCATTACTCATACTAGTGATACTGATAATTTACCCACTACTATTAATTATAGCATTAGGGTCAACGCAGCTTACCTCAGCCTTATCCATGGGCAGCTTCATAGAATCCATTGAGGTCACGGTCATTATGTCGACGCTATCAGCCCTAGTGGCAATAGTAATGGGCACCCCCCTAGCCTACCTACTGGCTAGGTATGAGTTCCACTTTAAGCAGTTGCTTGACTCAATAATAGACATACCAATAATGATACCTCACGTGATAGTTGGGATAATGATAGTTCTGGCCTTCGCATCAAAGTACAATGTACTATTTAATTCACTCAACGCAGTCATACTGCATTTAAGGGTCTTTAACTCAAACCTACTTCACTATGGGATCCTACACTTCTTCCTCACACCAGTGGTTAACGCGTTAATATACGCCTTATCAGCAATAGTGGGTATTAAATTCATAAATACGCTTTGGGGTGCTGTTGCGGCTGTTGCGTTCCTATCATCAACATACTACATTAGGGTTACTGAGGCAGCAATAGTAATGGTTAATCCCGAAATGGAGATAGTTGCCAGGACTCTTGGTGCAAGTCCAAGTAGGGTTTTCACGTCAATAACGTTACCTAAGGTGTGGAGGGCTATGGCTAATGGCGCATTACTATCATGGGCGCGTTCAGTGTCTGAGGCTGGCGCATTATTCATAATAGCGTACAGCGTGTACTTCAACGGTAATTACGTTTACCCGGCCTCAGTCTACATTTACGAGAGTTACGTTGGAATTGGGTTAAGTGACGCGGTTAAGTACTCAGCTGCATTACTCGTGGTTGTGCTACTAATATTCATAGTCTATAGGGTTGTTTTAAGCCTTAGGAGGGGTGGTTAAGTGGAGGCTACCCTTAAACTGATTAATGTTGAATTAAGGCTTGGTTCCTTTAAACTAGGCCCAATAACAACCTCAGTAAGTGGCGGAACATACAACGTTGTGATGGGGCCCACAGGCAGCGGTAAGTCGACGTTAATTAAAGTGATAGCGGGAGCCTATAGGCCCACCTCAGGTTCAGTAATCATTAATGGAGAGGACGTTACAGGTAAGCCCCCTGAATTAAGGGGAATAGCCTATGTTCCCCAGGGTTACGCTCTCTTCGACCACATGACTGTTTACGAGAACATTGAGTATGGTCTCAAGGTCAGGGGGGTGCCTAGGGGGATTAGGGCTAGTGAGGTGCGTAGGATTGCTGAGGACTTAGGTATACTTAACCTACTTAACCGGAGGGTTAATGGGTTAAGCGGTGGAGAGAGCCAGAAGGTTGCCTTAGCTAGGGCTCTTGTCATTAAGCCAAAGGTCCTACTGCTTGATGAACCAATGTCAATGATGGACGTCAGCACCAGGGAAAGCCTAATACCCCTCTTAAGGAGTATACCAACCAAGTACAATACCGTGGTGGTGCACGTGACTCATGATAGGAATGAAGCCTACGCCCTAGCCGATAAAATACTAGTGCTTAATAATGGGCAGTTAGTTGAGGAGAATGAGCCTGAGGTAATATTCACGAGACCTAGGAGCATCTTCACTGCACAGTTCGTGGGCTTCAGTAATATAATACCCGCAGTAGCCGTTAAGACACCTGAGGGCTCAATGGTACACATTGGTAGCCACGTCTTACGTTCAACAGAGAAGGTTGAGGGTAGGGTCTACGCCTGCATTAGGCCGGAGTGGTTTAAGGAGGGTAATGGGGATGATGGTAATGTTATCAGGGGTACAGTGGTTGAGGTTGAGAGGGCTAGTATGGGTTTCAGGGTTACTATTAACGCAGATGGAGTGCTCTTCACGGCTATCACCCAATCGAAGCCAGGTAAGGGGGAGTTAGTGAACTTAACCATACCACCCAACCTAGTTCACTTAATACCAGCCGCTGAGTGATACTACTTTAATAGGGATTAGGCAGGAGCATTAATGATGAGGAACTGGTTCATACTGATTCAGGGACTACTACCAATGATGCTCATATCTGCTTACCAGTACAGTTGGAATCTGCTCATAACGCCATTAATGAGGAGCCTCAATGTTGATTTACCTGCGATTCAAGTAGCCTACTCCCTATTCGTACTATTCTCCACTGTTTCACAAGTGCTTGGTGGTTACATTGCCGATAAGAGGGGGCCTAGGCTAGTTGGCGTGACTGGGGGTGTATTGGCTGGTTTAGGAATGATGGCGTCACCGCTGGTTAATGTAATTAATCAATTCTACATCCTTTGGTCAATGGGGAGCATTGGCGTTGGCTTAATCTACGGGGTATCAATAAACCTGGGGGTTAAGTGGTTTAGTAGGACTAGGGGGTTAGCAACCGGTATAATAAACATGGGCTTTGGACTTGGGGCAACGTTCTTCAACCCACTAATATCACTATTGATAATTAAGGGTGAGTACAAGTACCCCATGATACTGATAGGCGCCCTAATACTGGCAGTGGTCATACCCCTAATGGCAACCGCAAAGTATCCTACAAGCCAGGTTAAGGGCATGCAACTTACTAAAATACCCCCAGGCTTCTGGCTTGCCTTCACCTCATTCTCACTTATGGGTATTCCACTTCAGTTATTCTCATCCAGCCTCTCAGTGCTTGGTGGGGATTATGGCTACGTCACCGTGGCGGCAGCGGCATCGCTACTACCCCTCTTTAGTGGGATTGGTAGGCCAATAATGGGTTCAATCTCCGATAAGTTAAGTAGAAGGAGGACCATTATCATAACGGGCCTAGTGCTAACAATCTCAATGCTTACGCTGCTTATTCACTCACCCATCGCGTACATAGCCTCAACAGTAATCACTGGGGTTTTCGGGGGTTCATTAATAACCTTATTCGCGTCCCTGGTGGGTGATGAATACGGTATAGTTAATTCAACGTTCCTATTCGGCATACTTTATAATGGTAAATTCATCGCGGCCTTAATGGGTAGTGTAATGTTCGCTGAGTTAATAAGGGTCATTAACCTAACTGGATCGCTCATACTTGAGACTTCACTAACAGTGGCCTCAATAATAGTGTTCATAGCCTTCACTAAGCTTCACCCCAGGGGTTATTATTTGAAAAACACTTAATAATACACCACCTCAGGGTCCTGTATGGACACTAGTAAGGTGCTGAACGCAATTGGTTACGTTGCATTAGCAGTAATACTGGTTTACCTCGTGTTAAGCATCGCCGGCATCGTTAAGATACCGTGGGCCACAGTGGGTGGCTTCAGTATGGAGCCGACGCTGGAGTCCGGTACGTTAGTTGTCCTGTGTCCAGTACCCAGTAACGCCACTGCGCTCCTTGGTCACGTGGTTGTTTATGACCATTATGGTGAGTACATAATACATAGGGTTATAGACGTTTACCAGTCAGCTAACACCTACTACGTGGTCACTAAGGGTGATGCAAACCAGGTGGCGGATCCATGGGAAACACCAATTAATCAAGTGTATGGGGTAGTGTGCTTAAGTATGCAGTACGTGGGTTTAATAACCCTGGTGTTGAGGAAGCCGCCCACGCTACTGTTAGCTATCGTGACTATGCTGGTTCTTTGGCTTGTCTTAAGTGAGGCTGAGAAGAGGGTTAAATGAAGTGAAAATGCATATAAAGGGAGGTTAGCCTGGTTCCTGATGTCTGAGGCTGGCCAAGGTAGGCAGATTGTGCGTATTGGGGACACTGACCTAGATGGCTCTAAGGCTGTTGCGTATGCTCTAGCTAGGATTAAGGGTATTGGTGTATCAACAGCCGTAGCGATATGTAGGAACCTCGGCATTAATCCACTGGTTAAGTTAGGGGAATTGAATGAGGAAATGATTAGGAAGATAGATTGGACAGTTAGGAACCTTCACCAAGCAGCCCCAGCCTGGTTTGTTAATAGGCCGAAGGACCCTGAAACAGGCAGGAACATTCACCTAATAGGTGCTGACTTAATACTAACTGCCAGGAATGACATAGAGAAGGAGAAGCGTATACTGTCCTGGAGGGGAATTAGGCATAACCTAGGCCTAAAGGTTAGGGGCCAGAGGACTAGGACTACGGGTAGGCTTGGCCCAGTGGCTGGTGTTCAACGTAGGAGAACACCCACTGGTGCTGGCGGTGGAGGGGAGGGCGGCGGCCAGGGTTAATCAACTCTGAATAATGCTTATTAACTTCCCCTCATTAGGCTTCCAATGCTGAGGATACACCTAATTCAGTACGCTAGTAAGTTAGGTGATCCTGAGTACAACATAAGTAGGCTAAGGGAGTACGCGAAGAGGAACTGTAGAGGTGACGGTAACGACGTGTTAATCACCCCTGAACTATACGTATCAGGCTACATGTCGAAGGACCTCCTCCTCCAGATAGCTGAGCCACTTGATGGGAATTCAATCAGTGAATTAACGGAGATAGCTAGGGAGGGTAAATGCACAATAGTGACTGGGATTGCTGAGAGGGATAAGGACACTGGGGTTGTTTACAATTCTGCAGTAGCCGTTGGGGAGAATGGCTTAGTAGCGTTCTATAGGAAGAGGCACCTACCCAGTTACGGAGTCTTCGATGAGTCAAGGTACTTCGGGATAGGTAGGGGTGATGCCCCCGTCTTCCCAATAAACGGCACTAAGGCTGGGTTAGCAATATGCTACGACGCCTTCTACCCTGAAGTCTCCCGGTCACTAATGCTTAAGGGCGCTAAGGTTCAATTATACATAAGCGCCGCCCCAGATATGTCTAGACCCCACTTTGAAACATTCATTAGGGCTAGGGCAATGGAGAACGTTTCCTTCGTAGTATACGTAAACACTATTGGGCAGTATGATGGCTTAGGCTTCTTTGGGGGAAGTTTCATAGTGGATCCACTGGGGGAGGTTGTGGCTAAGGCGAAGTACTATGAGGAGGACACTGTGGTTGCTGAGATTGACCCAAGCCTTGTGGATAACTACAGGTCAATAAGGCCAATACTGAAGGACTACGCTTGGGATGACGTTAGGTACCTGCTTAGGAATTATAAATCAGGCTTCAGGGTATATTAGTGGTTAAATTAGTTAAAATGATGCGTGGAAAAACTATAAAAATGGTTACCCACAGCATTAGTGAAGTTCACTATGGCTTTCATTTTTGAGCTGCCTAAGGAGATAAACGATGCGTTGAGCCTCATCATTAATGAGCTTAGTAACCTACTCAATGGGATTAACATGCCTCCCAACTTAAGAGAATCAGCAATGCATTATATCCACAATAAGGGTAAAATGATTAGGCCCCTCTTAACCCTAATAACAACACGCATACTTGGTGGTAAACTAATGGATGCAATTAACCCAGCTGTAGCAGTGGAGTTGGTTCACGTTGCCACTTTACTTCAGGATGACATAATTGATGGGCACTTAATGAGGAGGGGTTTTGAAACCCCATTCAAGAAGTATGGGACGGAGTACACTATATTAGCCAGCGACCTACTGATAGCTAAGGCCATTGAGTATTCACTGAAGTCTAAGACTAGGAGGATAACCATGGAGTTAACTAACGCTGCCCTGAGACTGGCCATAGGGCAATCCTATGAGCTTGAGTATAAGCTCAGTGGTAAAGTGGATATGAATATTTACATGAGGATTATTGAGAATAAGACAGCCTCCCTAATATCAGCCTCAATAGTGTTAGGCGGCTACGTTGCTGAGGCCGACAGCAATACAATTAACCTACTTAGATCCCTCGGGGAGAAGCTTGGCGCCGCTTACCAGATAAGGGATGATATGATAGATTACTTGAACCTTGACAAGGATAACCCAAGGGGTCTAAGGAGTGTTGACGTTAATGTGATTGACGCATTGAAGGCAGAGGGCTTCAGTGACCCACTTAAGGAGGCCTACAGATTATTCATGAACTACATGAGTGAGGCGAGGACAACAGCAGCATTAATAAGGGGTGGTGAGGTCTTCATAAGCATCATTGATTTCCTACAGGACCCCTTAACTAAGCTTATTGAGGGTAGTAAGAAGTAGGTTTAAGAAATAACTATTCCTTAAGTAAATTAGTACTCGGCAACCTTAGGTGCCTTACCAAGTATCTTAAGTGACTCCTGGGCAGACACAAGCCTAGCCACTGGAACCCTGTATGGTGATGCGCTGAAGTAGTCTAATCCCCTGCCAACAACCTCAGCAAGTATCCTTATTGAATCCGCGTCACCACCATGCTCACCACATATGCCTATCTCTATGTCTGGCTTAACGCTTCTAGCTAAGTCAACGGCTATCTTCATTAACTTAGCCACACCATCACGGTCAATGGTTACGAATGGGTCATAGGGCAGTATGCCTAGGTTCAGGTACTGGCTCATGAACTTGTTCTCCACGTCATCCCTACTGAAGCTGAACACTGCTTGGGTTAAGTCATTAGTGCCGAAGCTCATGAAGTCAACAATCTTCGCTATCTTATCGGCTGTTAAACTGGCCCTAACGGTCTCCATCATTGTACCTATCTTAAAGTCAATGCGTTCACCGTAATTCTTAAACACCTCCTCAGCGGTTGGCTTAACAACATTATTTATCACGTACTCAAGCTCCTTATACTCAGAGACCTGTGGGATCATTATCTGTACCTGTATACTCTTACCCCTCTTCTTGAGTTCAAGGGCAGCCTCAAGAATCGCCTTAACCTGCGCCATGTATATGTCTGGGAACGTTATGCCTAATCTAACACCCCTATGACCCATCATTGGGTTAGCCTCCATTAAAGCCCTAACCCTAGCTAACAACGCTTCCTTCTCTGGGTCAGGCCTACCAAGCGTCCTTGCCTTAGTTACCTCGGCAACCAATTCCTCAACGTTGGGTAGGAACTCATGGAGTGGTGGATCAAAGAGCCTCACCGTCACCGGGTAACCCTCCATTATTTCAAATATCTCCTCAAAGTCCCTCCTCATTAACTCAGCCAACTTGTTGAGGGCGTCCCTCCTCTCATTGGCGTTTGTGGACAGTATTACGCTTCTAAATAATTCAAGCCTACCGGGGGCTCTAAACATCCTCTCAGTCCTAAGTAAGCCTATTCCCTTAGCCCCAAACCTCCTAGCTATTGTAGCGTCCTCAGGCGTGTCTGCGTTAGCCTTAACACCGAACACTGATACTGAATCAGCCATGTTAAGTAACTCGTAGAATTCAGGCGGTAGCTTTGGTTCAATGGTTGGGACTTGACCAACGTATACGTTACCCGTGAAGCCATCTATGGTTAACCAGTCCCCCTCCTTAATCACTACGTCACCGGCCTTAGCAGTCCTAGTGGTGTAGTCGATCTTAAGCCCCTCAGCACCCACTACCGCTGGTCTACCTATTGCCCTAGCCACAACCGCAGCATGGCTTGTTGCACCACCCCTACTGGTTAATATGCCCACTGAGGCGTAGAATCCGTGGACGTCATCAGGCTTAGTCTCCTCCCTAACCAGTATAACCCTCTTACCAGCCTTAGCCCACTCAACGGCGGAGTCTGGGTCGAAAACCGCCTGGCCGCTGACCGCCCCAGGTGATGCTGCAATACCCTTAGCAATGGGTTTAGGTGCCTTGGCTTCATCAATCCTTGGGTAGAGAACCTGCAGTATGTGCTGTGGCTTAATCATCATTACCGCCTCCTCCTTAGTCATCCAATTCTGCTTAACCATGTCGACCGCAACCTTAATCATGGCCAGTGGATTCATCTTAGCGTTCCTAGTCTGAAGGAACCACAGCTTACCCTTCTCAATAGTGAACTCAACGTCCTGAACAGCCTTCTTAGTCCTCTCAATTAGCTTAACGCCCTTGTATAATTGATCGTAAACCTCAGGCATCTCCTTCTTAAGCTCAGAAATAGGCTTAGGAGTCCTAATACCGGCAACAACGTCCTCACCCTGGGCGTACGGTAAGTACTCACCGTACAGCTCATCCTCACCGGTTGCTGGATTCCTTGAAAACACAACACCGGTTGCTGACCTCCAGTCAGCGTTACCGAACACCATTGTGACCACTGATGCCGCAGTGCAGTCAGCTATGTCGGGGGTTATCTTATTAGCCTCCCTGTAGAACTTAGCCCTAGGTGAATTCCAGGACTTAAACACTGCATCTATGGATAATCTCAACTGCTCCCATGGGTCATCAATAACCTTACCCACCCTCCTTATGTAGACCTGCTTATATAATTCAACCAACTCCTTAAGGCCCTGTAGGGGTATTTCAGGGTCCTCTTTAACACCGTACTTCTTCTTCACCTCATCAAGCGGCTTATTAAACTCCTCCTCAGGAATGCCTAAGACTATTCTACCGAACATTGCCAGGAACCTCCTGTAGGCGTCGTAGGCCGCGTGTTCACTGCCTATGAACTTTATGAAGCCTTGAAGGGTCTTATCGTTGAGGCCTACGTTAAGCACTGTGTCCATCATGCCGGGCATGGATACTGCCGCACCAGACCTAACACTAACCAGCAGTGGTGTACCGTCTCCCCCGAATTTCCTACCGGTCTTGGCTTCAAGGTACCTTACACCCTCAATAACCTCATCCATTAATCCCTCAGGTAACTTCTCCCCATTCTTGTAGTACTCCTTACAAGCCACGGTTGTTATGGTGAAGCCTGGTGGTACTGGTAGGCCTAGTCTAGTCATTAATACGAGGCTTGTTGCCTTACCTCCAAGGAGCTTAACATCATCAGGGTTTGCCTCCTCAAACGTTAATACGTACTTCCTAGCCATTACGCCTCACTTAACTTAATCCTTTTAAACATTACTCCTTTAAAGAGAAACATATCCTAAAAATTTGTACTTATCATAAGTAATTATAGTATATTTATTACAATACTGTGAATTTACTTAAACCTACTACATATTGTATTTCTTAAAGTGAAATACTGAGTGGATTATTGACGGATAACCTTAGATTTAGGCTAAACTTACCAAGTCCCCATTAACCCAAGCGCTAGTCCTTACCGAACCATGAGTATTAGCCTTAACTCAGGTTCAAGTAGCTTAACAGGTCCTTACCATTAATAATAACCCTATTGTTATCTATAATGTAGCTTCCCCTACTCCTCTCAATTAAAGCCTCAGTGAGCTTCCCCTCATCCACCGTTGATGCGCCCAGTTTACTGAAGAACCTGTTTATGTTCCTAATATCCCTGTATAGGAGATCAGTGGAGTTTGGGTGGGATGAATCCACTGCTGAACCCCAGTCAATTATGTATAATTTACCGTTCCAGTTCAAAATATTGTACTCACTTAAGTCAGCGTGAATTAACTTACCAATAATAAGAGCCTTCTCCACGTTTAGGATTACGTCAATGTAGGCGGACTGCACGTCACTTGGAGGTACATCCTTCAGTAATGGTGCTGGTGCACCATCCTCACCTATGAATTCCATTACGAGTATATTATTGTAGAAGGCTATTGGCGTGGGAACAAGTACCTTAGCTTCATAGGCCCTCTTCATGTTCCTGAACTCCTTCCTACACCACATGCTTGCTAACTTAAACGGATTACTGGGTTTCCCACTAAACCTCCTATCACCCATAATGTAGGGGTTCCTGTTAATGAACCTATTAGCCAACGTGTAGTAGACTTTAAGCGCCAGGTCCTTACCCTCGTAATCCTTACCCCATATTACCTTAGCCTCCTTACCCTGGGCAATGGGTCCGTAAACCTCAAGAATAATCCTCCTATTCATTAATTCATAGAGGGCCTTCAGGGTGTACTCGTTAAAAACATCATCAACGAGCTTAAGCTGATCAATGTCCTTTATCTTAAACCTCCTCCTCTCAATCCTATCCCTCTCAATCTTAGCCTCATCAGGCACAGTTATTAAGATTCAACCATATTAATAAGCATTCCCTACCTTGGAATTAAAGCTTATTAGGGTTAAGTCCAGGAACCATGCGATGAAAGTAATAGTAGTAGGCGGCGGCATAGCGGCCTCATTCACGGCCTACTTCCTGAAGTCCATGGGCGCTGACGTAGTGGTTATTGGTGAGAAGCCTAAGTACCCCTTGGCTTCACTTGTCTTAACTCAATCAATGCCCTATGTTGATGATATTCTATTAGCCAAGGAAAGCCTCACTGTGTATAGGCAATTCACTGAACCTAAGCCAGTCACCTCAATAGACATTATGCCCAAATGGATTAACCTAAATCCCCTTAAGACCGCTGGTGTTGATTACAGGATTATTGAGGAGGCTAATTGGGTTAGGTTAAGTAGGGATGAGTTCATTGTTGTGACAACGGACTACATGATACCCATTAGGCACATAGTGAGTGAGTTAAGGAGAAGGATGAATGCGGTTAAGGCTAAGGCATCCCTAAAGCTAATCAATGGATCATTAACAGTGGTGGCTAATGGTAAGAGATACATAGGGGACTCAATAGTACTGGCCGCTGGACCTGGAAATACTGAATTAGCCATGCAAGTGGGCGTTAAACTACCCCTGAAGAGTTACCAATGCTATGCCTCAGTTATGACTGGGCCAATTAAGGTAATGAACCTAAGCATTGGTGACGATGTGTTAGGCTGGTACAGTAGGCCATTCATACCAGGCCTATTCATAGCCGGTGATGGGTGTGGTAAACCCAATGAGGGAGTACCCCCTGGTTACGGTCGGCGTATAGCTAGGTTAATCTCAATTAGGTTCGGTTGGGCATTACCAATATTCACCAGGTCAGGTACATGTGAGGTTTCACCAAGCGGTGGCCCAGTCTACGGTATGGTTAAGGATAATTTATACGTGATAGGTGGCTTAGATGGTTACGGTTCAATGAGTGGCCCAGCCTTAGCGAGGAGGTTGGCTGAATTAATAATTAAGGGTAATGCACCCATGGATGATTACAGGATTGAGAAGTACCTTAACCATGGGGATTGGGACGCATGCAGTGTTGAGAGGCATAATTGGTTAATTGCAACTCAAGTTAAGGGGCAGTGACTTAAGTTAACTTAAGAATGGAGAGGATGAACATTATTACTAATATGGCGTCCGTTGTTAAGCAGTAGAGACAGTAGGCACCCTTGCGAACCTGTAGGTATAATCCATAGGCACCGATTACTAACCCAATTACTGAGAGGACCATTACGTATAGGTATAGGTTAAGTAGAACTAAGGCTGCCATTAACGCTAAGGTAACCATAGCCCCCACGGCCATTATCAGCCTAACTCGCCTAGGCACTAGGAAGCTGAATAATTCGCAATTAAAGACTCCAGGCAGGCATGCGTTAACCCTCCTTGAGTTCGCGTACGTGTAGTAAGCCATTAGTAATGATCCAGCGGCTGGAAGTAGGGCTATGTAATCCATGGGTGCGCTGCATTGGGTTTAGTAATAAAATCGATGGCCATTGCTTAAAATGCATTCGCCGCACCTACGCCTAATCATGCATAGTGGCTTTTAGACCCTATTATCCTCCTATCCCTTTAATCAACTTAGTATGTTTTTTAAACGTAATCCAGGCAACTAACCACTATGGGGTTGAGTAGGCGGGGTACCACTGGTAAGAAGTACATAGTCATAGTATTCAAGGTCAGTGATGATGTTGAAACCAACCAGTACAATAAGGAGTTCATTAGGAACCTGCTCAGTGAAAGCGTATCATGGTGGCATAGTTACTTGGGCGCTAATGATAATTTATCCCTAGATAAATGGAGCATCTACCTAATGGAATGGGCTGATGAGGTTATGGTTGCTAGGGTACTTAACGCACTGGGTAAGGGTAGGGATTACGTTGAGGGTAAGATATGAGTAATCCTTAGGCCTTAAACATAACTTAACTCAACCTTAATTACCTCATCGTAAAGCTTCTCCAGTTCACTTACAACCCCTGGGCTTAGGTAGTCGCCATCTGCCGCATCAATGTACTCCTCAAGCTCCTTAACAGACGTAACCGTAACCATTACTGTGGATATTGGGTAAGATAAAACGTACTTTAAGGCTAATTGACCTAGCGTTAACCCTAATTCATCGCTAATCGGCTTAATGTACTCATCCACGATTGACTTAGCCTTAATTAACCATTCACGGTTCCTCAACCTTCTATGATCCCCAGGTTGAAAGTTAAGCGTGAAGTTACTGGTTAGTATGTTTGAGGCATGCGGCACCCTGGTTATTAACCCAACCTTACCATTACCAAGCCTTATCAGTGTCCTAGCAGGCTCCTGTTCAAGGACGTTAAACACGAACATTAATGCCTCATAGCCTGTTTCCATGGCTGCTAAACCCTCATTAAGGACATTGATTTCTGGACCAAGGGCAACACCAACATGCTCAATGTAACCATCCTTAACCAGCCCCATGAGGGTGTCGTAAAGTTCCCTGCTTCTCACAACCTCAAGGGGTGGATTATGTATTTGAAGCAAGTTCACTCTCCTACCCAGTCTTTCAATTGACTTAAGTGCAGCATACTTAATGTAACTCGGGTCAAATGATTGAGTTAACTTACCCCCTGATGCCTCATATATGTTGTAACCCACCTTAGTGAAGACGTAGACGTCATCATGACCCCTCAGCACTTCACCCAGAAGCTTCTCACTTAATCCATTACCATACACGTCGGCAGTATCAAAGACGTTTACCCCAAGATCCAGGGCCTTCTTAATTATTGCCTTAGCTTCATCCAAAGTAACGTCACCGTACATGCCGCCAATGAACCATGCACCCAACCCAACCTCAGAAATCCTTAAACCAGTAACCCCAAGAGGCCTAAGCCTCATTATTCACGTAATTAACTTAACCAGTTATAATACTTACTTGAGAGTGCAGTATTGGTTAACCCCTAAATTACGCTTAAATTCAACCCTGAATAAAGTTTATATTAAAGTCTCTAGGATAAGGTAGTTTATGAGAATGGTGGCACTGCTCCTTATGCTCTTATCGATTTCACTAGTGAGCTTAGCTACTTACGTTCCTTCCCCTCCAGTTTACGTTACTGTCACTAAGATTTACGTAATAAGCATGAACCTATCCCATTCAGAGCCACCATGGGGCTACATTGAGTCCATTAAGGCTGGTCATCCATTAACCTACAGTGAACTAACCAGTGAAGAGAATGCTACAGCACCATGGATTGGGGCCAGTGGCTTAACTTTAACCTTAACAATAGTCAACGCCACACCTACACCATACCCCATAGCTCTAGGCAACGCCGCCTTAAGTAATAGTACTGGTGGCGTAAGATGGATTATTAATGTAACTTACCTGGCCTCAACATTCAACACGCTTCAATCTCCCTTAAGCCTAAGGGCCAGGTGGTTCATATTAATCACGGCATCCATCAATGGCCTTAACTTAACGGTCTTCGCCTTTAAAACAGGCTACGAGATGCTGAGTGATGTTTTAGGTAACTTATCTACCATTGGTGGCTACCTAACGGAACCTAGCGGTTATAAGTATAGCCTGTGGCATCATTACCTCTACAATGGGACGCTGTGGTATGTTGTCCCCTTACCTGGTATTGTGGTGTTTTACACGTGGTTTGGTAATTACGTAGGTAAGTTAATGCCCTTACCCACCACCATTAATAATCAAGGCACCTTCCCATCATACTTAAGGTATTTCACGGTAGCATTGAGGCAGTACTATAACTCCACGGTTATTAACTCATCATTAGCCAGCGTTAATTATGCATTGGGTAATGAGACTGACTACGGCTACTACATATTTAACATAGTGAGATTAGCGCCACTAGGCCCATTAGCCTACTACACCCCCATAATAATGCTTAATAATGGCACCTTAGCTAACCCAAGTTGTCTCCCCATTTATTACGAATTAAGTGTGGTGTTTCAATTCGAGAATCCAGCCTACGGTAGCTTCACACCATATTTACTATTCAATGAGCTTTCACACGCCTCAAGCCTAATTACAATCAATGACTCATTACTGCTGGGTGGGTTCCTGATTAGCTATGACTTCTACAACTCAACGACCTTAACCATTACCCCACTTAACAGTGTAATATCCGAAGGCGTTAACTACACCAGTTGCCTAGTCCCCATTTATGATCCAGTTAATGTTAATAAGCCATTGGTAATAGGTGGTGCACTGGATGCGTCACCACCTAATAAGCCTAATGGCGTCATGATACCTAAGCCCCTACTTAATGCATGGTTATTTAGGCTACTTAGAATCATAATTAACCTCTAATGTAGCCACTTAGTTTAATTAAGGTGAATTTTAGGCTAAGTTAAGTTACGTGCCTCATCCATGCCTTTTAACTCCCCGGCAAGTATTCTTAGCGTAACATGAGGGTGTGGTGGCTTAACCCAGCCCTGTTAGGTATACTTCACGCTTTACTTACCGGTTCTGCCTAGTTACTTACCCTGCTTGGGTAATACTAGTGGTAAGGTTTCTTAAGGGAGTAGGCTAATGAGGGTGTTGAATTAAGTTTAACCATTAACTTACCAGGGCCCGCTTTCCTTAAGCTAAGCCTTAACCTATTGAATCAACAGCTGTTAGCTACTATTATGCTTAAGTTACTGTTAAGTACGCATGATTCATTGCTACGTGATGCGCATTTAATTTAAAAAGTAATCCACGGGGGGTTTGTTATGAGACTGCTCTTGATACATGCAGGGTCCTTTTCATTTGAGGTTAGGGATAAGGCTGTTGAGAACCCTGAACCATTGAGTGAAGAGTTGAAGAAGGGGAGTGCTGAGAATACTCTTGTTGTTTTCACTACTGTTGAGGAGAATGATAATGATTCGCCAAGCTTCCTGGAGAGGGTGGCTAATGATGTGCTTGACGTTGCCGGTAAGGTTAAGGCATCATCAGTTTTCCTCTACCCTTACGCTCACTTAAGCCCAAACCTAGCTCCACCACCTAGGGCAATAGCCATTCTTAACGCCCTCTATGAGACGCTTAAGGTTAAGGCCAATATACCGGTTCATAAGGCACCCTTCGGCTGGTATAAGGCATTCACAATAAGCTGCCTTGGTCATCCACTCTCAGAGTTGAGCAGAACCATAACACCCCAGGAGCCTGCCCCCCAAAGGAAGCCGTACACTAGGGATTACTACGTGATTGTTTCACCAGATGGCTCAACTTATGACCCAGCCGGCTACAGCTTCAGTGAGAGGGATGCTGACTTGAAGGTTCTTGTTGATAAGGAGGTTTTTAAGAAGGAGCTTGAGGGTAAGGAGCAGCCTAGGTACATTGACTACTGCGTTAAGTTTGGTTTCGAGTGGGAGTCGTTATCGGATGTTGGCCACATGAGGTATGGGCCATACGCCACCGTGATGATTGAGCTCCTTGATGATTACTCATACCAGGTAGCTAAGTCACTGGGTATACCTGTCTTTAAGGTTAAGGGAACAAACATGTTTAGGCTTTCAGATAAGGCTATTAGTGAACACGCTGGGTTATTTGGGGAGAGGATGTACATCACTGAGTCCGATGAGGAGTTAGTCATGAGGTACGCCGCCTGCTTCCAACAGTTCGCAATGATTAAGGACTGGGTGTTAAGCTACAGGAACTTACCCTTAGGTATGCTTGAGGTTGCGGACAGTTACAGGTATGAGCAGCCTGGTGAGACTGTGCTGTGTTTTAGGCTTAGGCGCTTCTACATGCCTGACCTACACATATTCGTTAAGGACCTTAAGGAGGCTATGGAAGTTGGGTTAAGGCTCCACGCCAAGATATTTGAGGAGATTAGGAAGATTGGGAGGGATTACGTTAGCCTCTATAATGTTAGTAAGGAATTCTTCGACCAGAATAAGGATTACTTAGTGGAGTTAGCTAAGAGGGAGGGTAAGCCAATACTGGTTAGGGTTCTTGAGGGGGCTAGGTACTACTGGGTGCTTAACGTTGAATACCACATAATTGATGAACTCAAGAGACCTAGGGAAATAGCCACCTTCCAATTCGACATTGGTAACGCCCAGAGGTTCGGCATTAAGTACAGGGATGAGGGCAATAACATCAAGTACCCGGTAATAATACACACTGCAGTGTTAGGGAGCATTGAGAGGTATGTTTTCGCCCTACTGGACACCGCGGCTATTAATGAGGCTAACGGCAAGGTACCCAGCCTACCAACCTGGATAGCCCCAGTTCAAGTTAGGGTTATACCAGTATCCAGTGGTTATAATGAGGCTGCGGTTGAGTTGGCTAGGAGGATTGAGGAGGCTGGCTTCAGGGTTGAGGTTGATGATAGGGATGAGACGGTGGGCAGGAAGATTAGGGACGCTGAAACACTCTGGGTACCTTACATCGTGGTCTTTGGTGAACGTGAGGCTAAGACAGGTGTATTAAGCGTGAGGATTAGGGGTGTGGGTCAAGTAGGGATGAGGATTGAGGAATTATTAAGTAGGCTGGACTCGGAGACCAAGGGTTACCCAAGGAAACCCTTAACGGCGCCAATGCTGCTTAGCATTAGGCCACCCTTACCTTAAACTCAACGCGCCTATTCTATGTATATTCCTGTTGTTTGTATTTTGTGTTTTATGCTTTCCCTCT
>ERZ1669247.161-NODE-161-length-30243-cov-6.983040_pt1 | contig 30243 bp, 26 predicted proteins | sample MGYA00579297_ERZ1669247 | MGnify/ENA primary metagenome ERZ1669247 (study PRJEB41166, sample SAMN08046056) | hot springs metagenome | biome: hot spring; feature: acid hot spring; material: thermophilic sediment; isolation source: thermophilic sediment from acid...
GGAAATAAGTTTCCATGCTGCTGACGAACCCAGCCTAGGGGATAGCGGCATGGGAAGCTCACTCGTTTTAGCGTGAGAGAATGTCACACGAGCTCAATGCCTAAAGAAGTGGCTCCTCCTAATCCATGACAGAGGCTTGCTATCCCTTTTTTTCCTTTCATTGTTTTAAGAACGTTGATCAGGGTTACAACAAGCCTAGCGCCTGAGGCGCCAATCGGATGTCCCAAAGCTATAGCTCCTCCAAAAATATTAAGCCTTTCAGGATCAACATTAAGTTGATCCCTATAAATAAGAGTGCTTACGGCGAAAGCCTCGTTATTTTCGAAATAGTCATAATCTTTTATCGAAGTTCTTGTTTTATCTAGAAGCTTTTTTGTAGAAATTACAGGAGCCAGCGGAAACTTATAAGTTTCTACCCCTGCCCAAGAATGGCCTATGATTTTGGCTATGGGATCAAGAGACATCTCTTTTACTGCTTTTTCACTTGCTAAGACAAGAGAAGCCGCTCCGTCAGAAATCTGAGAAGAATTTCCTGCAGTGTGCAAACCTTCTTTGCTAAATGCGGGTTTGAGCACAGAAAGTTTTTCTAAAGATGTATCTCTCCTTATCCCTTCATCATTGTTGATTAACAAACCATTGGCGTTTATCGGGACAATTTCTTTTTTAAAAATACCTGAATCTGTTGTTTTTGCCGCGCGTACATGACTTTCAAAAGCAACTTCATCAAGGCTTCTACGTTGGTACCCTAATTCTTTTGAAAGCATGTCAGCTTCCTGTCCCATCACAAGCCCGTTGAAGGGATCAACAAGACCATCAACCAGCATTTCATCTTCTAGCATTAACTTTTCATTCATCAACATCTTAACCCCCCAACGTATGTTACCTTTTAGACAATATGGTGATTGACTCATAGACTCTACACCTCCTGCAAGGATAAGGTCTGCGTCTCCGCTTTTGATCATATTTTCTGCCAAAATTATGGACATCATGCCGCTAGAACAAACCATATCAACAGAAAACCCGTCTTTTTCGTAAGGCAGCCCAGCCTTTAATCCTATCTGCCTTGCTACATCCTGTCCATGAAGCCCTCTTATCACGTTTCCAAATATTGACATGTCAAAAAGCGAAGCGTCGACATTTGCCTCAGCAATAGCCTGCTTTGCTACCTGAACGGCAAGGTCAACTGGCGATAAACTTTTAAAAACGCCACCGAATTTACCTATAGGGCTCCTTTTTGCGGCTAAAACATACACATCCATCATTTATATATTTACCAAAACATTATATAAACTAGAACCCATCTAATTCTATGGCAGGAACTGATAAAACTCAAATAATATATTTGGGGGAACTGGGAAATCCGCCTATACTTTCGGGATATCTTGTTTTAAAAGATAAAAAAGGTGCGATCATAGAATCTGGTCCAACATCTGTAGTTGATGAATATATTAAAAGAGTTAAAAAATATATAGAGCCGGAAGATCTAAAGTATATCTTTGTTTCTCACATACACCTTGATCATTCTGGGGGCTCATGGAAATTTATTGACAAATTTCCAGAAATAAAAGTTATTGTACACGAAAAAGGATTTAAACATCTTGTAGATCCTAAAAAGCTAGTAGAAGCTTCTAAAACAGCTCTTGGAAAAATATACAGGTACTGGGGCGATCCAGAGCCTGTACCCACAAAAAACATAATGCCTGTTAGTGATCAATTTTTTGAACCGGAATTTGGAATCAGAGTAATATATACACCTGGACATGCATCTCACAGCACTGCTCTCTACCATGAAGAAACTGGCACACTTTTCCCCGGGGATTCTGCAGGTATGCTGTTGTTTGGTGAAGGAGGAAAAATATGGCCAGCTGCTCCTCCTCCATTTTTTTTAGATCAGTTTCTGGAATCAATAAAAAAACTGCAAAAACTTAAGCTTACAAAAATCTGCTACCCACATTACGGATGTTCTGGAAGACCTTATGCTATTTTAGAAGAAGCTATAAAAACATATGATTATTTTGCCTCGTTTTTGAGAGAAAGATGCGAAAACAAAAGCGGCAATGAAATTTTTGAAGAAATAATGAAACAGGAAGAGTTTAAAAATCTACCAAGGTCTGAATATTTTAATGAGTTTTATAAGCTTAACCTCAGAGGTTTCCAAGGCTCATGTATCTGATAAGAAAAGTTTATTTATAATAGTTAATAAATTAAATCAATGTTCTTTTTTACTTTAAATTCAATAATAAACGATGTTCCTTATGCCATAATTTTGTTCGTCTGGGTTTATTTTGTAGTTATGTTCATATCAAAAAAATTCTATGAGCTTGCGGTAAAGCATGGCTTCTCTGAGCATTCAGGAACATATTTTGGCAGAAAAGTTATACATATTTTGGCAGGGGGGCTTGTAGCTATTCTGCTGCCATTTCTATTTCATGAACCGGTTTTGCCGCTCGTTCTGGCGGCTGTACTTACGATTGCAGTTTACATTCCGCATAAAACTGGTAAACTCTATTACTGGTTTCAGGATCCTACAAACATGTACGAAGTTGACTTTACGATAGCGTGGGGGTTGATGGCCTTTTTCTTATGGTTTCTTGATAAAAGCTTCTGGCTTGCAGTTGTTCCGATGCTGTTCATGGCATGGGGTGATGGAGTCACCGGAATAGTTAGAAACTTTAAATACAGAAAAAGGGTCAAAGGATGGGAAGGAAGCTTAGCCATGTTAGTAACATGTTTGCCCATAGGTGCGATTGCTGGATGGGTCGGCATTGTATCAGCTGTGCTTGCCACACTAGCAGAAAAGCAAAAGTACATAGATGATAACCTTGCCGTTCCACTGGTTACAGTGGCCATACTTGTATTGGCCAAGTTTCTTTTTCCAGCATATTTAACATTTTAAGTGCTAAAAGATGAAAATCTTTCTTGTGATACATCGTAAAAACTCTTTGCTGGAGGTTTTGCTATTGAGCGAACTACCATTACCTTACTGTCATGGCCTCCAGTTCATCCCCGCGATTGCTTTCGCGATGCATCGCGGATTTCCCCGACCGAGGTTTGCATGTCTTTCGGGGCAGTGTATGTCTGCAAAGATAATGTGCTAAAAGCTTCAAAAAACATTTCCATAGGGGGCTATCTAAAACTTATGGAATGGACTTCCACCCCCTTAAACCCAAAAAGTCAAAGAGTATTATTAGCCTCGGGCGGGCTTTGAACCCGCGACCTTCCGCTTACGAGGCGGACGCTCTACCTGCTGAGCTACCGAGGCATGTTTTAAAGTAAAACATTTTGCCAATAAAAACTTTTTTAAAATTTAATTGCGGGTTTTTTATGAAATGTTTTATCCAAATACATTATGTCTCGCTTTATATATAAGCGAACAGTTTTTGCTATCACGCGTTAATAATTTAAAAATATAAGTTTGGCGTAATTAAACAGAATAAAAATTTAAATAATGTTTAAATACAACTATTTTATTGGCGATTAAGGATAATGTCTTCTAAGATTGATATACTTAAAAATAAATATGTTCCAAAACACATCATACTTTCTAAAGAAGAAGTAAACGAGCTATTAAAGAAATATCACGCTAAATTAGAGCAGTTACCTAAGATTAAAGTTACTGACCCGGTAATCAGGGCCATAGGAGCTAAACCTGGTGACGTTGTAAAAATAATAAGGGAAAGCGAAACTGCGGGAGTAACTGAATATTATAGAATGGTGGTTGAAGAATGAAGTCTGTATTTGAGAAAAGATGGCCTATAATTAAGAATATACTTGCAACTGAGGGCATAGCAAGGCAGCACCTCAATTCTTATAATCAATTTATAAAAAAAGGGATGCAGAGCATAGTAAACGAAGTTGGGGAAGTTGAGATAGAATCCATCTCCGGAAAATACAAGATAAAACTGGGAAAAATTGAAATCGGAAAGCCGCGCGTTGTTGAACACGATGGCTCTGAAAATTATATAAAACCTATGGAAGCCAGATTAAGGAATCTAACGTATGCAGCGCCACTATATCTTGAGATGCAGATAGTTGACTCAGACCCTTCGATAAACAGACCTTTTAAGGTTCACATTGGGAACTTGCCCGTTATGGTTAAGTCTGACGTTTGCGTTTTGCACGGCCTAAACGAACAGGAGCTTGTTGATGTCGGTGAGGATCCAAACGACCCTGGGGGGTATTTTATAATAAATGGCAGCGAAAGGCTGATAATAGGTCTCGAGGATATTTCGCCAAACAAAATTCTTGTTGAAAAAGAGAAAAGCGGTTCTTCTATAGTTTATAGAGCCATAGTGCATTCTTCTATCGTTGGATTCAGATCTAAGGTAGAGATGATAATAAAAAATGACAACGTAATATATGTTAAGATTCCAATACTTCCGACAGAAGTTTCTTTTTCAGTTTTGATGAAAGCCCTTGGTGTGGTAAAAGACGTAGACATTGCAAACGCGGTCTCGACAAGAGAAGACATACAGGAAGAGCTGGTTCCAACGCTCGAAAAAGTTGAGGTTAAGACCCAGGATGAAGCTATAATGTATATAGGAAACAGGCTTGCCCATGGGCAGGCTGACGAAATCAGGTACAAGAGGGCTGAACAGCTCATAGACATGTACCTTCTACCGCATTTGGGCAGAACCCCGGAGACAAGATACGACAAAGCTATGTTCTTAGCAGAGATGGCAAACAAGCTGGTTCAGTTAAAGCTTGGTTATATAGTTCCAGATGATAGGGACCATTACGGAAACAAAGTAATCAAATTTTCAGGCGAACAGCTTGCGGATATATTCAGAACCTCGTTCAAGAATCTTATTAGAGACATGAAATATCAGCTAGACAGAGCAGGTCCAAAGAAAGGTCCCAACATCGTAACTGCTGTAATAAGGCCTGGAATAATAACAGACAAGATTACAAACGCCATAGCAACTGGAAACTGGGGTAGAGGAAGAGTTGGAATAACACAGCTTCTGGACAGAACTAACAGACTTTCTACAATCAGCCACCTTAGAAGAATTCAATCGCCTTTAAGCAGGACGCAGCCTAACTTTGAAGCCAGAGAACTGCACGGAACACAGTTCGGCAGAATATGCCCAGTTGAAACTCCTGAGGGAAGCAACTGTGGTTTGGTTAAGAATCTTGCGCTTTCGGCAATAATTTCTGTTAACCATGATTTTGATCCGCTTAAAGAGAAATTAGTTACGATTCTTACGGGAAAGGGTGACAAGGTTTTTCTTGACGGAAGGTTAATCGGGTACACTGATGCGGAAAAAACTGCAAGAAAATTAAGAGAAATGAGAAGAAATGGCGAATTACCTTACGATATAAGCGTCTTTATTTATTATCCGGCTGACCCTCGTGGTGAAAAAAGGCTTTTTATTAACGCAACAGCTGGAAGGGTTCTCAGGCCTCTTATCATAGTCGACAAGGGAAAACCAAAGCTAACAGATGAACATATAGAGAAAATAGAAAACGGAGATATAACATGGAAGGACCTTATACGCCTGGGGGTAATCGAGCTTTTAGACGCAGATGAAGAAGATAACATGCTCGTGGCCGTCGATGAATACCATATAACTCCAGAAACAACACACATGGAGATATACCCGCCGGCTATGCTTGGAGCAGTGGCTTCAATAATCCCATACATAGAATACAACCAATCGCCCAGAAACACTTACGAATCTGCCATGGCAAAACAGGCTTTAGGCTTTAGCGTTGCTAATCTTAACCAAGCACTTTATGTAAGGGGTCATCTGCTGGAGTATCCGCAAAAACCACTTGTTTCTACCAAAGCATTTAACTTGCTAAACCTTAATGAATCTCCATTAGGTTTTAACGCTGTTGTAGCAATAATAAGCTTTGAAGGATATAATATAGAGGACGCTATAGTGATTAACAGGGCAAGCATAGAAAGAGGCCTTGGAAGGTCATTCTTCTACAGGCTTTATGAAGCTGAAGCCCAGCAATATCTTGGAGGACTGAAGGATAAGTTTGAAATACCGCAACCGGAAAGCAACGTAAGAGGATACAAGGGAGAAAAGTATTACAGAAACCTCCAGGCAGACGGAGTCACATATCCTGGAGCAGAAGTCAAAGGCGGAGACATACTCGTATCAAGGCTAAGCCCACCAAGGTTCAGTGAGGAGTACAAAGGAATTGAAATAAAAGGTCTTTACATGAGGGATACTTCAGTTTCAATGCGTCCAAGCGAAAGCGGGGTAGTAGACAGCGTTGTCATGTCAGAAAGCATCGAAGGTAACCGCATGTACAAGGTTAGGGTAAGAGATCACAGAATTCCTGAGCTAGGAGATAAGTTCGCATCAAGGCATGGCCAAAAAGGCGTAGTTGGCATGATAGTTAATCCTGAGGACATGCCATATACAGAAGATGGCGTTATACCTGATATCATAATTAACCCCCATGCTTTTCCATCAAGAATGACTGTAGGTCAGTTCCTTGAGTCTATAGCTGGTAAAGCGGCAGCTTTAAGGGGTAAGGAAGTCGATGGCACTCCTTTCGAAGGAGAGGACGTTAAAGATCTTGGAGAGATCCTTAAACAGTACGGATTTTCTCCAACCGGAAAAGAAGTTATGTATGATGGGGTTACAGGAAGGAAGCTTGAAGCACAGATATTCATAGGCGTGGTATATTACCAAAAGCTTCACCACATGGTTGCTGATAAAATACATGCAAGGGCCAGAGGACAGGTACAGATGCTTACAAGACAGCCTACAGAAGGGAGGTCTCGGGGTGGAGGTTTAAGGTTTGGGGAAATGGAAAGGGATTGCCTCGTAGCGTACGGCGCAGCTATGGTTTTGAAGGACAGGTTGCTAGAAGAGTCTGATAAAACGACCATTTACGTTTGTACCAGATGCGGACTTTTAGCCCATTACAACGCAAAAACCAAAAAGCTTGAGTGCCCTCAGGACGGTTCAGATGTTAAAATAGTTCCGCTGAACGTGGCATACGCTTTTAAGCTACTTTTACAAGAGATTATGAGCCTTGGGATTGCACCCAGAGTTAAGGTTAAGGAGGAGGTGTAGTGTATGAGCGAAAATGTCTTTTTAAACAAGATAGGTGCCATCAAGTTCGCTTTGATGTCTCCAGCTGAGATAAGAAAGTATGCAGTGGTTGAAATTACAGTGCCAGAGACATACGATGAGGACGGAATGCCAGTGCAGGGTGGACTTATGGATAACCGTCTTGGTGTTCTTGAACCGGGACAAAAATGCGGAACATGCGGAAATACAGCGAGCAACTGCCCTGGTCACTACGGGTATATAGAGTTAGCTGAACCAGTACTGCACATAGCTTTTGTCGATGACGTAAACAAGTTTCTTGTAACTACATGTAAAAAATGCGGCAGAATTCTCTTGCCTGATGATGAAATAGAGGCTTACAGAAAACAGATTGAAGAATCGCACAACAACCCGGTTGTCCTTCAAAAAATAACAAAAGAGATAGTTGCGAAAGCAAAGAAAACAAAAATATGCCCCCACTGCGGAGCAAAGAAGCTTGAGATTGAATTTACGAAGCCTCATACGTTTCACGAAATAACTGAAGATGGAGCTCCTGTCAGGCTGATGCCCTCTCAGATAAGGGAATGGTTAGAAAGGATTTCTGATTCTGACGTTGAAGTTCTGGGATACGATCCAAGGTCTGCAAGACCAGAATGGATGGTTCTTCAGGTACTGCCGGTTCCTCCAGTATCTGTAAGGCCTAGCATAATACTTGAAACGGGTACAAGGTCTGAAGACGATCTAACCCATAAGTTGGTTGATATACTTAGAGTTAATCAGAGAGTAGCTGAATCAAAGGAATCAGGTACTCCACCGCTGATAATTCAGGATCTGGCCGATCTTTTGCAGTATCACGTAACAACTTATTTTGACAATGAGGTCTCCGGAATACCTCAAGCTCATCACAGGTCTGGAAGGCCTCTAAGGACTTTGGCACAGAGGCTCAAGGGTAAGGAAGGTAGGTTCAGGGGAAACCTTTCAGGAAAAAGGGTTGATTTCTCAAGCAGGACTGTTATTTCACCAGATCCGAACATAGATATGGCTGAGGTTGGAATACCGTTTGAAATAGCAAAAAGATTAACAGTCCCGGAAAGAGTTACCCCGTGGAACATCGATTTCCTTAAAGAGCTGGTCAAGAACGGGCCAGATAACTATCCTGGGGCTAACTACATCATAAGGCCTGATGGGATTAAGATAAGGCTGGATTATGTGCAGGATAGGGAATCTCTGGCAAATACTTTAACTTATGATTATGTTGTGGAAAGGCACTTAATGAACGGCGATGTTGTCTTGTTTAACAGACAGCCTTCCTTGCACAGGATGTCAATAATGGCGCACTTTGTGAAAGTTCTGCCAGGCAGAACTTTCAGGTTACATCCTGCAGTATGTCCGCCTTACAACGCTGACTTTGATGGCGACGAAATGAACCTTCATGTACCTCAGAGCTTGGACGCTCAGGCAGAGGCAAAGCACCTGATGGCAGTTCAGAACCAGATAATAACGCCTAGATATGGAGCGCCAATCATGGGTGCCATAAGGGATTATATAACCGGTGCTTATATGCTTACAAGAGATAAAACAAAGCTGAGCAAACAGGATCTGATGAACCTTGCGTACGTAGGAGGTTATAAAGGGGAGATACCAGAAAAAGAATATTATACCGGGAAAGAGCTCGTATCTCTGTTCCTTCCAAAGGACTTTAATTTTGTCGGAACGTCCAAATGGGTAGGAGGCGCTAAAAACGATATACTTGTTAAGAACGGCCAACTGATTTCCGGAGTGCTAGATAAATCTTCACTCGGAGCTGAAGAACCCGATAGCATGCTTCACAGGATAACTAAAGATTACGGTCCTGAAACTTCGAGAAAACTCTTGAACTCGCTGTTAAAGATGTTCGTAGAACACTTGACTCGCAGAGGCTTTTCTTATGGATATGATGAACTTGAAATTCCGGAAAGCGTCAAAAGACAGCTAAAGGAAGTCGTTAAAGAAGCATACGAAAACGTTCTTAATTATATAACACAGTACAGGGAAAACAAACTACCTATACTTAAAGGAGTCAGGCCCGAAGACATGCTGGAAAACTATATAATGAACGAACTGAGTAAAGCAAGGGATAAAGCTGCTAAAATAGTTGAGAGGGTAATTAACGAAGACAACAGCGGCTTTATAATGGCCAGAACAGGGGCAAGGGGAAGCAGCCTTAACCTCGGGCAGATGATGGCAATGCTTGGACAGCAAAGCATAAGAGGCAAGAGGATAACCAGAGGTTATACACAGAGGGCTTTGAGCCACTTTAAGAAAGGAGATATTACCCCTGAAGCAACAGGCTTCGTGAGCAGCTGTTTCAGGGACGGCCTGAACGTCCTTGAGTTTGTATTCCACTCAATGGCAGGAAGGGAAGGCTTAGTAGATACAGCTGTTAGGACACAGCAAAGCGGTTACCTGCAGAGAAGGCTCATAAACGCTTTGGAACACCTGAGGGTTGAGTACGACCTTACTGTAAGGGACCCTGAAGGCGGGATCATACAGTTTACGTATGGAGAAGACGGCGTTGATGTATCAAAAAGTGATCATGGTCTTGCTGTTAACATAAAGAGGCTTGTTGAAATAATCAAGACAACAGATTCTGGAAAACCAGCTTCAGAAAGTTACATAAAGTCAGAAGTTGAAAAAGTAAAGGACAAATTAAACCCGAGGCTCGTAAAGGATCTGGAAAACGCTTTGCTGGATTCAGGCTTAAGCGGAAAAGCAGTAACAGAAGTCTGCAACAAAACAGTTGAAAAATACATTTACAGCTTAGTGGAACCCGGAGAAGCGGTTGGAGTGGTATCAGCTCAATCTGTCGGAGAACCCGGTACGCAGATGACGCTCAGAACCTTCCACTTTGCAGGAGTAAAAGAAAGAGACGTAACGCTTGGTTTGCCAAGGTTGATAGAACTCCTTGACGCGCGTAAAGAACCCACAACGCCGTTAATGGAGATATATCTTGATGAAGAGTACAGATCATCAGCAGATAAGGCTCAGGAGGTTGCAAGGTCGATAATATTTACAAAGCTTGAAAACGTCGTTTCTGATACTGCGGTTGAGCCTACAGATGGAATAATAGTCTTCACGCTCTCACCGCAAAAATTAAAAGACAGAGGTCTTACTCCAGAAGACGTGGCCAGAGCGATCGAAGGAGGCAAAAGAAAGATTGAAGTTAGCCATAATCAGATAACAGTATATGCGAACACCTATGAACTGACAGGCCTTCAAGCCATACAGAAAAAGATGCTTAACTCGAGGATAAGCGGTGTTCCAGGAATTACAAACGCTTCAGTGGTTAACAAAGAAGGGGAATGGATGATAGAGACCAGCGGGTCTAACCTTTCAAAAGTACTTGCAATTCCTCACGTGGATCCGACGAGAACTATATCCAACAACATCCACGAAGTGGCAAACGTACTAGGCATAGAGGCTGCGAGAAACGTGCTTATAAAGGAAATACTTGAGGTACTGAACGAACAGGGTCTTGAAGTCGATTACAGACACGTATCGCTGATAGCTGACATCATGACGAGCAGGGGCGTTGTGCTGCCCGTTGGAAGGCACGGAATAGTCGGGTTCAAGACTAGTGTGCTTGCAAAGGCAGCGTTCGAGATAACAGTCCCGACCATTGCTGAAGCTGCAGCCAGAGGCCTTTCAGATGAACTTCTTGGAGTAACAGAAAACGTTATAGTTGGCTCCACCATACCTGTAGGCACTGGTATGGTTCAAATATATATGTAGGTGAAAAAAGATGGGAATAGAAGAACTTTTAAAGGTAATCGCGCAGGAAAAAAAGATAGCTATGGGTTTGAAAGAAGTAAAGAAAGATTTAAAAATGATGAAATTAATCATTCATTCCAAAGACTTGAAAAAAGATGAAGTTGATTCTATAACGTCAAAGGATGCCAAAGTGTTAGTGTACAATGGATCTCCATATCAATTAGGTAGAGCTTTGGGAAGAAACCATCCTGTAAAAGTTGTTGGACTGAAAAACTTGAGCGAAAGGGTAGAGCTAGAACTTAAAAAGGTGAGCTGAGCTGTCAGAAATCAAGTATACAAATGATGATATTAATTTTATGAAACTGTTTTCTTCAGTATCAGGAGTATTTCCGATGGACGTAATAAGGGATGACAGGTTTAACAGGATAATAGTTGTGGTAAAAAAGGACGACATAGCAAAAGCTATAGGAAAAGAAGGAAGCAACGTAAGTTATATTAAGAAGACAATCAGGAAAGATATAGTGATTGTGGGTTATTCTGACGATTTGGCAGAGTTTGTAAAGGGTATGGTGGGGGAAAACGTGAATTTGAGCGTTAAAGAATCTTCTTCACCCAATGGCGGAAAAACAGTAATAATTCAGGTTCCGCAGGAACAAAAAGGTATGGTGTTTGGAACCAAGGGGCAAAACATAGAAAAGATTAAGTTGTTGTTAAAACGTTACTTTGATGTGTCTTACGTTAAGGTGGTTTAAAAATGGGGGAAGGTAAATCTCCGTTAGGTGAATTTGGAGCGAGAGGGCTTGGAAAGAAAAGGCAGAAGTTCAGGTGGTCTGACAAATACTACAAAAGGAGAATGTTAAAGCTTGATATCAAAGCTGATCCTCTTGAAGGCGCACCCATGGCAAAGGGCATAGTCATAGAAAAAGTTGGAATAGAATCAAAACAACCAAACTCAGCTGTAAGAAAATGTGTCAGAGTACAGCTTATAAAGAACGGCAAACAGATCACGGCATTCCTGCCTGGGGACGGTGCTTTGAACTATGTAGATGAACACGATGAAGTACTTGTCGAGGGTATTGGAGGATCCCAGGGTAGATCCATGGGCGATATTCCTGGAGTTAGGTGGAAAGTTGTAAAAGTTAACGGTGTTCCGTTAAACCTTTTAGTTTTGGGTAAAAAGGAGAAGCCGAAAAGATGAGCGAAAAAATACTTCTGTTTGATAAATGGGACTTTTCTGAGGTACAAGTAAAAGACATAAGCCTTAAGCAGGTAATAAACATAAACCCTGTTTATTATCCACACTCTTTTGGAAGACACGCAGAAAAAAGGTTTGCGAAGGAAAAAGTAAACATAGTTGAAAGACTGGCCAACAATCTGATGCACTATGGAAAAATATGGGCAAAAAACACAGGAAGGATGGCTGGAAAGAAACAGAAGGCCATAAACATAGTAAAGTCAGCATTTGAGATGATTTATCTTAAAACAAAAAAGAACCCCATACAAGTACTTGTTGATGCGGTTACAAATGCCGGGCCAAACGAAGATACTACAAGAATAAGTTACGGTGGTGTGGTCTATCACGTTTCAGTTGATGTATCTCCGAACAGAAGGCTTGATCTTGCGCTTAGGTTCATCTCGCAGGGAGTCAGAATGGCATCATGGAAGACGGGTAAACCTATCGAAGAAGCTCTAGCTGAAGAGCTTATCCTTGCTGCAAACAATGACCCGAGTTCATACGCCATAAGAAAGAAGCAGGAACAGGAAAAAATGGCAGCAGCTTCTAGGTAAGCAAATTGGAAAAAATAGTCCTGGACACAAGCGTTATTATAAACGGTTTTGTTTCAGAACTTATTGAAAAAGGAGAAATTAAAGAAGCAACTATCATAATCCCCCGTGCAGTTATTGGAGAGCTGCAAAATCAGGCAACAAAGGGTCTTGAGATAGGATTTAAAGGTCTTGAAGAATTAAAAAAGATAAAGCAGCTCAGCGCTGAAAAAAACATCAAGTATGTAGTAAAGGGTTCTCTGCCTTCGCTCGACGACATAAGGCTTGCTCATTCAGGAAGGATAGATTACATGATCCTGGAAGTAGCAAAAAAGAACGGGGCGATCCTTTACACTTCAGATTATGTTTTGCATCTGGTTGCAGAAGCTGAAGGCGTAAACTCAAAGCACATGGTTCCAGAAGAAGAGAAAAGACCGATGAAAATAGAAAACTATCTCAAAGAGGACGTGATGAGCGTGCATCTAAAAGAGAACGTTCCTCCTTATGTTAAGAGGGGAAAACCTGGAGACTTTAGACTTGAAAAAGTTTCAGATGCGCCAATAACTGCTGATGACCTTGAAGAAATCATATCGGAAATAAATCAAAGGGCAAGGATTGAACCCGATTCATTCATAGAAATGAAAACAGGGGGTGCTACAGTTATACAGCTAGGAAACTACAGGATAACCATAGCTAGGCCTCCTTTTTCCGATGGTCTTGAAGTTACTTTGGTTAGGCCAATAATAAAGCTCACTTTAGAAGATTATAACGTTTCAGCAGCTTTAAAACAGAGGTTAGAAAAGGCAGAAGGAATAATAATAGCGGGTCCTCCGGGCTCAGGTAAGTCAACACTTGCCGCATCCCTCGCTGAATTTTACATCAAAAAAGGAAAAGTTGTTAAAACTTTAGAATCCCCCAGAGATCTTCAGGTTGGTCCAGAGATAACGCAGTATGCACCACTGGAAGGCGACTTTGAAAAAACGGCCGAAATACTTTTGCTTGTAAGGCCAGACTATACTATTTTTGACGAGGTAAGAAAAACTCAGGACTTTACGGTTTATGCTGATATGAGGCTGGCCGGCGTTGGTATGGTTGGAGTTGTTCACTCGAGTAGCCCTATAGATGCAGTGCAGAGACTTATTGAAAGAATAGATATAGGTATGGTGCCGAGAATTGTTGATACTGTAATATTCCTTCAAAGCGGGCAGATCAGGACCGTTTACGAGCTAAATCTCGTTGTTAAAGTTCCTACAGGGATGACGTCAGAAGACCTGGCTAGGCCGGTAGTTGAAGTGAGAAATTTTGAAACAAAACAGCTCGAATATGAGATATACATGTATGGAGATGAAAAGGTCGTTGTTCCTGTCGGGGCAGTAAAAAATAAGATACAAGAAATGGTATCACAATACGACAAGACCGCTATAATAGAAATAGGTAAAAAGAACGTCATAATAAGAGTTAACCGTGACGTTATAGGGAAGATCATAGGCAAAGGCGGGGAGAACATAGAAAAAATAGAAAAAGAAGTTGGCAAAAGAGTCATAATCAAGCCCAAAAAGGATTGATTTTATCTATACAGTATAAATTTTGAGCGAAGTGTTTTTTAAGATCTCCATAAAAAATATTTTATGGATTATAGCGTCTTACTGACCGCAGATAAAACCCTCTTCAGTGAATACAGAAATATACCGCTCCTGCAGTTTCTCGGGTGTGCACCTGCTGAAAAGGTACCAAAGGTGATCTTCGACGCTCTTTCGCCGTATACAGAGCTGCAAGAAGGTTTGCCCATTAAAGCTCCGTATGATGTAAGGCTTGTTGAAAGCGTCCTTGTAGATCATCTTGGGAGAGAAAAAGTCAAGGTGGTCACGCCAAAGAACATAGAGAGGTACATCGATGAAAAAACAAGAGTAGTTGGCGTATCAACCATGGATCCGCTGGGGCTTGGACCTGTTACAATGATGTTCACTAACGGCGGGCGGGACACAGGGTATACAAAGTACTACTTTTATCAGCTCATAAGAAAACTTAACTTTTTAAGAAATGCAGATGGTAAAAGGTTCAAGATAGTAGTTGGAGGACCTGGAACATGGCAGATAGAGATAAGAAAGAAAGTAATGGATGAACTTGGAATAGACCATCTTGTTGTTGGAGAAACAGAACACGTTCTACCTCAGATAATGGATGACATTGTTGAAGGTAGAGCTGACAGGATAATAAAGGTGAACGGTTATCCAAAAGTAGACCAGATACCGCTGATCAAAGGAGCAACCTTGCATGGACTGCTCGAGGTTAACAGGGGATGTGGAAGAAACTGCGAATTCTGTCTGCCTAACCTAAGGAGCGCAAGGAATCTACCTATAGATCACATTCTTAAAAACATCAGCGTTAACGTTAAGTATGGAGAGCACAGCGTCTGGGCTCAGAGTGAAGATATATTTCTTTATAATCTAGAAGATCACAGATACATGAACCCTAACTGGGATGCGCTTATACAACTGTTCAGCGCTATAACAGGCACAGAAGGTGTAAGACACACAAACCCAACTCACGGAACCATTTCAGCACCTGCTTCAAATCCGGAAAAATTTAAAAAGCTTTCCGAGGCCATAAAAGCGGCCCCCGACAACATAATCGGGCTCCAGCCGGGGCTTGAGACCGGCTCTGTAAAACTTGTTAAACAGTACATGCCAAGAAAAGCGCTTCCTTTTTCAGCAGAAGAGTGGCCTGATGTGGTTTTTGAAGGAACTAAGGTGTTAAACGAAAACTACTGGGTTCCTGCGTTTACAGCAATCGTAGGATTTCCAGGAGAAACGGACGATGATGTCATAGAGACAATAAGGCTTATCGACAGGTTGGAAAAAGAGCTACCTGAAAAAATAGGGGAAAAGGCACACTGGACAGTGACAGTTCTTAGTTTCGATCCTCTGGCAGCTTTAGCTGACAGCGAATTCTTTGACGTTGAGTCACAGCTGACAGAAATGAGGTTTTACCTTATATACAGAACATGGAGACACACAGTTCTTGAAGTTGAAAGGTTCTTACCGCACATAGTTAAGAATTCGCTGGCAAAGGGAATTTTGACCAGGTTCTTCAGGTATGGATCTAAAAAAGTTCTGGACGCGCTTGGAGCTTGGGGTAAAGCAAGGGGTTACGATCCGGAAAAGGCTCTTACGATAACAGCTTAAACGTAAATAAACGAATCAAGGTCAAGCTGCTGATCTGTAAAGGCAAATGCTCTGAACCCTAAGCTTCTCAGTTCTTTTGCGAATTCTTTATCAAAACCGTGGACTGTTATTATAATTTCGGGGTTAACCCTTTTAACAAAGCTAATGAGTTCATCGTGATCTGCGTGGTCGCTAAGCGGTACTGCATAATTGCTTATGAACTTAGCCCATCCTGTGAACTTTATGCTATAGTATACATTATTCACGTATTCATAAGTAGGCGCTACATAGACAAAGGGCGTATCAGGAACCTGCGAAAAGTTTTGTACTACGGCATCAGGCTTTGGTATGTTTATCCCGAACTTTCTGTAAACAGCGTTCATTTTCTCTATATTTTTGTGCACTATAAGGGGTCTCCAGCTCTGAAAAAGGTATTCAATAAGCTGCGCTTTGCCCAGCGTGTAGCCCTGAAGAGAAACTCCCATCCCAGCGTCATAAGCTTCTGATATCATCTTCATTACGCTTTCTATTATAGACGCAGTGGGCGGAAACCTGTACCCCTTTTTTCCGTATGTGCTTTCTATAATGAGCAATCTTACGCTTACAGGTTCAAGCTTCTTTAAGAAACCTCTATCCCTCTGAGAAAAATCGCCTGTATACATTATTTCATTTTTTCCGATGATTATCGCTCTTGAGCCAAGTATGTGCCCAGAGTCTATCAGCTGCACATCATCAAGCGCTTCAACATAGCTGTGTATTTTTACTCCTCTCTCGCGCGCAAGCTCAACTGTCTCTTTTGAAGCGAGCACAGTATTTTTCTCGTTCTTTAACAGATGGTCCATATGAGCATGCGAGACAAAAGTAAGGTCGGCCTTTACTCTTTCTTCCGGATCCAGAGCTATGACTTTATCATTATGTTTTATGAGAATGCCAGATTTGCTGAAAGCAACTTTGTTATGTATCAATTATAGTATCGAGAGTATCTTAAAAACGTAAGAGATCTTCAGATCTACCCCCAGGACGTCCTTAAACTTAATTGCATCCCTTATTATGCTGAAGACGCTTATGGCATCGCTAAACGCGTTCCCCTGTCCTTTCATTTTTCTGGTAAGGTAATCATATGCCTTTTTATAAGGCAAAAATTGGTTCTTGACGTCAGCTATGTACCTTCTAACGTTAAGGTCGTTATCGTAAAGTATTTTAGCTGAGATCATGCTAGGAAGTATTCCTTCACCTAACAACGGATAGACGGCACCTGCAGCCTCCCCAACTGCCACGGCGTTCATAAAGTAAAGCGGCTCCACGTATTCAGTTGGAAGAAGCCTGATGGCTTTGCCCATCCTTGAACCTTCCACAATTTCTCCACGGTGTTTTTTTATGAATTCTAAAACTTTCTCTTCATGGTTCAGGTTTACATCTCCAGCACCTACGAAGTACTCTTTTTCAGACAGCGGAAAGTACCAAAGGTAACCCGAATAACCGCTAAACGGTTCTATATAAAAATCGTCAAACGGAGGATTTTCAAATTTAACTTTATACTCGATTGTCGGAACCAGAAAATCTTTGCTTAGCCTGCCTAAAAGAGTCCGGTTGACCCCTGTGGCATCTACAGCTAATATGTAACGTGACTCAAGGTAACCCCTGTCGACCCTCGAACCAAAATGCACTTTTGTGTTTTTTGCTAGATCCTTCAACAACCTTGGTTTATCGAATGTGCTCAGGCCGTATGCATCAAATTCTATAAGTTTCCCCTTCCAGCCAACGAAGATTTTTTTACCTTTGTGCAAAATGTAATCATCGAAGTTTAAACCGGTTTGTTTTATGAGATCCTTCATACGATAATAACCGGTTCCCCATGCACAGACCGAAGTAAATCTTTCTTCTTTCTGTGCTTCGTAGATTTCAGCTTTATCCTGCAACAGCGCTCCGAGGTAAGCGCCTGCAGGACCCAGCCCTGCTATTCCTATAGATGGCATCCTCTGTTCACCACTTATAAAATAGGTGTTTGCCAAGGAATTTAAACGATTTGTACAAATCTCTGAATTCTTACACGCTCATAAAAGCTTTTATCATCTTATCAAAAACTTTTATCGAATAGATGTTTTTGTTACGCACATCAGTATTTTTACTTTGGCCTTTTTCCTTCCATGATTTCAAGGACTTCTCTTTCATAAGGCAGGTTTTCTACCAGGTCCTTCTTTCCCCTTTTTCTTGATACTAGAAAAGCAGCGGCTGCGTTTGCAAAGTCTGCAGCATAAAAAGGGTCTTCGCCTTTTCCTATCATGTATGAAAAAGCCGCATTCCACGCGTCTCCAGCCCCTGTTACGTCAACAGGTTTTACCGGATAAGGGGGCAAGAGCTTTTTCTTACCATTTACAGAAATTAAAGAGCCTTTTTCTCCAAGCGTAATTGCTACTATATCTACGTATTTTGTGTACCTCTCAGTCAGAGCTTCAAGGTCAACGTTTTCATCTGGATTAAAGCCTGACATGACTTTGAACTCTGATTCGTTGGGTGTGATTGCTGTAATCCCCTTTAAATCTTCAGGGTTTATCCTGATTGCTGGCGCTGGGTTCAGGACAGTTTTCCCTTTTTCGGAAGCCTTTTTAAGAGCAGAAATAGCAACTCCTGGATTGATTTCAAAAACCGTAAGGAATACGTCAAAGCTAGAAGTTTCTACTGCTTTATAAACTGTTTCTTTGTCAACGTCTTCGTTCGCATTTCTTGCTATGACGATCGCGTTAGAGCTGTCTGGAAACAAAAACACAAAAGCTACACCTGTATCTTTGTCAGAACGTTTTACTAATCCCGTGTATATTCCTTCTTCTTCCCATTTTTTTACAGCAAGGTCACCAAATAAGTCTTTCCCAACTGACGCTATAATTTTTGTATCGCTTCCCAGCCTTTTTAATGCAATAGCCTGGTTTGAGCCCTTTCCCCCATGTTCAAATCTGAAATCATAAGCGGCAATTGTTTCGCCCAAGGCAGGCATCCTCTGGGTTCTAGCAACAAACGTAGCGTTATAACTTGCCAAAACTAAAGATTTCATTAAATATTTTATGTTAAAAGTGGTTATTATTTTTTATTTTAAAGTTACAAATTTTTTGGATTTAGGTGGATGATTCCTTTCCTTTGATAAAGTATGATCCTTACAGGATATCTAAAGTTCTTAGCGCGTAACTTTATAGACCGTTGTCAAACTTTTTTTAAAGAAAGCACAAGGATAAAAGGAAAGAAAGAAACCCAGTAAAAAATTAAACTCAGAACGAACGGGCTGATGCACTAAAAAAGATTCTAGCTGCAGGCTCATGTAAAAGCGTACGATGAGTTAGAAGCTACAAGGCTTGGGTAGTTACTCAAATCTGAACAAAAAGGATAAAAACGGACCAGGTTTTAAATATAAATGCGGGCCGGTAGTTCAGGGGTAGAACGCTCCCGTGGCATGGGAGAGGTCGGGGGTTCGAGTCCCCCCCGGTCCATCGCGGGGGTCGCCTAGCCTGGTCAATGGCGCGAGGCTTAGAACCTCGTCCCGTTGGGGTGCGTGGGTTCAAATCCCACCCCCCGCAACGGGCCCGTAGCGCAGCCTGGATAGCGCGGCAGCCTCCTAAGCTGTAGGTCGTGGGTTCGAATCCCACCGGGCCCGCTAAATCGTTTAATGAACCTTTGACAGTTATTTATAAACTAAGGCTTCCACCATTCGAGCCCTATAAGGAGTGGCTTTTCTGACGCTACCGCAAAAATGTACTTTTTCTTTACTGATCTGGCCAACCTTCCTGCTAAAACTATTTCTGATACAGAAAGGATTTTGTCTTCTTTTACCACGTTTAAAATGTATGGAGCGTGTTCAAGTCCCGGGCCCTTTCTGTAAACCGCAAAGTCTCCACCAAACTTTATTCCCGGAAGAACGACATAACCCTGATCTCTTAGAAAAGAGTAAACCGCATACTTTTCTTCTAAGCTTTCATAGCTTTTCTTAAAAAAATCCATTAGCTTTGCGGGTCCAATCTTTTTACCTTCATCGTAAACTTCAAGTTTCTTTTTTTCTGAAAGGTAAATGCTCTCTATAGGATCAAGCACGAGTGGCTCTTTAAAAGGGCCCTTTGGTTTTTTTACGTTCATTGGCTTTCCAAAGAAGCCTGAGAAATATATGACGTTAGCTTGATCGATGTCCCATATTATTACATTTCTTTCAGATAAAATTCCTTTAGCTGATTTTATCAAAGTCCTATCGAAACTATCATTATCGAGTCTGAAATTGAAAGAACTAGGTCTGAGATTTCATCGATTCTTTCCAGTATGTCCTTGATCAGTATGTACAGCTTTGCATCGTTGACGTTGTTAAACACGTCAACAAGCGTCTGTCTGTATGTATCATCTATGTCTTTCTCGATTAACTCAATCCCGGGCAGTATATCAACCGCTTTTTCAGGATTTATCTGCAACATTTTTACCATGTCGTTCAGCTTTATTATCATTTCGATCAACCTGTCAGTCAGTTTTGCAAACGCGTCGTTAAGCCCGTACTTTGAATACCTTTCTGGAGTTAACTGCTTAAGCCTGAAAGCTGTACCCTCAATCAGATCCAGAAGATCCTCAATCTGATATGCGGCTCTCATTATGTCTTCCTTGTTGATTATCATGCTTCCAAGTTCAGCAAGGCTTCTTGTAAGAGCCCTTCTGTAACCCTTTACATCTTCTGCGGCATTCTTTATTTTTAAATAGCTTTCATCAACACTCCCGCTGTCTCCGATCATCTTTGAAAATTCCCTTATAGCATCTACCGATTTTCTGCACTCATCAATAAGTACAGCAAGTATCTTCCTCTTTGCTTGAATTTCTGGTTCCCCAACATACAATTTTATTCTGCAGAATTATTATTATTATAAAAATATAAACGTTTGTCAAATTTATACAAATGGTTACAAATTTTTTTAACCCTTTTATGATCCTTATTCACGGATATAGAGGATTAAAGTTATAAGGGCACAAAACATATATATAATTGAAGAAAAAAATGTTCAGAATGTTCTTATTTTACTTCATGACCCTTTCAGGATTAGGTTATAACTACAGCGCGCTGGCTTTCCCTTTGATAATTTCTTTTATAGGCGTTGCTTATGGAGGCTACATGGCTTACTGGGTTCTCAAACAGGATCCTGGAACTGAATACATGCAGAAGATAAGCTCCCTCATAGCTTCAGGAGCAAGGGCTTTCCTTTCAAGAGAATACAGAACCATACTTCCGGTTGGTACTTTGCTGGCTTTGCTCGTTGGAGCTGTTTACTTTTTTGGGTTTAACAGTCCGGTACTTGCTTTAATGGCTATCGTATCATTTGCGCTGGGGGCGTTGGGCAGCGGTCTTGCAGGTTATATTGGAATGTACATAACTACGAGAAGCGCTTCAAGGACAGCCCAGGCAGCTAAGAAAAATGGGCTTGGAGGAGCATTAAGCATATCTTTCAGGGCAGGCAGCGTTATGGGAACAGTTCTGGCAAGCATAGCGCTCCTTGTCATATCAGTTTTGTTTTTGCTTTTTGGTTGGAACCAGCAGTGGGCTGAAGCGCTGATTCCAGTTGCTTTTGGAGCCAGCCTTATGAGCCTTTTCATAAGGGTTGCCGGAGGCATTTATACTAAGGCTGCAGACTGGGGAGCTGACATAGTGGGAAAGGTAGAAGAAGGTATTCCTGAAGACGATCCAAGAAACCCGGGAACGATAGCGGACAACGTAGGAGATAACGTAGGAGACGTTGCAGGTATGTCCAGCGATGTTTATGAAAGCCTCGTAGTAGTGGTAACCGGTTCTATGTTCATAGCATCTGTTTTCGGCATGCATGAGAATTTCTATTTCTTACCTCTTTTGATAGTTGCTTCTGCGCTGCTGAGCACCATAGCGGGTTTCCAGGTTGTAAGAGGCAAGGCCAAAAATGCAGAAGATGTGATGAAGAAGCTTAACCTTTCGCTTTACTTTGTTACAGCCGTTACAGCTTTATTGGTCCTGGGATTTCTTGATTACCTTTTTGGGCTTAACATGCACTCTATAGCTCTCTGGATATGCGATCTGCTTGGAATGATAACGACTATAATGGTTTTACATATAACAGAGTACTATACGCACTATACTCACAGGCCTGTAAAGGATATAGCAAAGCAGTCTGCGATCAGCCCATCCAACGTGATAGTTACGGGATACGCGTACGGTCTGATGAGCTCGGTACCGGTGCTTTTAACAGTTTCGGCAGTACTCGGTATAAGCTTTTACCTTGGGTACTTTTTGCTGGCTTACCCTACACCGGTTACAGCCGGTATATACGGTACGGCCGTTGCATCTACGGGACTTCTTTCTATGGCAGGAATAGTAATAACCCTGGATTCTTTTGGTCCAGTATCTGATAACGCTTCAGGACTTGCCGAAATGGCTGGTTTGAGTGAAGATGTAAGAAAACATACAGACACCCTAGACGCCATAGGTAACACTACAAAGGCAACCACAAAAGGGTATGCAATCGCTTCTGCAGGGCTTGCCGCCATAGTCCTTTTTATAGGGTTCGTATATGAAGTTGTCAAGAGATTTTACGTTGGTTCCACGGTGACCAATATAATTAATGTTGCGTTCTCGAGCACTTCAGTGCTAAACCCGGATCTCATAATAGGGGCTTTTCTTGGAGCTGTATTGGTGTATACTTTCAGCAGCAGAACGTTGAGCTCTGTAAGCAAAACAGCGATGGAGCTCGTTCAGGAAATAAGGAGACAGTTCAAAGAAATCCCCGGAATACTGGATGGAAAATCAAGCCCTGAGTATGAAAAGGCTATAGACATAGTTACCAGGCATGCCCTTGCCGAGTTCATGCTTCCAGGATTACTTGCCGTAATATTACCAGTAGTGGTTGGAGTGTTCCTTGGATGGGTTACGCTTGTAGGACTTATACTCGGAACAATCATTGTAGGCTTTCCAAGAGCCCTTCTTATGGCTAACGCCGGTGGCGCGTGGGATAACGCCAAAAAATTTATCGAAGCTAACGGGGATCCTTCTCTCGGGGGCAAAGGAAGCCCTGCACACAAGAACGCGGTAGTTGGTGATGTAGTTGGCGACCCATTTAAGGACACAACAGGACCTTCGCTTAACCCCCTGATAAAGGTCGTAAACACGGTTTCAGTTGTGTTTGCTTCAGCAATAGTCATCCTCGACAAGCTTTTAGGAACGTACTCTGTATCCATGTCGCTTTATCTGCCCTCGGCGATAAACCATCTGCTTATTTTACTCTTATGATTTTTTCAACATTTTCCCAAATTTTATTAGCCTTTTTTATTAAACCCATTGTATGATTGTGGCAGTAGGCACATCAAACGCGCTAAAGGTTGAAGCTACGCTTGAAGCTTTCCGTATCTTTTTTAAAGACGTAAACGTCAAAGGAGTAGAAGTGGATCCTGAAGTGCCGCCCCAGCCTTTTAATGAGATGCTTTTCACAGGGGCAAAGAACAGAGCTTTAAAGTCAATAAACCTTGTTTCTGAAGCTGAATACGGAGTAGGGATAGAAGGTGGGGCTCTTGAGCTTTATGGTTACAGGTTCATAACTACAGCTGTGTGCATAGCCAGAAAAGACGGAGTAATTTCTTTCGGAATGACGGGTAGCTTTCCTGTCCCCGATAGCGTGTGGGTAAGAATTAAAAATGGTGAAGAACTCGGTGAAGTCATGGACAAAATCACAGGCATGAAAGACCTGAAAAAAGGTTTAGGAGCTATAGGAATATATACAAGGGGAAAAGTGACAAGAAAAGACTATTTAAAGGAAGGAATAGTAATGGCGCTAGTCAGGTTTACAGCAGGTGAAAACTGGCATTAACTCAAACATTTTCAGAAAAATAAATATAATCAAGATAAAAACATCTGAACGTGTCTTATGAAGTTGCGATAAAAGAGCTTGTTGAAAAGATCCGCGGAAAGGATAGCTTTGAAGGGCTTGAAAAAATGAAGATAGAGGTGGCAAAAAAGTACCACCTGGATAGGGTGCCAAAAAACTCTGACATAATAAGGTTCGCGAAGATCGAAGGCTTAAACCTGAACCTTGTTGTTAAACCTACGCGAGGTATTTCGGGAGTAACTGTAATTGCAGTAATGTCAAAACCTTTTCCGTGCCCCCCTCAGGCCCAGTGCATATACTGCCCTGGGGGCGTTGACTACGGGACGCCTAAATCGTATACCGGGTTTGAACCTGCTTCCGCCAGAGGTAAGCAGTTTAACTATGATCCTTTTCAGCAGGTTCACCACAGGCTCGAGCATCTTGAGAGCCTTGGGCACACAACAACTAAAAATGAAATAATTATAATGGGAGGAACGTTCTTAAGCTATCAGCCAGATTATCAGGAATGGTTTGTCAAGAACATCTACGACGCATTAAATGGCAGGATCAGCACAACCCTTGAGGAAGCTATAGAAGAAAACGAGAAAGCCAATCACAGGTGTATAGGGCTTACGATAGAAACGAGGCCTGATTTTTGCAAGGAGGAACACGTTGATATGATGTTGAGGTATGGTGGGACAAGAGTTGAGATTGGGGTCCAGACGCTTGACGATTATCTTCTTAAAAAGACCCACAGGGGACACACAGTTGCCGATACTGTTGAGGCGTTCAGGATAGCAAAAGATGCTGGATTTAAAGTTGTAGCGCACATGATGCCCGGCTACCCGGGTTCTGACAGAGAAAAAGACATGGAATCGTTCAGGAAACTTTTCTACGATGAAAGGTTCAAACCGGACATGTTAAAGATCTATCCTACGCTGGTTGTAGGAGGTACGTTGCTTGAAAAGATCTACAGGAAAAACCTTTACAGGCCTCTAACCAACGAAGAGGCGGCTGAGCTTGTAGCTGACGTTCTCGAGATTACACCTCCATGGGTAAGGGTGATGAGAATACAGAGGGACATACCTGCTTTCAAGATAATTGCTGGCCCTACTGCCGGTAACCTCAGAGAGCTTGCGGTCAAGATCCTTAAAGAAAGGGGAAAGAGATGCATGGAGATAAGGTGCAGAGAAGTGGGACACAGGAGAATACCAGAGGAAAAGCTATCAGAGTTCAAGATCAAAAGCGTTGTTTATGAAGCTTCAGAAGGAAAAGAACATTTTATTTCTTTTGAAGACGATGAAGGGCATCTTGCAGGGTATTTAAGGCTCAGGGTTCCATCAAAAAAGGCTCACAGAAAGGAATTAAAGGATGCAGCTATAGTCAGGGAACTTAAGGTTGTGGGGAAAGTTATACCTGTTTATGAAAAGGGTTCAGGATGGCAGCACAAAGGAGTCGGTAGAATGCTTCTGAGCGAAGCTGAAATGATAGCAAAAGAATACGGGCTTGAAAAAATAGCCGTCATAAGCGGGGTTGGAGTAAGGGAGTACTATATGAAGCTGGGATATTTTAAGGATGGACCATACGTATCAAAAAAGCTTTAAGATCTCAGTAAGGCTGTTTGCTTTTCTAACATCGATATCATCATAAAAGCCATTCCTGTCCAGAAGTATTGGCTCAAGTCCGGCGCTCGCTGCGCCCAAGTAATCGACCTCAAAAAGATCCCCGACATAATAACCCGTTTCCCCTGCCATCCTTATACCTTCTTTAAATATTTCGGGATCCGGTTTTATCTTTCCAAAACTGTAAGATGCTATTAATCCGTTCAAATACTCTGATATCCCGGTGTTCTTGATGACTTCGTTTATCTTCTGACTTGCGTTGCTTATTATTATGATTTTATAACCTTTGTTTTTCAGAGACGTCAAAAAAGGCATTGTATCGTGATATAAAGTGTAGAATGATGAGGAGAATTTTAACGATAACAGTTCCTGCATCGTGGATGAGTCGACATTCATGTTCATATTGTTTAAAACCTCTTTAACATCTATGACCGGGTTCCCTTCGACAACAGGGAGGTCGCTTTTGCCCAGGTACTTTGACACAGCTCTGTAGACGTTCCTGAGTTCAACTTCATAGCCGTTCTTTAAAAGAACATAATAAATGGGTTCGTGATACGTAGGCCTGAAATCAACTAATGTTCCGCCAAGATCTAAAAAAATCGTGCTCATTTAAAGAAATAAAAAATTACCGTTTTTAAACTTTGCTTACGGATGGGCTCCAGTAGCTCCAGGCAATGACAACCGCCAGTGCAAGGAATGATGTTGCTAACCCTACAAGCCCGGCCGCAACGATCTGGCTGTTCCCAAATATTCTTGTTAAATAGGTAATCAGATAAGCCAGCGCGTTTGTCTCTGCAAGGAGAATATAACCCATGAACCCAACTACGTATCCTATAAGCCATATACCGAACAGCACGGCAACTCTTCCCATTTTTATTTTCACCTAATACAAAGGTTTGTTATTTCTTAATTAATCAAGTATGGCTAATTTTTTAGACCATTTCGTCAATAATCTGTGAACATGACTTCATCAAGCGAATTTTTGAGAGCTAATGTATTATTGCAAAAAGCGTAAAGTTCTTTTCGCTTCAAAACAAACTAGGAAACGTTAAAATATCAAGGTTTGGTAATAGTTAAGTATGGTAAAACTGTATGATCTTTCACAGCCACTGAACGCGGACTTTCCTTTCTGGCCTCTGTACCCTCCTTTTGAAGTAAAGTACATAAAGAGGAAATCAGAGCACGGAGTTAACGCACAGTACATAATGACGTCAAACCATATAGGTACGCACCTTGATGCCCCCCGCCATTTTATAACATATGGAAAGACTGTTGACCAGATACCGCTTGAACAGCTTTATGGGACAGGAGTAGTGGTCGATGTTACAGAAGCGGGAGAACTGGGACTCATAACACCGGAAATGGTTGAATCAAAGATAGACGTAAGAGAAAGAGATATAATTGTGTTCTACACCGGATGGGTCAAGTACGCATGGTACCAGCCAACCGCTGACGAAGAAAAGTACACTCTTCTGCACCCCGGTATGGGAAGGGATATGGTCGACTGGATGATCAAAAAGAAGATTAAGTGGTTTGGGGTGGACACACCGTCACCAGACCATCCGATGAACCTCCCTCTGGGAAGGTTTTTACCAAGAGTTTCTGACAGAGTTAGGAGACTTTCAGAGCAAAAGTTTGGAGGACCTGAAGCTATAAAGAAGCTTTTCCCGGATGAAGATTATCAGCTTCTGCACAACGCTCTTTTCCCGTACGACATAGTTCACGTAGAACACATTGGGGGACAGATTGAAGAGCTGCTGCACGGCAGGAAAGCGATAAGGACAACTCTCGGGGCATTCCCATGGCTCTTTAAAGGCGGAGAAGCTGCTTTCTGCAGGGTAGTTGCTTTCGTAGAAGAATAAAATTTTAATTATTATTTTTGTTTTTTATGCTGGAACAAAATAGTAGCCGTTTATTTCTTTGCCGTCTTTTACTCTAAGTTTTCCGTACTGTGGCTTTAGTTTCATGCCAACCTGAGGTTTATCTGTCATGATCTGTCCAAACATCCTGGCTCCATCTTTAAATTCCACGATTCCAAGGACGAGCGGAGATCTTTCAATCCCGGCAGGAACAACGTAAAGCACTGTGTAAGTTATGAGTTTGGCTTCATCACCAAGCTCAGTTTCGCTAAAGCCTGTATATCCGCAGTTTACACAGACCTTTCTATTGTACGTGTAGACTTTTCCGCATTTATTACATCTGTACCCTTTCATCTTTCAGTACCTCCTGTAAACTATGCTGACAGCGTTGGAACCAAATCCTCCCATGTTTACTGTAAAGCCTGTGCTTGCATCCTTTACCTGCCTCTGGTCAGCTACCCCCTGCAACTGCCAGGTTATTTCGGTAGCCTGAGCAAGCCCCGTGGCCCCGAGAGGGTGACCCCTTGCCTTAAGTCCTCCTGAGGTGTTTATGGGCTTTTCCCCATCTATTTTTGTAACCCCGTTCTGCAAAGCCAGCTTACCTTCACCTTTCTTAAAGAATCCAACTTCTTCGCTTATAGCTATTTCCAGAACAGTAAAAGCATCGTGAACCTCAGCCACGTTTATTTCTTCGGGTTTTATTCCGGACATCCTGTAAGCCTTTTCAGCGGAAAGTCTGACAGCTTTCAACTCTGTAGGGTCATCCCTGTCCTGAAGCGCCAGGGCGTCAGTTGATTCTCCAACTCCCTCTAAAATTACAGGTTTCTTTGTATATGATAGAGCTGTATCCAGATCAGCCAAAAGCAGCGCTGCGCCTCCGTCCGTCATCGGGGACATATCATAAAGCCTGAGGGGTTCTGCAACATAAGGATTAAAAGATTCGCTTCCAGGACCTATGAGCTGCTCAAGCGTTACTTCCTTTTTAAGCTGAGCGAAAGGGTTCTTCATGGCGTTTGAATGGTTCTTTACAGCTACCATAGCAAGATGTTCAGGCTTAACGTCATACTTCTGCATGTAAAGCCTTGCAAACATGGCCCCGAGAGAAGGCATTGTTGCACCAGAAGGGTATTCAACCTCAGGGTGAGACATCATTGAAACAAGATCGGTGACTACGTCTGTTGGGGCCGTCCTCATCTTTTCGGCTCCTGCAACAAGGACCATGTCTGAATTGCCTGAAGATATTTCCATAAAGGCATACCTCAGCGCTGATGCCCCGCTTGCTGGCCCGTTTTCAATCCTCTCAGCTGCAACGTTTTTCAAACCAATATAATCAGCCAGCGCAGTGGCAACAGCCGTCTGTCTTGAGCTTATCTCTCCCAGAAGGTTGCTAACGTAAACAGATGTTATTTTGCTCCTTTCTACCTTAAATTCCTCGATAAGGCTTTCTGAAGGCTCTACAAGCAGATCCATAAGCGTCTTGTCTATGAGGTTACCGAACTTTGTCATCTTTGCACCTATTATCGCTACTTTTCTTCCCATGCACTCCCATTAAAATTCTTACAATTTAACTTTAACCAATAATGGAGAGCTAAAATTGAATAAAAAATCACTGAACTTCCAGAATCTTGATTGCGTCCGTTACGCCCTGCTTTAAGCTCCTGGTCACGATTATCTTTTCTCCGGCTTTCAGAAACTTTGAAGCCTTTAAGTCCTGAACAACCTGCTGATCGTTCTTTATGGAACCGAGCAAAACGGGCATAACGCCGTAGGTAAGCTGTAGCTTTTTAAACACGAATTCGCTTTCACATGCGGCAAGAATTTCTTTCTTTGGCCTGAACCTGGCAAGCCTCATGGGGGTTTTCCCTGTAGTGGTTATTGCAACAAGCTTCGCATCTATGAGCTCGCTCATCATCACCACGCCTTCGGCAAACTTGTCGTAAATGTCAAGGCTTTTGCCCTTTACCCTCAGGTTCTGGTTTCTTTCAGCTTCAAAAGCTATATCGTTTAACCATTTTATTACGTCAACTGGATGCTTTCCAACAGCTGTTTCTCCTGAAACCATAAGGCTATCCGCACCCATGGTAACCGCGGTGTAGACATCAGTTACTTCAGCTCTTGTTGGTATTGGGTTTACTGTCATGCTGTCAAGAAGCTGGGTGGCAACAATAGAAGGTTTCCCGTAGTCCAGGGCAACTTCTATTAAATGTCTCTGAATTTCGGGGATCTTTACCAGAGGAAAGTGAGAGCCGAGATCTCCCCTTGCAACAAGTATGTAATCGGATACTTGAACTATGTCCTTTATGTTGTTAACCCCGGATATTGTTTCTATCTTTGATACGGTAAACACGCTACCGCCTGAGGATTCTGCTATTTCTTTAACCTTCAAAACGTCTTCTTTATTTTTTATAAATGAGATAGCGACCCCTTCTATTCCTGCCTTTACCGCAAACTGGAGATCGCTTATGTCCTTTTCAGTTGGAGCTTTTAACGGATACTCTTTGCCTTGTATTGCTATCGTCTTTCTCGAACCGATTACCCCTTCAGTCATAAACCTTACTTTTAACTTTCTTCCGTTCTTTTCTTTCACTTTTGCCCAAAACCTGCCTCCATCTATTATTATGGTGTCTCCAACGTCAACAAGGTTGTAAAAAACGTCTTCGTTAACTATTATCCCTTCGTTCTCCGAAATAACATAATCGCTCTCTCTGTCGACTTCTATATCGTTGAAGTCGCCGAGCCTTACAGTTGGCCCCTGAAGGTCGCCTATGATCGGAACCCTGCTGTTTGCGATCTTCTCAGCTGACCTTATCAAGTTCACTATCTGGGAAGCCTGTTCATGAGAGCTGTGAGAAAAGTTTATCCTGAAAGCGTTAACGCCTTCCTTAAGCATGTCAGCAATAACGTTTTGATTCATAGTCGCGGGTCCTATCGTGGCTATGATCTTTGTCTTTCTGCTGAGAATATTCTCCATACATACAACTTGATCTTCATGTTATAAAAACGTTTAAGGTTAAAGCTCAGTAATAGAACGAATAATAATTGCCGTCAGAAGAAACAACTTTTATTATGTTTGAGCCCTTAACAAAGTAATTTGAAAGGTCAACCTGCTGACCGGGCAACAGAGTTATTGAAACATTAAAATATTTTGGAGGGTTTGAATTGTTCCATATCCTTGTGATTGTAATTGGATAAGAGCCATCGTTTGCAACTATCACATGTGGAACTATAGC
>ERZ1669247.162-NODE-162-length-30179-cov-8.372261_pt1 | contig 30179 bp, 30 predicted proteins | sample MGYA00579297_ERZ1669247 | MGnify/ENA primary metagenome ERZ1669247 (study PRJEB41166, sample SAMN08046056) | hot springs metagenome | biome: hot spring; feature: acid hot spring; material: thermophilic sediment; isolation source: thermophilic sediment from acid...
AATATCTTTTCTACGATCATGAAGTAAAGGTTGAACTATCAAATTTAGGAGACGCGTTTGTCGTGGCATTGGGCGCATCGGCCCATGGGAGAATCAAATATCTCGAGAACAGAATAGTAAAAAGTTAGGCCCAAATGGCCTTTAAATAAGAAAGGAAGGGGTGCATATGAAGAAAGTTGGTTTGTTGGTACTTACATTGGTACTGGCGATAGGGATAGTTTCACTTGGCGAAACTATCACACTTAATTTCATGCAGGTATTGACAAGTCCTCAAAGAACGGCATGGTGGGAACAGGTCATAAGAGATTTCGAAGCCCTCAACCCAAATATAAAGATAAACCTTATCTCTCCTCCTTACGAACAGGCAGATAACAAACTCACAACTATGTTGATGGGAAAACAGCCTTTGGACATAATAGAGGTGAGAGACTACACGATAAAACAACTTGTCGACAATGGCTGGTTAACGAATCTAACCCCTTACATAGCAACATGGAGCGCGTCGAAAACTCTTATTCCACTTGCATGGCAGGCTGCAAAAACAGTGAATAACACACCTTACATGATTCCACAATCTTTCTTTGTCAAGGCGCTTTTTGTAAGAACGGATATACTGGCAAAGTACGGCATCAATCCAAATGATCTTAAGACCTGGCAGGATGTTTTGGATGCGTGTCAGAAATTGTACAATCCGTCGAAAAACCAGTACGGATGGGATAACAGAGGAAGAAATTCACCTTTCATATTCCCTGACACCCTCGCAACTTCTTTTGTTGAGAATGCCAATCCAGATAATCTCTATATTCTTCCAAATGGGCAGACAATTTTCACGTCCCCACAGTACAAAGCCGGATGGGAAATGTACATTAAATTGTTTAAAACTTCCCCTCAAGATTCAATAAACTGGGGTTTTGATTCTCAGGTTAACTCTTTTGTATCCGGAGTAACTCCTATTTTAATGCAGGATCCAGATACGGTAGGATTGCTCAATACAATGCTTGATAAAGATCAGTATACCGTTGTGCCACTTCCAGTTGGGCCAACTGGGAAAGCCTATCCGAATTACGGATTTAATGGTCTTGGAATAGTTTCCTATTCCCAGCATAAAGAAGCTGCATGGAAATTTATTGCTTACGTTTCAAGTCCAGAAGTTAACGCCTGGTTTAACAAAAATTACGGACCTCTCCCGATCAGTTCTGTAACTTACGAGAATGATCCTTATTTCAGCACAGGCGTTTACAGTGCATGGGCGTACATGATGAAACATCCTGAAAAGTACATCTTTTCAAATTATCCTTTCAACTCTCCAAAATGGCCAGGATGGCCAAGCATACAGCAAGCAGATATGCAATCATTGCTGCTCGGGAATATTTCTCTCGATGCCGTTTTAGCAAAATGGAACAATTACTGGTCAAGTAAATAAAATAATCCAGGTGTCTTCTGACACCTGGATTTAATGGAGGATCCAATGAGTAGAAACCTTAAACTATTCATCATGGTTTTACCCACGATTATATTGTTAGTTATCTTTACATATATTCCTATAGGTCAGGAAATACAAATAGCATTTGAGAATTACAATTTATACAATCTTTCTAACATATATTTCAATGGTTTTGATAATTTCATAGATATATTCACAAGCGTTGATTTTAATTTTGCCCAAATAGTTTTAAACACTGTGATATGGGTTGTTGTGTCTTTAGTCTTCCAGTTCACACTTGGATTCGGATTGGCATTATTGCTAAAGAAGCCTTTTAAAGGAAGAGGCATTTATTCAGGTCTTGTCTTTTATCCCTGGGCAGTGTCCGGCTTTGCCATAGGACTTGTCTGGGCATGGATTTTCAACGGTCAATTTGGACTTATAAATGGAATTCTTATGAGATTGGGAATTATAAACCAAGGTATAGGTTTCTTATCCGATCCGCATTTTGCTCTTGCATCGGTTATCGTGGTTAATATCTGGTACGGAATACCATTTTTTGCGATAATGCTTTTGGCCGCTCTTCAATCTGTACCCGAAGAACTATACGAGGCTGCGAAAATAGACGGAGCGGGAAGATTTAGAAGGCTTGTGAATGTTACGATACCTTACATAAGACCAACTATAGCGAGTACTATACTGTTACGCACGATGTGGATTTTGAATTTCCCGGACATAATATATGCTATGACAAATGGAGGACCTGCCAACAGTACAAATACTTTAGCAAATTACATGATAATAAAAATGTACAGTTTTTACAATTACGGTCAGGCTGCGGCCATAGGTTTTATAATAATGAGTATTCTCATGATTTACGCCATAATTTACTTAAGCATTTTTTCAAGATTAGAAAGAGGGATTATATGAAAAAATTAAAAATCTTTCTTCGATCATTGTTGAAATTCATGGCTCTTGGCGGATATTTGATATTCGCTTTGATCCCTCTTTATTGGGTGTTGATAACCTCTTTTAAGGGACCAAAAGAATTATACACATTTCCAATTACATTTTGGCCGAAAAGTCTTGATATTGAAAATTATAAATTTCTTTTTTCATTTGCAAATTTTGGGATTTATTTCAGGAACAGTTTGCTTGTCTCTTTGGGAGCATCTTTCGGTGCTTTGATAGTTTCTGTTTTAAGCGGATACGGGCTCTCCCGAATTGGTTCCAAAAAGTTAAGTAATGGACTTTTGCTTGCCATGTATCTTACACAGATGATTCCAGGCTTTTTGCTTATGCTTCCACTCTTTTTGATGCTTTCCAAATTTGGCATGATAAATAATCTTTTTGTGCTTGGGATCATCTACATCGATATGGTTATAGCCTTTGGTACTATAATGTCAAAGGGATTTTTTGACAGAATACCTGTCTCATTAGAAGAAGCCGCTCTCATAGACGGATGCGGGACTTTAGAAGTGCTCTACAGGATTGTTTTACCTGTGAGTTTACCTGCAATAATGGCTATTTTCAGTTTTTTCTTTGTCAATATATGGAATGAATTGTTCCTGGCCGTTATGTTCCTTTCCTCAAATGACAAAATGACAATTCCGGCCGCTTTGAACTCTTTCATTTCAAAGGCCGGTATAAGTTGGGGAGTGATGAGTGCGGGACTCGTAGTTGCATTATTGCCAACCATAATCGTTTTTGCCTTTGCACAAAAATACATAATAGCAGGTTTAACTGAAGGAGCGGTTAAAGAATAGGAGGAATGATAATGAAAAAAAACATCACAGAAATACTTCATCATCTTGGAGAAGAAAATATTCCCTTTGGATCTGTTACCCCGCCGATTTTTCAGACTTCTATCTTTCAATTTGATTCTTTTGATGAGTTCAAAAAGGCCCTATCGGACGAGGAAGGGCATTACCTTTATACAAGGGGAAATAATCCAACGGTTAATATAGTCGAAGAGAAAATTGCCGCACTCGAACATGGACAAAAGGCGAAATTGTTTGCATCCGGCGTTGCGGCAATTTCGGCCGGAATAATGGCCTTTGTGAAATCAGGAGATCACATCATCTGCGTAAAAGACAGTTACAGTTGGACAAAGACTTTGCTTGAGAAATACCTTAAGCGCTTTGGAATTTCACATACCTATGTTGATGGAAGAAATATAGAGGAAATACGGTCTGCCGTGAAGCCGGAAACAAAGTTGATATATCTTGAAAGTCCAACGACCTTTACATTCAAAATTCAGGATCTCGCAAGTATATCTGCTTTTGCCAAAGAAAATGGAATAAAGGTGATAATTGACAATACCTGGGCAACGCCTTATTTTCAAAATCCTCTTGATTTTGGTGTAGATCTTGTAGTTCATTCTTCAAGTAAATATTTAGGAGGTCACAGTGATGTCGTTGCTGGTATCTTAGTTGGCAGCAAAAAGGACATTTCACACATTTTCAAAACAGAATTTCTAAACATCGGTGCCGTTCCAGATCCATTTGCAAGTTGGCTTATTTTAAGAGGGTTAAGAACGCTTCATATAAGAATGGAAAGGCACTTTGAAAGCACGATGAAGATAATAGATTATCTCTCTACACACCCTGCGGTTGAAGAAATAAATTATCCATTTTATAAGGGAAATCCCCAATTAACTCTTGCCAAAAAGCAGATGAGAGGTGGATCGGGTCTTTTTTCAATAAAATTGGCAACCAAGAATATAGAAGATGTAAAAACATTCACCAATAATTTGCGCATTTTCAAAAGGGCAGTAAGCTGGGGAGGATATGAAAGTCTCATCGTACCATATGCGGTTTCACACAAAGATCTCTCTGAAGATAATATTTCGATCGTCAGAATTCATGTAGGACTTGAAGATCCACAGGTTTTAATCTATGATCTTGAGAAAGCCTTAAAAAGGATGATGAAGAGATGATCATTCACATGATTGGTAACGCGCACATAGATCCGGTCTGGCTATGGAGATGGCCCGAAGGAGTCTCCGAGATGATATCGACCTGCCGGACAATGGTCGAAATGTTAAAAAATTCTGATGATCTGATCTTTACGAAGGGCGAGGCCATGATGTATGAATGGATCGAAAAGACAGATCCTCAATTATTCGATGAGATAGTAAAACTCGTAAAATCCGGCAGATGGAACATAGTCAACGGATGGTGGGTCCAGCCCGATTGTAACATACCTTCTGGAGAGTCTTTCGTAAGGCAAAGTTTATATGGCAAAAGGTATTTCAAAGAAAAGTTTGGAATAGATGTAAAGGTTGGGTACAACGTCGATAGTTTTGGCCATGCGGCAACTTTGCCACAAATACTTAAAAAAAGCGGCTTTGATTATTACGTATTCATGAGACCTGGTCCAAATGAGAAGAGCCTTCCATCACTTTTTAGATGGAGATCTCCAGACGGGAGCGAAGTTATAGCATTCAGACTTAGCAGAAATTACGAGACAAGAAGGGATAAAGGAGACCTTGAAAGGCAAATAAGGGCATATTTAGAAGACACTTCAAATTTGGGATCAACGATGGTCTTTTACGGAGTTGGGGATCATGGTGGAGGACCAACGATAGAAGACATAGATTACATAAGAAAACACAAAGATTTTTCGGATGAAATAAAATTAGAATTCAGTTCTCCAGACAGATTTTTCGGTGGAATAAGGGACAAAAAAGAGACTTTGCCGGTTGTCGAAGATGAACTTCAGTACCATTCTATAGGCGCTTATTCTGTGAATTCAAAAATGAAGATTCTTAACAGGAAAAGCGAAAACGCGCTTACCACGGCTGAAAGATTTTCAACCATTGTATCTGTTGTGGAAGGAATTACCTATCCATACGACGTTTTTGAAAAGGCATGGAAATCCTTGCTTTTCAATCAATTCCATGATCTCCTTGGTGGAACAGCGATAAAAGAAGCGTATGAAGATGCTTACAACGAACTTGGAGGGGTCATAAGCGATGCTGAGAAGATAAAGCATCTATCTCTCCAAACTTTGTCAAAAGATATAGACACGCGTGGAAATGGTCTGCCATTTGTGATCTTCAATCCTTCGGCCTTTGAAAGAGAAGAATACGTCGAATTTGAGCCGTGGCTTAACTGGGAAGAATGGGATGAAAGGATTCTCATTGATTCAGATGGCCATGAGGTAGAGTATCAAAAAGTTCACCCTACTGAACTGATGAACAACACCTACAGGATTCTTTTCAAAGCCAAGGTACCGCCTCTCGGTTACAGTGTTTATTGGCTTAAAAACGGAAAGCCTTCCAGAGTAAAAAAACATTTAATCTATGGAGACAACTTCATAGAAAATGAGTTCTACCGTCTCAAATTAACGGATGAGGGATATATAAATCTTTACGATAAACAAAAAAATATTCAATATTTCTCCGAACCGTCCTGCGTGCTCGTCGTTGTAAAGGACGATTCAGATACATGGAGTCATGGGATATCACAATATTCGAGAGAACATGAATTGTTGAAAGCGCGGAAAGTGAAGATCGAAAATGGGAAATTGGAATCTAAAATAAGGATAGAGATAATCTACAAAAGGTCTAAAATACTCGAAGATATAACTATACATGCGGGAGATCCTGTTATTAGGGTACATTTCATAGTCGATTGGCATGAGCCCTTCAAAATGCTTAAATTAAAATATCTCTTTAATGAAATAAAAAGAGTCATCGCAGAGGTTCCATATGGAATGATTGAAAGGCCTTTAAATGGTCAGGAATATCCAATGCAAAGGGGATTATTTTTCGAAAATGATAACTGTGGTTTTACGATCGTAAATAACGGAAAGTACGCCTACGATGTTTTAGACAACGAGGCAAGAATAACTCTTCTTAGAAATCCTCCTTATGCCTGGCACATACCATACAGGATAAAGAGAAATGAAACTTTATACTTCACAGACGAGGGAATTCAGGAATTCGATATATGGATGTCAGGTTATTCTCCGTATCAAATTGGAGAAGGGTTAAAGACAGCCCGATCTTTGAATGAGCCATTGGAGATCTTCAGCATTCCGAAGCATGCAGGAAAATTCGCGCCACGCAATTCATTTTTTGAAGTGAATGGAGAAGGTGTGTTGTTAGAAGCACTCAAAATGTCAGAATCTAAAGACGGAAGTGCAATAATTAGATTATGGGAAACAACAGGAACTAACAGAAGATTTTTTCTGAATGCTTTTGGTAATTCGAAGGCATTTAGTATAAAAGAGCACGAGATAAAAAGTATAAGACTAAAAAACGGATCTTTTAAAGAGGTGGATTTGCTCGAAAAATGAATTCAATTGATAAATATTTAGTCGGTCTCGACATAGGTGGTACTAAGACGGCTATCGTCGTCGGAAATGAAAAACTCGAAATCATAAAGCGATACGAATTTCCAACCAAACCCAAATTGGGCTTTTCCGATTTTTTTGAAAGATTATTGAATTACCTTTCTGAAATAGATTCAATTGGTGCCATAGGGATATCGGTGGGCGGGCCTTTAGACGCCGAAAAAGGGATAATCTACAACCCTCCACACCTTGGATGGGGAACAGTGTATTTACTCGATGAGATGAAGAAACATTTTGAATGTCCCGTAAAAATCGAGCACGACGCAAAGGCGGGAGCAATTGCTGAATTTGAACTTGGCGCGGGAAGAGGATTTAGAAATATAATCTTTCTCACACTTGGAACAGGCCTTGGAGCCGGAATAATCATAAATGGCGAAATTTACAGAGGATCATCTAACATGGCTGGAGAGGTGGGCCATATAAGGATCGCAGAAGATGGTCCCGAAGTTTACGGAAAGTCAGGATCCTGGGAATCTTACTGTAGCGGGGATGGTATCGCTAAACTTGCCCGGTACCTTTTTCCGGATCATTTTTCAAGAAGAACAACGGCCCAGGATATCTCTAAAATGGCATTGTCGGGAGATGAAAAGTCTGCAGAAGTTTTAAAAAAAAGCGGAAGGTATCTTGGGATAGGCCTTGCGAATCTCTTTGATATTTTCGATCCAGACAGGATAATTCTCGGAAGTTTGAGTTTACGCCTTCCGGATATCTGGCTTGAGGAAGCGAAAAATACACTTGTCAAAGAGGCGCTCGACGCACAGGCAGTGAACAAAGTTGTCAAGTCCATGCTTGGAGAAAGAATAGGAGATTATGCCGCTTTGATAACCGCTTTCAAAGCGCTAAAGGAGGAAAGAAATGGAACTTGAGGAAATGGTGAAAGAGGCTTTTGAAGAAAGTATCCGCGTTAAGGAAAGATTTTTAAAAGAGAATATCAAAAAGATAATCGATACTTCATCCAAAATCGCTGAGAGGATAAAGCGGGGTGGCGGTGTCTTTTTCATGGGCAATGGTGGCAGCGCCGCGGACGCGGCCCATCTTTCGGCTGAACTTGTGGGGAAGTTTTACATAAACCGAGCTCCGATAAGATCGGCATCTTTTGCGTCCAATCCTTCTATTCTTACAGAAATACCGAATGATTTCGGGTTTGAATATCTTTTTGAGCGTCAGGTTGAATCTTATGTTAAATCAAAAGATGTTGTCATTGGAATAAGCACAAGCGGGAAATCCGTCAATGTCATCCGGGCCTTGAAGAAGGCAAAAGAGATCGGGGCTTTCACAATAGGATTTACCGGGAAATATGGCGATGATATGGGAATGTGCGATGTGCTTTTTAAGGTAGACTCTGATAAAACCCCACGAATTCAGGAAACACACATCCTGCTTGGTCATACTCTTTGCCAGTTGATCGAGTATGAAATCTTTGGAGATGATCTAAAATAGAGTTAAGAAAAATATAAGGGGATGATTAACTTGAAGGCAAGATCTGTCGTTTACGGAGGGGTATTTCTGGCCGTCGGGTTGGTACTTTCTCTCGTTATCCATTCAATAGGAGGACAGCAATTCGGAACGATCTTTGGTCCATTGAACTTTGTAGCCCTCACAACCGGCGTAGTTACCGGTCCCTGGGTTGGCCTGACGGTAGGAATAATTTTGCCGCTTTTGAGCAGTGTGATTTTTGGCATGCCGCCCTTAATGCCTCCTATAGCTGTTTTCATGGCCTTGCAACTTGGAACTTACGGAATTCTCACAGGTTTATTTGAAAGAAAAAATTTGAATATCTTTCTTAACCTTGCTATTTCAATAGTGGCCGGCGGTGTTGTTTATGCTCTCGGATATTACGTTATAGGCTACATGGTCGGAATTCATCTTCAGCCACTTACAGCGATCTTATTGAGTTTTGCCTTGGGGTTACCCGGTATTGTTATTCAATTTCTTTTGATTCCAGCAATAAGATACTCAATTAAGCGTGCAAGAAAATCATGATAGATATACTCGGCGGTGTATTCAGAGATATTCTCTTTTACGGGCAAATTCACGCAGATGATGTAATCGAAATGCCGGGTGGCACAGGATACAATGTTTTTGCGGGATTACGTGAAATCGGAATAGAATCGACCTTTCATTGTGCCGTAGGAGATGACTGGCCATTTGAAAGTCTAAAACGCGTAAGCGGTAAGAGCGGTATCTTTGCCTGTAGAAATGAAACGGAGATACTCGCGGTCTACAGAGGAGTTAATTTGAATACATCCATCGAAGAGATCAAATCAAGGATTCTTTTTTCAACGCTCGAATGCGGAGGAGATATATTTGAAAAATACGCAAAAAAGATGAAGGAGGGAGGAGGAATCGTGATTTTGGATCCCTCTCCCGTTTTTGAATGGAAAAACGAATATGCAGATCTCTGTGATATTTTGATTCCAAATGAAAGAGAATTTGAGGTGATTTCCCCTTCGAAATTCAAAGCGGTTTTCCTCAAACTTGGAGAATACGGAGCCAAATATATTCGTGATACCGTCGAGATATCTAAAAATATCTCTAAAAAGGGAAATTTCCCTCTCGGATGTGGGGACGCTTTTGATGTCGGTGTTATTTACGGCCTTTTAAATGAAAAGAGTCCTGAACAAACTTTAGAAATAGCCGTAAATCTCGGCGAAACAGCGTCATTTTTTCGTGGCAGTTCTTCTGCGGTGATTGAGGCGGTTAGAAGATCAGATTCGACCTAACTTTGAAGGGCAATACATTTCGAGATCAGATCTCTTTTAACTCTGGATAATCCGTTATTATTCTGTCCAGAGATTTTTTGCCACCAGATAAAATATTTCAGCGAAATGTAATTACTTTACATACATTATACTATGAATTTACAAATTTCGCTGGTATAATATATTTAAACAGATCAAAGGGAGGAAGAGACGATGACGGAAATAAACAGAGAGATATTAGAGAAGTATATGGAAGTTCCCATGAAGCCCGATGACAAGTTCGATCCCACTTTGTGCGAACTTTGGGAAATGGCCAGAGTGTATTCTATTCCAAATAATGCGGGATTGCCCCTTTTCTATCCGAAGGTTAAATCGAGAAGCGCCAAATTTACAAAAAATTATGAAATTGACGATCCGGAAGCGCAGAAGTATCTCAAAGATGTTCAGGACTTTGTAAAACACAATGAGATGATCAGGGTTGAAGCAAGAATAGGAGAAGGATCTGAACTAACTTTCAAAGCAAGGTTATTCGTAAGCGCTAAATACCCTCAACTTGCCTACATGTTCAAAAAGAACTTATTTGAGCCAAATGGAGAAGAAATAGAGCAGGTTGACGTTATAACTATTCCTGAATATCCCGAAAGGAAGATCTTAGTTTTTCCAAAAGAAGGCGTTGAGGTGATTTTGGGTAGCGATTATTATGGGGAAACGAAGATGGCCGCCCTTAGGCTTGCCATGTACATAGCGCGGGAAAAGCACGGAGCACTTGGCCTCCACGCCGGCAGCAAAGCGTACAATCTTAAGGTAAATTCTGAAATGAAACATATAGGCGTTTTGATCTTCGGGCTCAGTGGAACTGGAAAAACAACCCTTGTTTGTGCAACACATGATCTGAAATCTCCGGAATCGATAGAGATAATTCAGGACGATATAAACTTCATAGATCAAAATCTTTTCGCATGGGGATCTGAGAAGAATTTCTACATTAAAACAGAGGGTATCACCTCACAGCCATTACTTTTTGAGGCCGCGAAAAGTACTGGTTCTATTCTCGAAAATGTCTATGTAAACGAAAAAGGAGAGATAGATTTTGACAATTTAAGCATAAGTTCAAATGGACGTGCTATAGTCGAAAAGGACAAGATTCCTTACAGTTCGAAATCTTACAGAATGGGAAAGGTCGATGTCCTATTTTTCAACACGCGCCGCGATGATCTGCCTCCCATTCTCAAGATCGATAGCGTTGAAAAGGCTGCTGCTATCTTTGCACTTGGGGAATCTACCATAACGAGTGCTGATGATCCTCAAAGGGCAGGACAGCCTGTAAGAACTGTCGGCTTTAATCCTTTTATAATAGACGATCAGGCAAAAGAGGTGAACACGTTTAAAAAAGCACTAAAGGGAAAAGAATTCAAGGCATTCATAGTTAATACGGGATATATCGGAGGATGGAATGGCCTCAAAATAAAGCCATGGGACACTTTCAACTTTGTCGAAAAAGCCCTAAGAGATGAGATAAAATTCGAATACGATCCTGTTGTGGGTTTTGAGGTACCCATTGAAGTTAAGGATATGGATATAAGCAAATTCAAAATCGAAAACTTCTATTCGAGAGAAGAATATGCTCAAAAAATGAAAAAGTTAAGAGCCGAAAGGTTAGAATTTCTCGAGACGCTCGATGGACTTGATAGAGACATTATAGAATCTATTTAAATAACGCCTGCATGAGCAGGCGTTTATCATATCAATTTGACAAGTTGGCGGGCCGCAAGAAGAGTTCCTTCATTTTCGTACCCCGCTACACCTAGCATCGTCCTTATCTCTCCAACCTTTACACCCGTTTCAAACATCTTTCCGACATAGAGATCCGCGAGTTTTTCGTGGATTTCCTTTCTTTGGACGGCACCAAATGGATTTGCAAAGTATGAAAAGGATAGCCCTTTTTCTGAAGTTGTACCTTTGGCCATCCTTGCACCCTTGGAAAAAACATCTATGGCACTTTTAAGATCTTTGAAGAAAATTATTCTTTCTTCATCTGATTCAACTTTGGTGTAATTGTTGGCATAAAAGAAGAAATCTATCGGCGTTGGCGAAATTATTTCGCTGTAATTGTCGAATGGAACTATAACCCTCGCATTTGTTTGATCTGGATTCATGAAAATACTTCTATCGAGCGTTGAATAAGCATATCCAGGGGGTAGATCGTCAAGTCTCACAAAGGCCCCTATTTCTGTACCGTAGGCAACGACTCTTCCATCTTCTATGCTCAAAGACCCCATGTCATCTATGAGTATGTTAACATATTCAACCTCATCAAGCCTTCCAAGAGCATCGAGAGTCTCCGATTTGCCCGCACCGCTATCGCCCACGAACATGATATTGGCCTTTCTACCATTTTTCAATTTTATCGTGGCAAGAGATCCGTGAACTGGCAATTTTCCCTTATCTATCATTATGAGATTGTGAACGGTTAGAATCATCTTCTTGGCATATCCAAAGTAGTCATTTTCATCTAAATCTGGTATGACTCCAGCATAAATTTCGTCCTCGTATATCACGCCGTCTTTATATTCATTTCCTATGTAATCTATTGGAAGGCCAAAGATCACTATACCGTCAGGTTTCCGTGGCTCTGTAAGATCTGCCATCTCGAAAAGATTTGTAAGGCCTGCCGCATGCGCAAGGTATTTGTAATTGAAATAGATGTACATCAAGAGGTTTCCAACCTTTATTGGCATAGCGTACCATCCGCGATCAAGTTTAACCTTATCTAAGAATTTTGATTTTACGACTGGAAAGACACCCGTTCTTTTATTGGATTTCGTATGGAATATGGCCGGAGGAGCAATCACCGCACTCCATATGAATGAGACTGAATACATCCATTCGTATTTCATTCTAATCTTTGGAGAATTTCTTATTTTATCGGTTATGAAGATCACCTGAGCGCCGCTTGGCAATTGCCTGAAGACTTTCTGAACCTTAAGAGAGGTGTTGAATTCAAGGTCCCGGTAAAGATTTCTTACGGTATTTTCGAATTCTTCTCCGAGATACATCGCTGATTTAAGAATTCCATTTCTCTCATTTACGTTCTTTGAAAATCTTTCTCTTTTGACTATGAAGCGATGCTTTTCTCTCCAGAAATCGTAAAATCCTTCAACGAAATTTTGCAGTTGACTTCTCGTTTTATCATCGAGATCGTTCGAGGGTTTCAAAGTCAAAGTGTAAAGGTAATTCATTATATCATCGTATTTGAAATTTTTCTTTTTGAATTTTTTTAAAACCTCCGGTACTTCATCTTTTTTTTCAATCGTACCGAGATAATCGATCATGAACTTTTTAAAATAAGGGCTCGATATGAGCTGATTGTAACTGTTAATAAAAAGTCCATTTATGACTATTGTATCCATAGAAATCATCCTCCTTCAGTTTTGCCTTTATATTCGGGATTTTTCAGGATCACCCGTTTGTTGAAAACAACCTTACTCACCGTCGGAGGCAATTTCATTTCTTCTCTTTTTAAACATTCAAGTATTAAATCAACGGGAAGAGAAGTTATAACCCATATGTCTGACACTTCCACGCTGTCTTCGGATCTTAAAGGAGCCTTTTCAACTGCCGATTTAACTGCCTGAACGTATTTTTCGAAATCGAAGTTCTGATTGTTGTTCTCCACTTTATCTCCTAAAAAACAAGTCCTCCATCTACACCGAGTATCTGACCTGTTATGTAGTTGGCCTCATCTGAAGCAAGGAAAAGGTAGGCATTCGCCACATCTACAGGCTCTCCCATTCTTCCGAGAGGCGTTTTTTCCTTCATAAGGTTTGTGACTTTTTCTGGCAGATTCGCAGTCATCGGGGTTTTTATATACCCGGGAGCAACGGCATTAACGCGAATATTGTACCTTGCAAGTTCTTTAGACCATGTTTTGGTCATTCCTATAAGGCCCGCTTTTGAGGCAGAATAATTTGTCTGACCGATATTTCCATAGATACCCACAACAGATGACGCGTTCAATATCACCCCACTTTTTTGATTCATCATGTAAGGAACGACAGCCTGTGTTACATTGAATACTCCTTTTAGATTTATCGATATGACAGCATCAAAATCACTCTCAGACATTCTGACAAGAAAGTTATCCTTCGTTATGCCGGCGTTATTGACAAGAATATCTATTCTTCCGAGATCTTTTGCTATTTTGTCGACAATCATTTTCACCTCATCGTGCTTTGAAACATCCATTTTGTATGTTTTATAGGCATCACCAAGTTCATTTTGCGCCTTCTTCAAAGCCTCTTCGTTGTAATCGCACGCGGCAATCACGGCTCCCTCCGATATAAACTTCTTTGCAGTCTCAAATCCAATGCCACTTGCCGCTCCAGTTATAAGTGCCACTTTTTTCTCTAATCTCATGATTTACCTCCCAAAATCAACTATATTGAACCTACAAGTCCAAGAAAAAATTTTACTCCCATTTCAAGGACATCTTCGTCAACATCAAAATAAGGACTATGGTGTGGAGCAATGATATTTTTAGATGGGGATCGTATACCAAGAAATACAAACGCTCCCTTTACCTCCTTAAGATAATAGGCAAAATCTTCCGATCCCATTGTCGGTATTGCTTCTTCATATGGAAATCCTAATCTTTCAAGTGTTTTTATCGCGTAATCCGTGCTTTCTTTGAAATTAACAAGTGGAGGGGCTATTCTGTTTATCTTTATCTCCAAATCTCCACCAAGAGATTTAGAAAGGTCTCTCATCTTTTGAACATTTGAAATTATTTCATCTCTTACCTTGTCAGAAAAAGTTCGAATTGTGCCAAGTATTTTCGCATCTACCGGCACGACATTGAAAGCATTTCCAGAATTAAATGCCGTTACATTTAAGACCGCACTGTCAAGAGGATCTACTCTAAGAGATCTTATCTTCATTAACTCGTTGACGATCGTTGATCCGATCGAGATAGGATTAATTGTCTGGTTCGGAGAAGCCGCATGACCTCCAGATCCTTTTACATGTAAAGTCATTTCATCAACTCCGGCCATCAAAGGACCTGATTTAACCGAAAATTTTCCGGATTCAGTCCCGATCCAGACATGAATTCCGAAGACGCTATCCACGCCATTAACCGCACCGGCTTTTACCATTTCACAGGCACCACAGCCACCCTCTTCAGAAGGTTGGAAGATGAATCTCACATTCTTCGAAGGTCTATGAATGGTCATATACTCTGCCGCCGTCAAAAGCATGGCCGTATGCGCGTCATGGCCACAAGCATGCATTTTTCCGGGATTTTTAGAGGCATAAGGCTTGTCATTCATTTCATTTACAGGTAGTGCATCTATGTCTGCTCTAAGCGCGATGGTTTCATTCGATCCGACATTCAGGTATCCTATCGTACCTGTGCCAACGGTATCGTAATGTATTCCCAATCTGTCAAGGTGTTCTCTTATGTATTTTGCCGTTTCATACTCTTCAAATCCGAGTTCTGGATGCATGTGAAGATATCTTCTGTGATCCACAACGATCTTTGAAATCTCCATCTCTTTGGCTCCTTTCTTAAGAGTATGATATCACAATTCGATGGACTGGATCAAAATGTTAAGTTCTACTTGTAAAATTAATGTACTTTTTAAAATAGATTAAATAAATAACACGACTATCGTGATGTATACTTTAAAGAGGTATCCTATCCTTTCAAAAAGGAGGCAAAAATGGACAAAAAAAAGAAGGCTTTGATCTTCATAGTGCTTTTGGGTGTTGTAAGCCTTTTTGCGGATATGACTCATGAATCTGCGAGAAGCATAAATGGGCCCTTCATGTCTATGTTAGGCGCAAGTGCTCTTGCCGTAGGACTTGCAGGTGGACTCGGAGAGTTTGTAGGATATGCCCTTAGATTCATAACAGGTTATTTCGTTGATAGAACTAAATCTTACTGGCTTCTTACGATAATAGGTTACGCTGTAAACCTTTTTGCTGTCCCTCTAATGGCCATTGCCTGGAACTGGCAGATCGCCTTCGCACTTATAATAATAGAAAGATTTGGAAAGGCTTTCAAGAATCCTCCAAGAGATGTCATGCTCTCCTTTGCAACAAAGGAAGTTGGAAGAGGAAAGGGATTCGGACTTCACAAACTGTTAGATCAGGCCGGAGCCGTTATAGGACCTTTGTTTGTGGCTCTCGTACTCTTTCTTAAACCCAACGATTATAAATTGGGTTATTTATTCCTTTTGATTCCGGCTATCGCAGCCATGATAGTGCTTTTCATATCCATGGCGCATTATCCAAGTCCCAGTGAAATGGAAGAAGAAAAAGAAGAAAAGGAAAAGCCTAAAAATGAAAATTCAGGTATACTTGATAAAAGATTCTGGATTTATTCGATATTTGTTACTTTAACAATGATGGGTTTTGCCCATTTCATGATAATTTCCTATCACTTCAGTAAAAATTCAATAGTCTCCGGCGCCATGATACCGGTAATTTTTGCCGTTGCTATGGTGACAGAGGGAATTTCTGCATTTCTAATAGGAAGGCTTTACGACAAAGTAGGCTTTAAATCCTTACTTTTAATTCCCATACTTGCAATATTGACAACACCTTTTGTCTTTTCCTTCGGATACACTCTTGCGGTAATTGGTATGGTACTCTGGGGTATAGTCCTTGGAATTCAGGACACAGTTTTGAGAGCGTCCATTGCGGATCTAATTCCGCCTTCTTCGAGGGGAAAAGCATACGGCCTTTTCAACATTTTTTACGGTACGGCATGGCTTGCTGGCAGCACGATAATGGGAGCGCTTTACGATGTATCGATATCCTACGTTGTGGTCTTTTCTATCGTCCTTGAGGCTTTATCCATACCTTTTATGGCTTATCTTTGGAGGACGGTCAGATCGTGAAATTTTTGATGTGTGAGCCGGGAGAGGCCTATTTCGGTGTTAATGATCTTAAAGTGCACAACATAAAAGAAAGATCAAATAAAGAATTGGCCATATCACAGCATCGAGTACTTTCATCCCTCATAAGATCCTTGGGCCACGATGTCATTATGGTAGAAGAGTTAGAAGGCCATCCAAATTCAGTCTTCGTTAAGGATCCAGTATACTGCACTCCTTACGGATACATTAAATTAAGAATGGGGCTTGAAAGCAGGCGCGGGGAAGAAGAATGGCTTTCGAAAACACTCGACAGTTTCGGAATAAAATGCCTTGGAGAGTTAAAAGCGCCTGCAACGGGGGAAGGAGGAGACATTGTAATCACAGAAAGATTGGCTTTCATAGGTCTATCTTCAAGAACGAATTTGGAAGGTGCCCAAAAGATCTCCGAAATCCTTTCAAGTTTTGGATATGAATCAAGAATGATAAAGGTTCCATCGCCTTACCTTCATCTTGGAGGTGCGATGACGTATGTGGGTGAAAATAAAATCATCTGTGTTGAAACGCTCGAAGGAAATTTCGACGGTATCCAAATTTTAAAGGTTCCTGCCGGAGATTTTATAAGCGGGAATGTGATCTTTCTTCCTCCAGACAATATAATTGCTGAAGAATCGGATGTAGAGACGATAAAACTTTTAAGGACTGTTGGATTTAATGTATACGGTGTGAATCTTTCTGAATTCGTAAAAGGAACTGGAGGTCCAACCTGTTTGATCCAGCCTATTTAAATAAAAATTGCCCACTTTCGTGGGCAATTAAACCCTTTTTCCTTCAGAAAAGGGGGCCTGAAGTTAGAGGTAGAGAAACATAAGTTGAGTAATTAAGCACTATATGATTGTTTCCAGGAATTGATCCGATCATGTTGCCGGTACCAACGGTAACGCTGAAATATCCATGTTTATAAAATAAACCTAAAGATGGTTGTGAAAGTTTTGAATTCCAATCGACGAGTGCACCTATCGCGTTTGATTTGTCAAGATTGTAAGTCAGAATGGCATTTGCCACCTGCAAAGGATACCCGTATCTGTCAGGATCTGTCGTATCGTAATGTATGTAGGCCGATGTGACTGTCGGCTGGTTTGCGTAAAGTCCCTGGAAGGCAAATTGATTGTAATTTGCTTTCAATCCAACTTCCCACGTTGGCATTCCAAATGTTGGGTTATTTGTGTAAAGATCGTATGCCGCACCACCTATAGCCGACATTGAGACATCTCCAAGACTAAAATTGACCTGGCCATTGGCCGAGAGATGAACTTTGTTATTTTTGGCGTAATTGAAATCCTGAGATGCATATGCGTAAAAACTCGCATTTTTAGAAACATATCCCGCATACCCTCCAAAGGTGGAACTTGGCTGATCGTATCTTACACCCATCGCAATGTTACCTGAATTGTAATTGATCTCACCACCGGTAATGTAATCGTAAAATCCGCCAACCCATGGCATTATCCACAAGTAGTTTGATTCTCTTGTCAGGACATGGTTTGATCTGAATTTACCAGCGTAGATATTCCAATCTCCGGAATAATAATTGGCATACCAGAATGTCGGCTGAATCAAGGTTACTCCAAAGGCTGAGAATGTTGCAAGATTTGTTGCAAGATAATCCTGAATACTAATGTTAAGATCTTTCATCACGGGAATATTCAGGTAGGCTATTGGGAAAATATTCGCAGGTTGTGATGATGTTTGATTTTGCAAATTCAAAGTGTAGTAGGTTAGTAGATTAAATTGAATACCACCAGCCAGCGCCGAAAAAGCAAGTACCGAAACCAACGCCACCATGACAATGTACTTCCGCATTTTACTACCCCCTTAATTGATTTTGGAAAGGATAAAATTATATCACATTGATTTTAAATTTCAAAATGATCTCTCGTATATCTTTTCAAGATCCTCGATCTTAAGATTTCCTGGGGTTACCTCTATAAGCCCTCCCATAGTTCTCATGGCATCAGATGCAAGTTGTTTTATCTTTGATCTTTCAACTCCAAGTTTAGAAAGTGAAACGTCAAGATCAACTGATTTTTGAAGTCTTCTTATGAGTTCTATGGAAAGATGTGCAAGTTCTTCTGTATCCGTTATGGAATCGGGCGCTCCCATTGTCAGCGCGACCTTTGCGAGTCTTTCCTTTACATGTGGAAGAATGTATTCGAATAAAGCGGGACCAGTCGCACAAAGTCCGACACCATGTGTCACATTATAATGGCCGCTTACAGGATGCTCGAGTGAATGGTTTGCTATGCATCCCGATAAGGTCTCGCATATACCTGCGGCAGTGCTTGCCCATGCGAGTGCTGTGCGCGCTTCAATGTTCTTTCCGTCCCTATAAGCGATTGGAAGATACTGATTTATAAGTGATATTGCCTCGAGCGCAAGCAAATCCGAGGTCGGCTGATGGTTTAAATTCACATAAGATTCTATTGCATGGTAAAACGCATCCATTCCCGTAGAGGCAGTTTGATTTGGAGGAAGGGATATCATCAATTCCGGATCGACTATCGATATCCTTGGGAATATGAGATCGAATCCGACTCCTATCTTTTCATTTGTCTTCGGATTTGTAACGACGGCAAAAGGATCCGCCTCTGTTCCCGTTCCGTGCGTCGTTGGTATCGCTATTATTGGAAGCGCATCGGTTGGCACCTTCCCGCCTCCGACATTTGTGTAATCCCAGCAGTTTCCTCCCGATTTTGCCACTACTGCGATCATCTTTGCAGAATCAATCGGGCTTCCACCGCCTATGCCTATTACAAAATCACATTTCTCGTCTTTCGCGATCTTTGCCCCCTCATCTACAGTTGTTGAAAGTGGGTTTGGAACGATCTTATCGAAATGGACATATTTAATGCCATTTTTTTCGAACGCTTTCGTTACCTTATCGAGTAAACCAGTTGATTTCGCACTCTTGCCTCCGGTAACTACGAGCGCTTTCTTGCCCACACCTTTTGCGAGATTCCCGATTTCATTTATTTTTCCGGCTCCAAAGATTATTTTTGTTGGGAGAAAGTAGGTAAAATTCGTTACATCTTTCATTCTTATTCCTCCTTTCAATAAATAACGGCCTCTATCCATATATTCTTATCTTTTGAAAGGTCTATGATTTTGTCCTCGACAACGACAACGGGAACAAGCAAACCAACACCGCTCGATCGTAAGACCATGCCTGATTTTCCGTTGCTAAGTTTCACACGTGTGCCTGTCGGATACATGCCGACGACCTTAAGAAAATTGTTGACGACGTAAGGATCGTAATCTTTTCCCGCCCTTGAAAGAATCCATTTTATCGCCTGATAGGGGCTCATCTTAAGGGCTTCAGATGTTGTAGAAGTCAAAGAATCGTACGCATCGGCAATTTGAATAACCTTTGCGTAGAAATTTATGTCATCTTTTGCTTTTCCAAGCGGAATGCCGCTTCCATCGTACTTTTCGTGATGCTCAAGGATCGCATCGAGTACTTCTCTGTTATCGATAGTGCCCGATGTCGAAAGTAACTTGTAACCTATAGCGGTATGCTGAAGCAGTTTTTCCCTTTCGGTCATCTTTCCTATATCCACATAATTTGGATCGTCCAAAAGCATCAATCCTATATCGTGAAAAACCGCAGATTGGGCAAGAGGCACAAGATGGTACCTCGACATTGAAAGGGAGATTCCTATCATCAAAGAGAGGATGGCCGTGTTTATTCCATGTTTGTAAAGATATCCGCTCGGATGTTTTCTGAACAGGTTAACAACGAACTCTTTTTGAGTCATCATCTCGTCTACAAGCACGCCGACAGTCCTCTGAATAGGGATTGGATCTATTTTTTCACCGATCTTCAATTCTCTCGATATATCTTTAAAGGAATCTATGAAGTTCTGGTACATCTCTTCCTGTATAGACAATTTAATTCCTACCGCTATTGGCTCTTCGTTCTTTATGAGTTCCTGATCGAAATCTATAGAACTCTTTATCTTCTCAAGTTCATCCGATGGCTTTTCCTTTGTCTCTATTGGAAGCCATAGTATCTCACGGCTTCTTAAAATTTGTATTTTATCCCTTGTTATCTTTGTTCCCTTGGCAAGCAAGACATTAAAAGAAGATTTATCGTACAAATCTTCTGCTAATATTTCTCCCTCTTTTATATTCTCTATGGGTTTCCACTCAATTGCCATTGTGATTCACCACGAATTCGCATTTGTTAAAGAATTTTGACAACCCCCGAGGTCCGACAAATGAGAGCGTCCATTTCCTTTTCATATATCTTTCAAAGGCTTTCATCACATCCTCTTCCTTGACGGCATCTATATTTTCGCTTATCTCATCTATCTCTCTTATCTTGCCTATCGTGAAATAATCATCGACGATCATGTACATCGTTGCAAGAGTCGATTCGGTTGACATAAGAAGCCTGCCCTTAACCTTTTTCTTGCCGTATTCTAATTGTTTCGATATCTCTTCCGGAAGCTCATTTAACACTTTTTTTATCTCATTCAAGGCTTTGCCGGTATTCTGAAGCGACGTTGAGAAGTTTATGGTAAACTCCCCGCAAAAAGAATGGGATTGATTCGATGAAGAAATAGAATAAACAAGACCGAGTTTTTCTCTCAATTTATCGAAAAGAATAGAACTCATTCCGCTTCCGAGGATTGTGGAAATCACGCTAAGCGCATAACTCATCTTGTCCCCGCGCGGGACAGATGGAATCCCTATGCTCCCATTTGCCTGATTTAGATCGCTTTTCTCAACTATCTTTATAACCGGATCAAGTGGGTGCGGGTCGAGTTTTAGATTCTGAAGTTTTGAACTTTTTATTGAAGCCATCTTTTCTTCTACGTAATCAAGATCAATAGCAGAAAGATTTCCTATTAAGACTGCTATCATATTCCCGGCAACGTAATGATTGTTGAAAAAGGCCTCTATTTGATCTTTAGTTATTTTCCTGACACTTTCGGCCTTGCCTGCTATCGGCCTTCCGTATTCCGTATCTCCCCATATGGATTTCAAAAGGTTTTCTTCGGAAAGCGCTGCCGGATCATCTTCATACATCGCTATCTCTTCAAGTACCACTTTCTTTTCTGACTCTATCTCTTTTTCCGGAAATAGTGGAGAATTTACAAGTTCGAATAGAACATCGAAAGATTCTCTTGCCGCAAAATCCGGCACTTTCGATTCAAAAAGCGTGTACTCTTCGGACGTAAAGGCGTTTATTATACCACCAAATTTTTCTATCTTTCTTTTGATCTCGGAAGAAGAAAAACTTTTGGTTCCCTTAAAAACAGTATGTTCTATAAGATGGGAGATTCCATATTCTCCTTCTTTTTCATTTATAGAGCCAACCTTTACCCCTATTCCTATAGTTATGGTCCTTAAAGAAGGGATATTTTTAAGGACCATAAGCGCCCCATTTTTAAGATTTTTAGTCGCTATTCTCTCTTTTTGATTTATTGCCGTTCCACCTTCTATTGTTATCTCTCCCTTCTGTACGTTCCTCTTCTTCATCGATTATCTGCCTCAACTGAAGTTTTCCCGACGGATCAAAACCCGTTATCTCGACGTTAACCTTATCACCAACGTGGACCACATCTGCGACGTTTTTTACGTGTCTGCCCATCTTCGATATGTGCACAAGGCCTGTCCTTCCGGGAACCACTTCGGCAAAAAATCCATATTTCTCAACACGACTTACCGTAGCCATAAAGCGCTCTCCTTGCTTTATTTCTTTACTCATATTGGAGATATAGGCTATGACCTGGTCTATCTTTTTGGAATCATTTCCGACGACCTTGACCTTACCGTCTTCCTCTATTTGAATTTCAACATTGTACTCCTCTGAAAGAGCCTTTACATTTCTTCCTCCGGGTCCTATTAGTTCTCCTATCTTATCTGCCGGAACGAATGTAATCTTTATAATAGGAGCATATTTAGAGAGAGATTTTCTTGGCTCTGGTATAGCACCGTACATTATATCGAGAATCTTATTTCTCGCTATGCGGGCTTTTTCAAGCGCTACTTTTAGAATATCTGCCGATACCTGGCCAACCTTGACATCCATCTGGAAAGCAGTTATCCCATCACGTGTCCCGGCAACTTTGAAGTCCATGTCTCCGAGATGATCTTCCATTCCCATTATGTCCGTCAGAACGATCCATCCGTCAGGTTCAAAAATCAACCCCATTGCCACACCGGCAACATGTTTTTTGACTGGCACACCGGCATCCATCAAAGAAAGCGAACCGGAACAGACAGTTGCCATGGATGAAGAACCGTTTGATTCAAGTATCTCTGAAACAACCCTTATCGTGTAAGGAAATTCTTCCTCTGGAGGTATCATGCGTTTTAGAGCCCTTTCGGCAAGATGGCCATGCCCTATTTCGCGCCTTCCAGGACTTCCAAACTTACCGGTCTCGCCAACGCTAAAAGGCGGGAAATTGTAATGGAGCATGAATCTTTTTTCGCCTTCTTCAATCAAGGTATCTATTATCTGAACATCCATTGAAGCGCCAAGCGTTACGACTCCAAGACTTTGGGTTTCTCCTCTTGTGAATAAAGCGCTTCCATGCGTTCTCGGAAGAAGGCCAAGTTCACACGTTATAGGCCTTATATCATCAGGACCTCGTCCATCAACTCTAAGATGCTTTTCGAAGATCATCCTTCTCATCCTGTTTTTCACAAGACCTTCGAATATCTCGGAAAGATGATATTTCGTTTCATCAACTTTTTCTTCCGGTATTGCTGCTTCGTTAATGAAAGAATCTATCATAGATTTTTTGTATTCTTCTATCATTTTGTCTCTTTCATGCTTTCCGGGCGTAAGTAGCCTTTTTTCAATCTCTTCATTTGAGAGCAAACTCAAGAATTTCTCCTTTAACCCTTCCTCTAATTCATTCTTTTCGTACTGGAATTTCTCAACTTTGAATTCGGACAAAATTTCTTCCTGAAATTCAACGAGTTCTTTTATGGCATTATGAGCCTCCATAAGGATCTCAACCATCTGAGATTCACTTACCTCATTTGCCTCTCCTTCCACCATTGTGATGGCATCCTTAGTTCCTGCAACTATAAGATCAATGTCTGCTTCTTTTGCGATCTCTTCTGAAGGAAAGAAGACATATCCCCCTTTGACATGCGCTATTCTAACGCCTGCAACTATTCCGTTGAAGGGTATAACGGACGCGTTCAGAGCAAGAGAAGCACCAAGAATTCCCCATGTGTTGGGTGGATTATCCGGATCAAAAGAAAGTATTGTCGCGACGATCTGGACTGGCATTTTAAAATCTTCTGGGAATAAAGGCCTTATAGGCCTATCTATGTCTCTGGCAGACAGGATTCCGCTTTCCGAAGGTTTCCCTTCACGTTTTATGAATCCTCCCGGAATCTTACCTGCCGCGTAGAATTTTTCCTGAAATTCAACGGTCAGAGGAAAAAAGTCAAGTCCTTCTTTTGCGTTCTTTTCCATAACGGCGGTAACAAGAATCGTCGATTCTCCGTAATTGACAACAAATGCTCCATCTGCTTGTTTGGCAATCTTGCCATTTTCTATTACAAGATCTCTGCCTTTGAAATGTTTTTTCCAAACTTTATACATTTAATCACCTCTTAATTTTTCAAAGAAGGAAGCGGGATACCCCCGCTTCAAAATAATTAAAAAAATTACCGTCTTAAATTTAACTTCGATATGAGGTCTTTGTAAACATCCGGTTTACGATTCATAAGATATCGAAGGAGCCTTCTTCTCTTTCCAACCATTTTAAGAAGACCTCTTCTCGAATGAAAATCTTTCGGATGGTTATTGAGATGTTCGGTTAAATGGTTGATTCTCGCCGTTAAAAGTGCCACTTGCACCTCTACCGATCCGCTGTCTTTCTCGTTGATCCTAAAATTTTCGATGATCTTACTCTTTTCTTCCTTTTCCATATAGCACCTCCGTCACTTCGAACCAAGAATGGGATATGCCCACATTCTGAGTCCGAGTCTAAATATATTTTACCATAAAGTTCATATTTTCTGTTCAATCCATTTACCCTTTTTCACCTCAAAAATGGCCAAAATTGCCATTACAACGCTTTGAACAACGAAAGCAAAGATTAGAAATTCCCATCTCATGTGAAGAATGGAAAAAATGATAACAAGAGGGGCAAGAACAAGCCAGTCTGAAATGATTCCTATCATCATAGTTGTTTTAGTAAGCCCTCCTCCAGTTAGCACACCATACCCGATCATGGCGATCATGAAAAAGATCTCGTTGATAGCAAAGAACTTCATGATTATTCCGCCCATCATTGCAACATTGTCGTTCGGTGTGAAAAAGTAGGTTATCTGGGATCCAAAAAAGAAAAGCGCGAAGACGTAACCGGCTATCAAAAGTTCTCCAAGCCATACAGAGGCAAGAATTATTTTTTTTAATCTTTCGCTCTTCTTCGCTCCCAAATTTTGCCCGATCATCGTTGAAGTGGACATGTTCATTGAAAAACCAAGTGTGAAGGAAATACTTCTTATATTGTTCACTATTCCGAGGGCCGCAACTAAATCCGCACCGTAGACAGATGCAAATCTAAGCACAATGGTATAAACAAAATTTGCCGAAAATGTATCAAAGACGCTTGGAATTCCAAGAGAAACCATCTTCTTTATGATATCGGATCTTGGCCTTATATACTTGAAAGGGTTGAATTTTACATAACTTTTCTCGTTGTTTAAAAGAATTACTCCCATAACGAGCAGGTATATCTCAGATATATCTGAGGCTATTGCCGCTCCGCTCACGCCCATTCCGAGTGAATAAATGAATATAGGATCAAGTAATATGTTAATTCCCGCCGAAATGCCTTGTACCCAGAATAACTTGTAAGAATCTCCGGTGCCTCTAAAAGTTGTCATCATGGTGTATCCGGCAAAGGAAAGAGGTATTACCCAAAGCCTCCATTTCAAAAAATCTGCCCCGTAGGTGAAAGTGCTTTTATTTGCCCCTATAAGAGTTAACATTGGTCCAAGAAAGATGTACGCGAAAATCACAAAAATGGTTCCAAGCATTATCTTTGCAAGAATTGTCTGGCCTACTACCCATTTTACCTCTTCGTAATTGCCTTCTCCATACCTTCTTGATATCATTATCACAGATGGCGTGCCAAAAAGATCGTTAAAGATGGATCCGTAATAGAAGATCATCATGGCAAGTGTAACACCAGCCACTTGATCTGCTCCTAAATGGCCTATCCAGAAAGTGTCTATCAAATTGTATATGGACGAGAAAAAAGATGCTCCCATCGATGGTAAAGCAAGTCTCAAAAGGGATTTTGAGATGGGAGCATTTGTATAATCAAATTTTTTCATAAGACTTTTGAAATATCAGTTCGTGTGCCCTTTCAACATCTTTTCTTATTGCCTCTTTTAGTTCTTCCAAATCTTTGAATTTGATCTCCGGTCTCATAAATTCAAGAAGTTCGACTTTGAGCTTCTTTCCCGCGAGTTTGTATTCTCCATCTAAGAAATGCACCTCGTACGTCACGTTGCCATCAGTATCTGTAGTTGGTCTGACGCCTATGCCCATAACGCCATAAACTGTCGAACCGTCTATTACCGATCTGACAAGATAAACACCGTATTTGGGCACAACGAGATTTGCACCTTCTCTCGAGATATTCGCAGTGGGAAATCCTATTGTCGATCCTATGCCGCGTTCTCTGAAAACCGTACCGGAAATAGAAAATGGCCTGCCAAGAAAATGCGCGGCTACATCGACCCTACCGTCCTTTATCTCTCTTCTTATAAGAGAACTACTTATCCTCACTCCGCCATCGATAATTTTAGGAGTTACATCAACCATAAAACCCATGACCTTGCCCATTTCCTTTAGCAAGTCTATATCTCCTTTGGCGCGTTTTCCAAATTTAAAGTCATAGCCTATGTAAATACTTTTCATTTCGTACTTGTTGACAAGCAGATCTACATAGGCTCTTTCATTCATTTCGGCTATCTCACGTAAGTCTTGAACGATAACATCTGCAACTCCAATCTTTTTTAGAAGTTCAACTCTTTCTTGTGGAGTAGTTATCAATCCCTCAAAATTTTGCGGATCTACAATTGCTTCATATGGCATTTCAAAGACTATTGCCGTTGGAATCTGATGATGGGTTACGGCATAACTGACCATCTTTTTTACCATGTAAGTGTGCCCAAGATGGACACCGTCAAAAACCCCTATAGTTAGAGATCTCAATGTAAAAACACCTTCTTTGGCTTTAGGAGTATGTCATTTCTTTCGTGTTTTTTCACGGTATCGAAAAATTTAGAACTCCTTTGCGCGATCGAAAGAGATATCAACCTTCCCTTGCTTAAAACCCTAACAATGTCTTCCTTTTCAAAGTCCTCGTAGACTATCAAATCTTCTATTTTCAAAGGCATTCCATTTTTCATTTTCTTTTCTCCGGATTCGTTGACGATAACGGTTTTAAACAAATATTTACTTATTTCTTCTAAAGGTATTATTCCTTCGATTTGATATTTATCGAAAGGATTTATCGCTCCTTCAAGATCAAATGGACCTATCTTCGTCCTTCTGAGTTCTTCCGTTATGGCGCCACACCCAAGTTTCATGCCTATGTCTCTGCACAACGCGCGAATATAAGTGCCGCCGGAGACAACAACTTTGAATTTAATATACGGCAGTTCAACCTTCTCAATCTTTATTTCGTATATCATTACCTTTGAAGGAGGCATTGTTATTATTTTCCCATCTCTCGCAAGTTCGTAGAGTTTTCTTCCCGATACCTTCTTCGCCGAATACATAGGAGGCACCTGGTAATACTCTCCGGTAAAGGAAAGAAAAGCATCCCTTACCATTTGTTCGTCAGCCACGCATTTGTGCCTCTCTGTTATCTTTCCGGTCCGATCATATGTGTCTGTTATAATTCCTAAATGCGCGACGGCTTCGTAAGTTTTGGGAAGATCCAGAAAATATTCAAGAATTCTTGTTCCTTCTCCAATGCCTACCAGAAGCAGCCCGCTCGCAAATGGATCAAGCGTTCCGGCATGACCTGCCCGCATGCCGGATATTTTTCTGATTCTTTCAACAACATCGTGAGAAGTAGGTCCTTCAGGTTTATCAACTTTGATTATGCCGTTCATTTTCTATCTTTTTAAAAAGTTTGTCTATCTCGAATGATTTTTCTATCCCTCTGTCCCTTACAAAGGTTATTTCCGGTGCTTTAAAGGTGTGAATATTTCTTGCTATTTCCGTTTTGAAATATCCCTTCGCTTTCTCTATTATTCCAAAAATCTCGGAGTTTTTTTCCTCTTCATTCCCATAAAGACTTAAATAAATCTTTGCGTACCTTTTATCATTCGATAACTCCACCCGCGTGACCGAGATCATCCCTTCAATTCTTGGATCCTTCATATTTAAAAGTGCCTGAGAGACGATCTTCATTATCTCGGATTCCATCATCTCTTTTTTGTATCCCATGAGTCTCACCACTTTTTAAATTTTTCAAAAAATTATACCATAGAAAGAAAAGATTACATACACATTTTAATAAACCAGTCTAAATATATGTTATAATCAAGTCATGCAGGTAAAGAAGGATGAGAAGCGTTTAAGAATAATAGAGAGTGCGCTCTCTCTTTTGAGCGAAAAAAATTTCGAAGAGGTTACTACAGATCTGATTGCCAGCCGAGCAAAGGTTGGAAAGGGAACGCTTTACACATATTTCAAGAGCAAAGACGATCTTCTTGGAGAAACTTTACTTTACGTGCTTTCCGAATTTCTCAACGCTACGGTCAAGACTAAAAAATGCAAATGCGATCTTGATAGAAAGATAGAGATGCTCTTTGATCTTTACCAAGAGATCGCAAAATCACGAGAAAATCTTCTTCCGCTTTTCATGAGAATATACATCGATGAGACGATAAACAAAAAAAGGACGAATATTCAAAAACGTATGAGAAATCATCTTATAAGCATATTCAAAGAGTTTGAATCTCGTCTCGCATCTCCGGTTGATATTACCGTCGATTTTATCATTGTTAACACAATGCCATTTTCAATGAAGAGATTTGCCCAGGATTCAAATTACTGGAAAAATGTTGTCGAAATTATCAAAAAAGGAATAAAGAAAGATTAGCCCATTGGGCTAATCTTTTGGAATTGGAGATTATTCTAAAAATTTCATTTCTTCTTCTGTCAGTTCTATATCTCCCGCCTTGGCATTTTCGACAAGATGCTTTTCGCTTATCGCTTTTGGTATTGAAAAAACACCTTTTTTTACAAGCCACGCGAGCGCGATCTGGGCAGGAGTTAGATTCCTCTCTTTTGCGATCTTGTGAAGTTTTGATGCTGTTATGCTTATTCCCATCCTGTTGAGAGGACTATATGCGACGACACTTATCCCGTTTTTTTGGCAAAAATCAAGAAGTCCCGCTTTTTCTATTTCACGATCTTCGATGTTGTATCTTACCTGATCGCACACAATTGGATTTTTGGAAGCCTCCATTGCTTCTTTGAGTTGAGAAATTGAAAAGTTGCTAACTCCTATATACCTTGTATATCCACGTTCAAGGACAGTGTTGATATTCTTAATGGCTTCCGTTATCGATATGTCTTCCGGAGGCCAATGAATGAGGTAAAGATCGAGATGATCCGTTCCAAGTCTCTTAAGCGATCCCTCGACTGATTTGAGCATATCTTTGATTTTAAGGTGATTTGGCCAGACTTTTGATGTCAGAAAGACTTTATCCCTGTCGATCTCCTTCAAAGCCTTTCCGACCAGTTCTTCCGTATGACCTGCTCCATAATATTCCGCTGTATCGATATGGGTCATTCCAAGTTCGACGGCCCTCACAATTGCCCTTATTGATTCTTTATCATTTGATGGATCCGGCGAAATTCCTCCGCCCATTTCCCACGTGCCAAGGCCTATTACCGGAAGAAATACATCTGTTTTGCCGAGTCTCATTTTTTTCATCTTACCACCTGCTTCCCTTTAACGATTGACATCACAACTATCAAAATGCCTATCAGGAGGCTATTTACCATATTGACAGGTTTTGTCAAGAAGACGGGTATGAAGGATATAAAGGATATCCATATTCCAGATAGGATTATTATCAACACTGAAAAATCGAAATTTCTTACCATCAAAAAGCCAAAAAGAATCACAAGTATTCCCATAAAAAAGTTATTCCACACATCAGCAGGCATATTCAAAATGTAAGGGAGAAAGGCCGAAATCACGAACCAAAAACCTAAAATAAGGGTTACTATCTTTTGCCATCTCATAGTATCATCTCGATGCTTTGTATTGCGGGGATTTTTCGGATATCTGCATCAATTCTATTCTATTGCCATCAGGATCTCTTATCCAGCATTGCCAGTTGAAATCCTTTCCTTGTTTTGGCTCTACGTCGATGATAACATTTTTCTTTTTGAGTTCTTCGACGACCTTTTGAATATCATCGACCTCAAGACAAAGATGTGAAAACCCCGCTTCATTCTGCGAATGATCTTTCTTTTTGCCGCCATAGAAAAGTTCTATGAATTGATTTTTGCCAACTTTTATGTAGTTTATCCATGGTTTCCCTTCATCATCCCTTATTTCAAAGGCTTTTTCAAATCCAAGTTGATCGCAGTAGAAATGAAGAGATTTTTCCATGTCGCTTGCCGTGTAGGCAACATGGGCTATTCCTTTGATCATATATACCATCTCCTTTTCAATTATCAATAGTGTGTCCAACAATTTTGATTTGAAATTTTCGGACGGTCATTGAAAAGTGAAA
>ERZ1669247.165-NODE-165-length-29801-cov-4.790056_pt1 | contig 29801 bp, 22 predicted proteins | sample MGYA00579297_ERZ1669247 | MGnify/ENA primary metagenome ERZ1669247 (study PRJEB41166, sample SAMN08046056) | hot springs metagenome | biome: hot spring; feature: acid hot spring; material: thermophilic sediment; isolation source: thermophilic sediment from acid...
TCCGCTTGGACAGCTTTCGGGTAACGCATTATCGCGACGGTCTTGCGAAGGATTATGTGTCCAAGGTGACGGTGCTCAAGCCCGACGGCAGAGTCTTGAAGACACACGACGTTCGTGTCAATCATCCGCTGACGGTAGATGGGGTCAACATCTACCAGTCCAGCTACAACGCCGATCCCTCTACGCTGCATCTGGTGAGTTACTCGCTGCTGGCACCCGATGCGTCCGCCACCCTCCTCAGAGCGCGCGTCGGCCAGAGCCTGGTCACGGGTGCTGGCGCATATACCCTCAAGGTGGACGACCTGAAGGTAGAAAATGTCTTGCCGCGCAGCTCGGTGGGGCTGCCGGCGCGCCCCGGGCATGGGATGGTCAACATGGGGCCGGTGGCGCGTTATACGGTCCTGCGGCACGGACAGCCCCCCATCCTGGTGAAGACCTTTCTGCGTCCGATGCCTCACGGCGCCTTGGACTATAAATTGGTGGCCTATCGTTCTGGGCATGGACAGGGCTTCCATTTTCTCGCATTGCCGATGGGACCAAAAGAAGGCGTCTCTCTCTTCGTGCATTACCTGGGAGCTCTGGAAAACGCAGCGCGCCATGGCGCCGTCGCAAGCTCCGCAGTGTTCCAACGCACGCTGGCGCAAGTAGAGCAGCGCCAGGGTGTGGAGCTGTCGCCGATTCAAAACCATTCTTTCCTTCGCGCAAGCCTCGTGGCGCTACAGTCTCTGCATACGTATCCGCTGCCTTTTCTGGTGCTCATACACGGTCTGTCACTGCATTGGGCGGCCGGATTGGAAATGACCAAGTACCCCGGTATGTCCATCGTATACCTTGCCTGCATATTGTTGGTGGTTGGCATCTTTGTTTTGTTTTATGTACCGAGAAAGCGGATGTGGCTGGCCCTTGATGACGGAAGCGCGGGTAAGACGCGCATTATTGCTGGCGGCGACGCATCACGCGATATAGAAGATTTCTCAGAACAGTTTGCTGAGTTCCTCGAGAAACTGGCTGGAGGGGAGCAGGATCGGACGGAAAAAAGGAGAAGGTCATGATAAAGTTCAGAGCTCTAGGATGGGGCCAGGTGTTGGCCCTAGGTTGCTTAACGGTAATGGGTACCGGGTTGGCGGTTGCTGCTGGTATCCCACCCATCAACGCCGCCAATATCGCGGCAGGCAGGACTATCGCCTTCAACAAGGCCCAGGGAAACTGTCTGGCATGCCACGTCTTGCCCGGCGGAGTGCAGGCGGGCAATGTCGGACCTAATCTCAGTGAGCTGCCCATCCATGTGATATTCAAGAACCGTGAGAAACTGGCGAAGTTTATTTACGACCCGGAAAAAGTCATTCCCCACATCAACATGCCGCGCTTTGGCAAGGACAAGGTGTTGACGAACCATCAGATCGGCTTGGTGACGGATTATTTATGGTCCCTCAAGTGACCAGAAGGCGGGGTAACCAGGAGGTGTTATCATGAAAAAGACTACAGTCATTGCGATATTGACACTTGGGACAGTGGCCTTTGGGGTGCAGGCGCAGACCATCAATTGGTGGGATCTTGGCAACACCAAAGTGGGTCCGCAACGTACCTTGAAGGAGTTTCACGAGTACTTCAAGGAGCAGTTTCCAAAGATGAGTCTGCAGCAGTACGCCCTCGGTAGCTATGCCTTCAACAAGGGTCTCTATCAGCAGTATCAGGAAGCTATTCAGTTCAACCCGGGCGATCTCACCTTGAGTCAGGGCAAGAAACTTTGGGATACGAAGTTTCCCGACGGCAAGAGTTATGCGTCGTGTTTTCCCAATGGCGGTAAAGGTGTAGCCGCGAGTTATCCCTATTACGATGCCAAAACCCATGAGGTAACCACAGCGGCCATGAGCATCAATGCGTGCCGCGTCCAGAATCACCTCAAGCCCCTGCGCTACGGCAGCTCCAGTCTGATTGCCTTACAGACATATTTTACCAGTCTATCCAATGGGATGCCCGTGGACGTGAAGGTACAGGGGCCGGGTGCAATCAAGGCCTTTGAAGAGGGCAAAGCCTATTATTTCATGCGGCGTGGGCAGCTCAATTTCAGCTGTGCTACCTGCCACGTGGCTTACGCTGGCAAGTATCTGCGGGCGCAGATCATCTCGCCGCTGTTGGGGCAGAGTGCACATTATCCGACCTATAGAGCGGCTTGGGGTGCGGTGAACACGTTCCAGAAGCGTTTCATCGGTTGCGATAAGAAGGTAGGTGCCAAGCCTGAGAAGCTGCAGAGTGTGGACTACCGTAATCTCGATTATTTCATGAGTTATATCAGTAACGGTATCAAGATCAACGTGCCGGGCTATCGGCCCTGATGGTACGCCTGTGGGTCACGGGGTCCTGGGCGCAAGCCGCGGTGAACTCGTGACCATGCGAGGAGGTATTTATGGCTTTGGATACGGCTGATATAGGGCAACTGAGAGAAAGCTTCAGCGGTTACGTAGCGCAGGAAAAATGGCAGAGACGTATCTGGGTAGCTTTTCTCACCCTCGGGTCCGTGTCGGTGTGGTGGTGGTTCCGTGCCGATTTCTGGCTTTGGCAATATATCATTTTGGGAATATGGTATGCCGGCCTGATGTGGTTCGGTTTACGCTGGCCTGCATTTCGCCGGCTGTTTCTGGTGGTGCTGGCGGTGGCAGCGCCGGGCGTGGCACTGTACGACCTAGGCTATACGGCAAGGACCAGCGCCTTGCTGTACTGGATTTTTCAAAGTACTTCCATGTTCTACTGGATGAGTCTGGCCATTGCGTTAAGCGCGGTGGGTTATTACCGCTATCTCTATGCCGGACATCAGCTTAGTGGCGACTGGGGGCATCGTTTTGCCTGGGTTGCAGTGGTCCTGGGCTATGCGGGGCTGGCAATTCGTTGGAAGCAGACCTATGTGGGGCACCCTGGCTGGGGGCACATCCCGGTTACCAATATGTACGATGCCATGGTGCTCTTGTGTACGACCACGGCATTGTTCTACCTCTACTATGAATCCCAGGAAAAAAAGCGCGGGCTGGGTGCCTTTGCCATGCCGATGATTCTGTTGGCCGATATTTTTCTGGTGTGGGTGGGCATCGCCTATCATCAGAATCAGATCCAACCCGTCATACCGGCATTGCAAAGTTTTTGGATCAAGATTCACGTACCCTGTGAGTTCATCGCGTATGCAAATTTCTATCTCGCGGCCATGGTCGGACTGGCCTATCTCTTGCGCGAACGGGCGGGGCGGCTGGGTACGGTCTTGGCGGAACGCTTGCCCGACTTGAAACGCCTGGAGCGTATCATGAGCTCCATGATCATGTTCGGCTTCCTGTTCTTCACGGCGGGTACCATTCTCGGCGCCATTTGGGCAGCCAAGGCTTGGGGCGGATTCTGGTCCTGGGACCCCAAGGAGACCTGGGCCCTCATCGTCTGGCTCAACTATGCTGCCTTTCTGCACCTCCGTTCGCGGAAGAGCTCGGCGCGGCCGACGGGACATACCCTGGCGTGGTGGTCGGTGATCAGCCTGGTGACGGTTACCTTCTGCTTCATTGGTGTCGACCTGTTCCTGGGCGGTCTACACTCCTATGCCAAACTCTGATGGCCGAAGCATCCCGATATAGGGTATCCCGCCCTGTCAGGAGCTGCTGCGCCGCACGTGGCGCGTCTGAAAACGCCGGTACAGGACGCGGCCCGGCGAACCGCTGGGGTGACGCTTGAGGTGACGCACTTCGGTCCAGTCGACGTCGGCACTTTTTGCCTGAATGTTACTAAACTGTAGTGCGGTCTGGGCGGCCGCTTCCAGCACCGCGTCGGGGACGGCGCGATCTCGAGGGCGGCGCAGGAGGACGTGGCTACCCGGATGATCCTGCACGTGAAACCAGAGATCCCAGGGCTGGGCCAGACGAAAGGTGAGATGGTCGTTGGCCTTGGCGTTACGACCCCAGAGGATCTCGAAGCCGTCGACTTCCTTGGACTCGATGGCAGGGCTGCTGTTTTGTGGTAGACGGCGCGGATCCCTGGGTTTTTCTGTGGGGCCCGGCGCGTCCTCGGACGGTGTGTGAAGCAGACGGGCGCGTTCTTGTTCCAACTTCGCTAGCTGCTCGGCGCAGGCCGCGCGACCGCGTTGCGCCCGCTGGCGTTGTCGTAACATATGGCGAGCATAGTCGTGCAGGCGGTATCCGGCAGGTACCGAAATGGTTCTGCGGCCGATACCGTCGCTGCGATAGTCGGTCACCTCCACCTCGCCACCGGGGTGTGTGGCGTCGGGGAGGCGGAAGAGCGCCTCGGCGTCGCGCTGCCAGGAATCGGGTATATTCTGCCAGCGAAGCAGATCACCCCGGACCTTCTCTAAACGCCGCTCCAGGTGCTGCAGCGCTTGTCGATGCGGCGCTAGAGAGTCCGCGGCGCCGGCGGCCTCCTCGTCCCAGGGGGCTGCGGCGAGGCGCAGCGCTGCTTCGGCTGGGATGGTGGAGTCCTGCGTATGCAGCCGAAGAGGGTAGCGCAGGACCCCAGCATCGGCGGGGCGCCACTCAAACCAGTCGCTGTCCGGATCTGAATAACGCGCCCGCAACGTTTCCGCCAGACGGGCGGAATCCAGGAATGCCGCCTCTGCCTGGGCGCGGATGCGGGGGGCGATGAGCTGCAGCGGCTCCCGCAAGGCATCGACGAACGACGGGGCGGGAACCGCAGATCTCGTGGGCGGGACGTAGCCGTGCCCCGGCAGGAAGCGTAATCCCGTGCTATCGAGTCGGTCCCAGCGCCAGGCCCAGAGGATGGCCCCGTCCTCATCGGTGACGGCCAGGTTGCCGCGTCCGCCAAAACACTCGGCAATGAGCCGGCGACGCTGCGTTTCTTTGGTAATGCTTACTCGCTGCCACGTCAGCTGCAGGATCCGGTCGGCCCAGGGCACATCGATCTGTTGCAGTTGGAAACCGCGCAGGAGCTGCCCTGGGACGTTCGGATGCGCATTTCGCAGGCGCGGACAGGGACCGGCAAGCCAGAGCCCGAGAGGTGCCCGGTGCTGGGCGATGACCAGGTTGACCTGCGTGCCGAGGCACAGGCGTAGCCAGCCGGAGCCAAGTTCCGCCTCGCGCAGGGTGGCCCCAGTGGCCAGCGGCGCGATGTAACGGGCGGCTGTCCATAACTGCAGGGTATCCATGGACAGAGTGGGATCACGAGCCGGGTTCACGATGGCTGTCGCCAGGGCCCAGGATACCGAGCCCGGTCAGTTTATCCAGCAGCAGGCGCAGAGCTGCCTGGCCCTCCAGGTGGCTGGTATCGATGCGGATGTCCGGATGCTCCGGTGCTTCGTAAGGGTCGTCGACGCCGGTGAAGGAGCGAATCTCTCCCGCCAGGGCACGGGCGTAAAGGCCCTTGGGGTCGCGGGCAGCACACACCGAGAGGGGAGTGGCCACGTGGATCTCCACGAAGGCGCCGCCGGCCTCTTCCACCAGTCGGCGGGCCTCGGCACGTGCATCGCGATAGGGGGAAATGGCGGCGACGATGGCGATACCGCCGTGCCGCGCCACGAGGCTTGCGACAAAACCGATGCGACGGATGTTTTCGTCGCGGTCCTCGCGGCCAAACCCCAGACCTTTGGAGAGAAAGCGACGAACCACATCACCGTCCAGCAAGGTCACCGCGCGCTCGTCATGGATTTCCAGTTGCCGCGCCAGCATCCCGGCCAGGGTGCTTTTGCCACTGGCGGACAGTCCCGTGAACCACAGCACGAGCCCGCGTCGATCGGCACCCCGGTAGGCCTGGCGGAGGATACGGATGACCTCCGGCGGTGAGAACCAGGGGGGTATCTCTTCGTTGGCGGCAAGACGCCGGCGCAGCTCCGAACCGGAAATGCCTTCGAGACGCTCGCCGTTGGCCTCGGCGGCGGGCACATAGCTTTGCCGCGCCCGAGAGTAGGCGTACTCGGGCATGAAGACCGGCTCGATGCCCAGTTCATCGCGATGCGCGGCGACCCACTCCTGGGCCGCAAAGGGCGGATAGAACAGCCCGCCCTGCCAATGCCCCGGATCCGCGTGGCCGCGACCGATGAGAAAATGACTGGCGCCAAAATTGCGCCGGATAAGGGCATGCCACAGCGCTTCCCGGGGCCCGGCCATGCGCATGGCCAAAGGCAGTGGCGATAGCAGTACCCGGGCACGGGGATAGTGGTTCAGCACCGCTCGATAGGCACGCATCCGCCAGGAGGCCTCTACATCTCCCGGGCGCGTCGGGCCGATGGCCGGGTGCAGGAGGAGCCGCGCCCGTGGCCCCAGTCCTTCCAGGGCTGTCCGGGTGATGGCGATGTGGGCGTGGTGGAGCGGATTGCGGGTCTGAAAGGCGAGGGCAGGGGCGTCGGCCAGTTCGGCGCGGACTTGTGCCGGGCCGCGATACTCCGGTGGGAAGTCGACGGCGGCGGCCCGTTCCAGGGCGCCGTCGTCCCAGGGCTCCACGCTTCCGGCGATGTTGACGGGCAGGCGGTCCAGGGTCTCCGCCACACCGGGATGGCGACGGTCTTTGCTGCCGTAGATCTGCTGCACTTCCCAGTGGCGATCGGGGCGGTAGAGGCTGGCTACGGTCATGCGTGCCAGGGGTGTGCCGTCGTTGCGCTCCAGGCGCAGGATGGCGCCGGGGCCAAGACGCGCTGCCGTCGTTTCCTCCACTTCCAGGGTCACGGGCATGGGCCAGAGTCGGCCGTCGGGCAAACGCTGGCGTTCACAGACGGACTGCCAGGTCTGCTCGTCCATGAATTCCGTCAGAGGGGCAAAGGCGCCGCTGAGCAGGAGTTCCAGATCGCAGCGCTGCCGTTCGCTCAGCACGTGCACGGCATCGGCCGTGATAGACCCGGGTAGGCTCGGACCAGGGCCCGCATTAGGGCCCGCACTAGGGCGCGTCATGGTCGTCCCCGGTGGACGCTGCTGCCGGCCATGGGAAGAGCGGTAGGTGGGCCAAGGCCACGACATCCCGCCAGCGATCCGCGTCCCCTTCGGTGCAGATGGCAGCGCGGGCGACGACGACGGCGCCCGCCTCGGTCATGAGGGTCTCCATGGCGCTGAGGGTAGAGCCCGTGCTGATGACGTCATCCACCAGAACGACCCGACGCCCCGCAATCCGGGGACGATCCTTGGCGTCCAGGTAGAGCTTCTGCGGGTGACCGGTGGTGATGGAGTGGCTGGTGCTCTGCAAGGCCTCGCCCATGTAGCTCTTGTACTGTTTGCGCAGCACGGCATGGGTCTTGCCGGTCTGACGGGCCATGGCATAAGCCAGCGGGATACTCTTGGCTTCGGCCGTGACCAGGCAATCGTAGTCGAGACCCTGCAGCGCCTCGGTCAGGCCTCGGGCGGCCGCCTCGCACAGCTCGACATCGCCCAGAATATTGAGCACGGCGATGGCGAGGTCGGGTGCTACGGGAAAGAGGGGAAGATCGCGCACCACACCCTGAATGTCCAATCGGTGGGTGGCGCCGCGGTGTTGGGTCTGGACCATCTATGGTTCTCCTTTCTGGCTTCCATTTTGCCACAGCCGTGACGGGGGCGCACCGTTCAAATGGTTGAGGGATGCAAAAGCAAAGGCCCCCGAAGGGGCCTTTCCGGTAGCCAGGTAGTGGGGGACTTAGAAGTCGCCCATACCACCCATGCCGCCCATACCACCCATGTCGCCGCCGGCACCGCCCTTGTCTTCCTTCTTGGGCAGTTCGGTGATCATGGCCTCGGTGGTGATCATCAGGCCGGCAACGCTCGCGGCCTTCTGCAGCGCCGTACGGGTGACCTTGGTGGGGTCGATGACGCCCATCTCGAACATGTCACCGTATTCGCCCGTCGCCGCGTTGAAGCCGTGCCCAGCCTTGCCTTCCAAGACCTTGTTGAGGACTACGCTGCCCTCGCCACCGGCGTTGGCAACGATCTGGCGCAAGGGCTCCTCGATGGCACGACGGATGATGGCCACACCCATCTCCTGATCGTGGTTGTCCACTTTGACTTTCTCCAGCGCGTGGCGGGCGTGGATCAGGGCGACACCGCCACCGGCGACGATACCTTCCTCCACCGCCGCACGGGTGGCGTGCAGGGCGTCTTCCACCCGGGCCTTCTTTTCCTTCATCTCGATCTCGGAGCCGGCGCCCACCTTGATGACCGCGACACCGCCAGCGAGCTTGGCCACCCGCTCCTGGAGCTTCTCCTTGTCGTAGTCGGAGGTCGCTTCTTCCATCTGCCGACGGATCTGCTCCACGCGCGCCTTGATCTCGCTCTGCTGGCCGTGGCCGTCGATGATAGTGGTGTTCTCCTTGCTGATGGTCACCTTCTTGGCCTGACCCAGGTCATTGAGGCTGGCGCTTTCCAGCTTCATGCCCACTTCCTCGGAAATCACCCGACCACCGGTGAGGATGGCCATGTCTTCCAGCATGGCCTTGCGCCGATCGCCGAAGCCTGGCGCCTTGACCGCCGCTACCTTGATGATGCCGCGCATGCTGTTGACCACCAGGGTTGCCAGGGCCTCACCCTCGACGTCCTCGGCGATGATCAGGAGCGGACGGCCGCCCTTGGCTACCTGCTCCAGCACCGGCAGCATGTCGCGGATGTTGGAGATCTTCTTGTCGTGCAGGAGGATATAGGGGTTCTCCAGCTCGGCGGTCATCTTGTCCTGATTGTTGACGAAGTAGGGCGAGATGTAGCCGCGGTCGAACTGCATGCCTTCCACCACATCCAGCTCGTTCTCGAAGCCGGAGCCTTCCTCGACGGTGATGACGCCTTCGTTGCCTACCTTTTCCATGGCCTCGGCGATGATCTTGCCGATGGACTCATCGGAGTTGGCGGAGATGGTGCCTACCTGGGCCACTTCCTTCTGGGTCTTGCAGGGCTTGGACTGCTTCTTGAGGTCCTCGACCACGACGTGGACGGCCTTGTCGATACCGCGCTTGAGGTCCATGGGATTCATGCCGGCGATGACACCCTTGATGCCCTCGCGGATGATGGCCTGCGCCAGAACCGTGGCGGTGGTGGTGCCGTCACCGGCCTCATCGGAGGCCTGGGAGGCGACTTCCTTGACCATCTGTGCGCCCATGTTCTCGAACTTGTCCGCCAGTTCGATCTCCTTGGCTACGGACACGCCATCCTTGGTGATGGTCGGGGCGCCGAAGGACTTGTCCAGAACCACGTTGCGGCCCTTGGGGCCCAAGGTGACCTTGACGGCATCGGCAAGAACGTTGACACCGCGCAGCATCTTCTCGCGGGCGTGTTCGGCAAAAGCTACTTGTTTGGCTGGCATATACTCACCTCATCAATGGTTTGGAAGAATGGAAATGGCGTTGGGGATTACTTGTCGACCACGGCCATGACGTCGTCTTCGCGCATGACCAGCAGCTCCTCACCCTCGACCTTGATCTCGGTGCCGGCATACTTGGCAAAGAGCACCCGATCGCCGGGCTTCAGATCCAGAGCGCGGACCTTGCCGTCTTCCAGGATCTTGCCGTTACCCACGGCCACCACCTCACCCTGGACGGGCTTCTCTTTGGCCGTATCGGGGATGATGATGCCACCGGCGGTTTTCTGTTCTTCTTCCAGACGGCGAATGACGACGCGATCGTGCAAAGGACGCAGTTTCATAAAGCATTTCCTCGTGTGACTGGATTGTTGGGACAGATCCTCACTGACAGCGTGTTAGCAGCCGCTGCCATCGAGTGCTAATGATAAAGATTGTGTATGGCCTGTCAAGGCCGATGTGGAACGACGCTACGGTAGAGGTGGAGGCTGGCGCGCAGCAGTGCGGTATCGGCTCCCTGCAAACGGTGGTCGATCCCGGGCAGGTGTTCAACGCACAAGGGCCTGGCCTGGGCCCGTGCGGCAAAGTCGAAGCTGCGCTGCAAAGGCACGGCCTCGTCGGCGCTGCCGTGCAGGATGTGAACGGGGAAGGGATAGCTGGGCGGCTCCCGGAAAAGGTCGTACTGCGTGCTGTCGGCCACCAGGTCATAACGCATTTCCAGTTCTCCCAGACCGTAGGGGTCGCGCCAGCGGCGCAGACCTGTTTCTCGCCACTGCTCCTGCTCGGCGGCGGGGAGTGCGGCGAAGAGCAGGGGGATGAAGTTGAAGGCGGGAGCTATGAGCAGCAGGGCACGGATGCGTTGCGGCCAGCGCACCCCAGCCAGTGCGGCCACCCAGCCCCCCAGGCTGGAGCCCACCAGGAGCACCGGTCGATCCTGGAGGAACTCCAGCACCAGCGCCAGATCTTCCAGGTAGCGGGAGAGGGTGAGTTCGGCGAAGGCGCCGTCGGACTCGCCCACTCCGCGATAGTCGAAACGCAGCCAGGACCAGCCCTGCTGTTGGGCGAAGCGCGCGAGCAGCAGAGACTTGCTGCCGCCCATGTGCGATGCAAAGCCCGGCAGGAATATGCCCACGGGGCTGGAGCCAGCGTCCCGCCAGCGGCCACGGATGCGCTCGCCACGAACGTGGCGGAGTATCAAGGAATCTTCTTCCAGCTGCATGACACCAGCTTGAGACCGTAAAAAAGGGGCGTCAAGGACGCCCCTAAAACCACAAAGGAGGAAAGAAACATGCGCTCGCAACCAGCACTTGGCTGCAGGACAATATTAGCAAAGGTCCAGGAAGCATGCAACTACATGCTGACCGGTCGGAAGATAAAAGAAGGGCGAGACCGGAGTCTCGCCCAAAACCACCAAAGGAGGAAGAAACATGCGCTCGCAACCATCACAGCTGCTTGCAGGGAGTTAGAGCATGGGGTCGCGATAAAGTTCCCCCGAAGGGTGGATAGCTTGCTGAGCCTCTGCGGATACGCCCACCAGGCGGACCCCATGCCTGGTGGGCAGCTTGTAGGGGGGCAGGACGCTATCGCCAGAGACACGCTCCCAGGCTCAGTGCGGTCCGGATCCTACGGTGCCGTCCTCGTCGGGAAAGGGGAGCTCGTGCACCACGAGATCCGGGTTCTCCCGCTGCGTTGCCACCAGTTCCTTCGCATCATCGACACTGCCGACAATGGGCATGGAGCCCGGCAGGGGACGCCGTGCCGACTCGGGCATGAAGTAGATGGATATGGCGCCGATGACGGACATGAACATCAGGTAGTAAGCCGGCGCAAAATGGTTGCCCGTGGCCTGTACGAGGGATTCGATGATGAACGGTGTCGTTCCACCGAAAAGCGCCACGGAGATATTGAAGGCGATACCCATGCCACCATAGCGGTGGGAGGTGGGAAAGAGTGACGGCAGGGAGGAAGCGAGGTTGGCCGTATAGAAGGTGGCGGCCACGGCCATGACGAAGAGCCCGGCCAGGGACGACCAGGTGTGTCCCAGACCCATGAGCGCGAAAGCCGGTACCGACAAAAGGATGGTGATGGCAGAGCCGGTCCAGAGCATGGGGCGACGGCCGGTACGATCGGAGAGACGGCCGACGAAGGGCAGGCTCAGCGCCATGAAGGCGATCACCGGCACCGTCAGCAAGGTGCCGTGCGCCGCATCGTAGTTCAGTACCTTGGTGAAATAGGTGGGCATGTAGGAGGTCAGGGCGTAACCCACGGTCTGGGTCGCGGCCACCAGGCCCATGGCCACGAGAATGGGCCGCCAGTAGCCGCGGATCACGGCCACGGGGTTCGTGCTCTCGGGGGAGGTGCTGGCCTCCTGGTCGCCCTCGTGCAGCAGCTCCCGAAAGGCCGGAGATTCCTCGACGCGCATCCGGAAGTAGATGGCAAAGAGACTGAGAGGTCCGGCGACGAGGAAGGGAATCCGCCAGCCGTAGGCCAGCATGTCCCGGGGGTCCAAAAAGATCTGCAAGAGCGAGACCAAGGCCGCGCCGACCGCAAAACCCATGTAGCTGCCGAGGTCGAGAAAGCTGGCGAGGAAGCCGCGACGTTTATCCGGAGCGTATTCACTGATAAAGGTCGTGGCTCCGGCATATTCACCGCCGGTAGAGAAGCCCTGCAGCAGCTTCAGTAGGACCAGCGCCGCGGGTGCCAGCACGCCGATGCGGTCGTAGGTCGGGAGCAGGCCGATGAGAAAAGTGGATCCGGCCATCATCAGCAGAGTCGTCGCCAGAACCTTCTTGCGTCCGACCTTGTCGCCCAACCAGCCAAAGAACATACCGCCGAAGGGCCGAGCCACGAAGGTGACCGCGAAGACGCCGAGGCTGAACAATATCTGCAGCGAGGGGCTGGCCCCGGAGAGGAACAGCTGGCCCATGATGACGGCCAGATAACCGTAGACGCCGACGTCGAACCACTCCATGAAATTGCCGACGATCATGCCGGTCATGGCCGTGCGGAAGGTCTTGGGTTCCACGATGGTGATGTGGCGCAGACGCAGGCGAGGAATGCGCACGAGTTCATTGATGCGTCGCAACACCGCCGCGACTCGCTCCGAGCGTCGGGATCGACGTGGATTTTGCTCGTTCATGATGTATCTCCCTAGCGATAGAAGGTAGGATTCGTTGCATTTGATGATGATAGACGTTGACAACGAAGACCTATTTCAGGAAAACATACGATGGAAGGACGGTCAAATTATTGTTATAAATTACAATTAATTGTAGAATTATATATCTTTTTATAGAGTTATTCTGGGCGAACCTTATCCTGTAGTCTGTCATTTTCCAGAGGCATTGGACGACGTCATGGCTATTGGATCGTGGCCGCAATACATGGCATGTTGACCGGTCGTCCCTGCGAAGATGGATATCTCTCCACCCCGGTACAGGGACCGGTAAATCGGCGCTGCCTTACGTTGCGGTGGGGTTCGCTGGCCCGAGCTCGGTTCCTTCGGCACTCGCGTGTCGCGACAGCGCCTGACGGCAAGGGCGCCGCACCCGCGGCAGCGCCGCCAGGATCGGTCCGAGTCGGCCCGCGACCTTGCCAAGGTTGGGGCGCGACAAGTACCATCTGCCTTTACACTGCAGAGCAGGCATGCGCAGGAGCTCGAATGTTTCACGGCAGTATGGTGGCGCTCGTCACCCCTATGGATTCGTCCGGATCCATAGATTTCAAGGCCTTGAGAGATCTGGTGGAATGGCATGTGGCCGAGGGCACGCACGCCATCGTGGCGGTGGGTACCACGGGTGAGTCGGCTACCCTGGATGTTCGGGAACACGTGGAGGTCATCCGCACCATCGTCCAGCAAAGCCGGGGCCGGATTCCCGTCATCGCCGGCACCGGCGCCAATTCGACGGCAGAGGCCATCGAATTGACCAAGGCGGCCATGGACGTGCAGGCCGATGCCGCTCTGCTGGTCAGCCCCTACTACAACAAACCGACCCAGGAAGGACTCTATCGGCACTATCTTGCCGTCGCCGATGCCTGCCACTTCCCCATGATTCTGTACAACGTGCCCGGGCGGACCGCCGGGGATATCCTTCCGGAGACGGTGGCGAGGCTGGCGGTACGCCCGTGCATCGTCGGTATCAAGGAAGCCAGCGGCCACGTGGATCGCGTAGCGGAGATTCTGGCACGGTGTGAGGAGCACTCGGCAACCATCCGCGTCTACAGTGGTAACGATGGTGAGGCCCTGGCTGCGGTGGCTCTCGGCGCCCACGGGGTGATCTCGGTGACGGCCAACGTTGCGCCCAAGGCCATGGCGAATCTCATGACGGCGGCTCTGGCCGGGGATTTCGACGAGGCGCGCGCGATCAATGCCCGGCTGGTGCCGCTGCATCGCGACCTGTTCCTGGAATCCAATCCGATCCCTGTGAAGTGGGCATTGCAGGAGATGGGGCGGATTCCCGGCGGTATCCGTCTGCCCCTGCTGCCTCTGTCCGAAACACTGCACGAGCGCCTGCGCCAGAGTCTGGTGCAGGCACAGTGCCTGGTTTCTCCCTCCGCCCCTCAAGGAGCGCATTGATCATGGGCCGTAAGCTGGGCCGTAGCATTGCCGTAGCAACCCTCGCCACGGTCGCTTTGAGCGGCTGTTCCTACCTACCCTTCTTCAAGAGCAACACGGGTCCGAATTATCAGGATGCCAAGCTGATGAAGCCTCTGGAGGTTCCGCCCGACCTGCTGGCCCAGGCGCCGGCGCCGGGGGTGACGGTCCCCGGCGGACCGGTGACGGCCGGTGAAGTGGCTAGCGAGGTATCGGGAGCGCGCAGTTCCGGCGGCTACGGCCTGTTCGTGCCCAGGGTGGCGCCGGGTGAGAAGCCTATCGAGGAAAAGACGCTGCCAGGCGTGTCGGCGCAGGTGGCGGGCCAGGGTGCAGACCTCTATCTCGTGACCTCGGCCAGCGACGACCAGATATGGAAGGCGGTGCGCGCAGTGCTCGCCAAGGACAAGATCCCGGTAGAAAAATTCTCCGCGGAAGCGGGCACCCTGGATACGGGATGGCAGTATACGCGTTCCGGTATTAGCCGCATTTTCGGCACGGCCCTGGCGCCCAGCCACAAGATGCGCTATCGCTTCCGACTGGTCGCCGCCGCGGATGGGCAAAAAGAGCTGCACCTGGAGCAGGAGCGCTACCTCAACAATCCCGAGGGCAGCACCATCAACTGGCGCAAGCAGACCCCGGAAGCCAGCCGCAACCGGGACCTGCTCGAGGCCGTGCGGCAGCAGCTGGAACGCTCGGTGATCCTGGCTGAGATGCCGGTGATCAAGGTCACTCGCTATCGCGACGATCTCGGACCCTATCTGGTGCTGGACCAAGTGCCGGAGAAGGCGGAGCCGGCCGTGGCCATGGCGCTGCGTGGTCTGGACCATCCGGTCACCCAAGAGGGCGTCGGCGTCTGGTCGGTGCAAGTGCGCGCGGGCAGTGGCGAGTCGCAGCATTCCGGCGGCATGGTGGGCAATATGTTCAGCCAAGCCTGGTACAAGATCACCCATATTTTCGGTGGGTCGAAAAAGACCAAGCCGCTGGATGTCACCGTCAAGCTGCTGCGCATGAAGGACAACGAGGGCAGTGTGTTGGAAACCGAAGCTCCCAGCGACGAGGGTAAGGACGGCCAGAAGGCGGCTATCGACATTCTCGACCGCCTGCAGAGCGCCCTGAGCCCGAAAGATCAGGGCAAGGCATGATCGAGCGCTACACCCGCCCCGAAATGGGGGTTCTCTGGGACCAGAACGCCAAGTATCGGGCCTGGCTGGAGGTGGAGTTGGCGGCTTGTCGGGCCATGGCCGCGCGCGGCGAGATTCCAGCGGAGGCGCTGGCGGAGATCGAGGCCAAGGCCGACTTCGACGCCCAGCGCATCGCCGAGATCGAGGCGGAGGTCAAACACGACGTGATCGCCTTCCTCACCTCGGTGGCGGAGCACGTGGGGCCAGCCAGCCGCTTCATCCACAAGGGCCTGACCTCTTCCGATGTGGTGGATACGGGCTTTGCCCTGCAGCTACGCCGGGCTGGGCAGCTGCTGGAGACCGGCCTGCAACGCCTGGATCGGGCTTTGGTGCGTCTGGCTTGGGAGTACAAGGACAGCGTCATGATCGGCCGCTCCCACGGCATCCACGCCGAGCCCATTACCTTCGGTCTGAAGGTGGCGGTGTGGCGGGCCGAGGCGCAGCGCAATCTGCAGCGTCTGCGCGATGCCATCGCCACGGTCTCCGTCGGCATGCTGTCGGGTGCCGTGGGTACCTTCGCCCACATCGATCCGGCCATCGAGGCCCAGGTTTGTGCCGAGCTGGGTCTGCAGGTGGAGCCCGCCAGCACCCAGGTGATCTCGCGCGACCGGCACGCACAATTCTTCTCGACGCTGGCGGTGATCGCCGGATCCCTGGAAAAGATCGCTGTCGAGATTCGGCATCTGCAGCGCACCGAGGTCCTCGAGGCAGAAGAGCCTTTCACCATCGGCCAGAAAGGCAGCTCGGCCATGCCGCACAAACGCAATCCCATCCTCTCGGAAAATCTCACGGGGCTGGCGCGGCTCATGCGTGGCTATGCCGGCATGGCCCTGGAGGATATCGCCCTGTGGCACGAGCGCGATATCTCCCACTCCAGCGTCGAACGTGTCATCGGTCCCGATGCCTGCATCGTTCTGGATTTCATGCTGCACCGTGCCAGTGGCCTGCTGGAGGGCCTGGTGGTCTATCCGCAGCGGATGCTGGAAAATCTGGGCCGCACCCACGGTCTGATCTTTTCCCAGCGGGTGCTCCTGGCGCTGACGGAAAAAGGCATGCTGCGCGAAGATGCCTACCGGCTGGTGCAAAAGCATGCCATGCGGGTCTGGGAGTCCGGTGGCGAGTTCCAGGATCTGCTGGCCGAGGATCAAGAGATCGGGCGCTACCTCAGTCGGGAAGCGCTGGCAGCGCTTTTTGACCTCGATTACCACCGCAAGGCCATCGATACCATATTCGCTCGGGTATTCCCGGAGGGGCGTCCGCAATGAGCGAAGCCCCCGCGGCGATCTACGAAGGCAAGGCCAAGATCCTCTATCCGGGGGACGATGCCGATACCCTGGTGCTCTTCTTCAAGGACGACACCTCGGCCTTCGACGGCGAAAAGCGCGAGCAGCTGGCGCGCAAGGGCGAGATCAACAATGCCTTCAATGCCTACATTCAGACCTATCTGCAGGAGCACGGGGTGCCTACCCACTTCGTGCGGCGTCTGGATGCGCGGCGCAGCCTGGTGCGCCGTCTGGACATGATCCCGGTGGAGTCGGTGCTGCGCAATCGCGCCGCTGGCTCCCTCTGTCGCCGTCTGGGTATTGAAGAGGGCCGATTGCTGGAGCCGCCGGTACTGGAGTTCTTTCTGAAGAACGATGCGCTGCACGATCCCATGATCAATCGTTCGCACATGCGCACCTTCGGCTACGCCAGCACTACGGAAGTAGAGCTCATGGAGCACTGGACACAGCGGGTCAACACCCTGCTCAGCGCCCGTTTTGCCGATGCAGGACTCATTCTCGTGGATTTCAAACTGGAATTCGGCCGCGCGGGCGGTGAGATCCTCCTGGGTGATGAATTCAGTCCCGATGGCTGCCGGCTCTGGGATGCACAGAGTCAGGAAAAAATGGACAAGGATCGCTTTCGGCGAGGCCTTGGCGGTGTGGTCGAGGCCTACATCGAGGTGGCGCACCGGCTTGGTATTGCCACGGACGCCTAGCCGCCGATGACTCCCGGATCCTTGCACTGCTACCAGGTCCTGCGGGGGCCGCGTGCCCTATCGGCGTTTCGCTGCAACACGGTCCTGCGCCGTCTGCGCGATGCAGGATTGCCCATCGTGGCGGTCTCCGCCCAGTTCGTCCACCTCGTACAGAGTCTGGGGCCCCTGAGTGCCGAGGAACAGGCAAGACTCCAGGCGCTGTTGACCTACGATGAGGCCTTTTCAGCCCCGCCAGAAGGTCGTCTTGCCGAGGTCTGCGTCGTACCGCGTCTCGGTACGATTTCTCCCTGGTCCACCAAGGCGACGGAAATCGCTCACTCCTGCAGTTTGTCCAGCGTCACCCGCGTCGAGCGCGGTCGCGCCTGGTTTCTGCAGGTGGAGGCTGAGGCCGGCGTGACGCTGCCCCTGGATGACGCGCTTGACCTGCTGCACGACCCCATGACGGAGTCGATCCTGCCCGATTGGAGCGAGTCTCATCGGCTCTTTCAGCACCCGGCACCGCGACCGCTGCAACGTATTCCCCTGCACCGCGATGGTATGGCGGCGCTGCAAGCGGCCAACGCGCGCCTCGGCCTGGCTCTCAACGAGGCGGAGATGGAGTACCTGGCGCAGATCTTTGCCGGGCGCGCTGAAGACCCCAGCGACGCCGAAATCATGATGTTTGCCCAGGCCAACTCCGAGCACTGCCGCCACAAGGTCTTCAATGCCGAGTTCGTCATCGACGGGGTGGCCCGGGAGCAGAGCCTCTTTGCCATGATCCGCGAGACCCATCGCTTGCACCCTCGGGGAACGCTGTCGGCTTACAAGGACAATGCGGCGGTGATGGCAGCGGCAGCGCCTGGCTCCTACTTCCACGCGGGCGTCGACGGGGTCTACGGCGAAGTGCGCGAAGCGGGCGCCATCCTGATGAAGGTGGAAACCCACAACCATCCCACGGCCATATCGCCTTTCCCGGGCGCTGCCACGGGCAGTGGTGGCGAGATCCGCGATGAAGGCGCCACCGGTCGTGGTGGCAAACCCAAGATGGGGCTTTCGGGGTTTTCCGTGTCGCATCTGCGCATCCCGGGCTTCGTACAGCACTGGGAAAAGGATTACGGGCGCCCGGCGCGGATCCGCTCCAGTCTGGACATCCTGCTGGAAGCACCCATCGGTGCGGCCGCTTTCAACAACGAGTTCGGGCGCGCCGCCACAGCGGGCTACCTGCGCGTGTTCGAGGCGGATTTCGACCAGGTGCACTGGGGCTATCACAAACCCATCATGCTGGCCGGAGGCCTGGGTCAGATTCGCCCCAGCCTGATCCATAAGGAATCTTTGCCCATCGGCGCCAAGATTCTCGTGCTGGGTGGTCCGGCCATGCTCATCGGCCTGGGTGGCGGTGCCGCCTCCAGTCAGGCCAGCGGCAGCAGCTCAGAGGCTCTGGATTTTGCCTCGGTGCAGCGGGGCAATCCGGAGATGCAGCGGCGCGCCCAAGAGGTCATCGAGCGCTGCATCGCCATGGGCCAGGATTCCCCCATCCTGTCCATCCACGACGTCGGCGCCGGTGGGCTCGCCAATGCCATTCCTGAGCTTCTCCACGATGGCGGGCGCGGCGGCCATCTGCAGTTGCGGCTGGTGCCCAACGAGGATCCGGCCATGTCGCCCATGGAGATCTGGTGCAATGAAGCCCAGGAGCGCTACGTCCTGGCCGTGTCGCCCAAGCGCCTGCAAGGCTTTCTCGACCTCTGCGCGCGGGAGCGATGTCCGGTGGCGGTGCTGGGGGAGGCCACCAAGGCCCAGGAACTGCGGGTAGACGATAACCTTTTTGCCAACACTCCCATCCGTATGGACCTCGGTGCCTTGCTGGCCTGCCCGCCGCGCATGCGTCGGGAGACGACACGGCGCAGGCGCCAGGGGGCCGACCTACACCTCGGCGAGTGGACCCTGACAGCGGCGGCGCGCGCCGTGCTCCAGCATCCGACGGTGGCCAGCAAGGAATTCCTCATCACCATCGGCGATCGCAGTGTTGGCGGACTCATCGCCCGTGACCCTATGGTCGGGCCCTGGCAGGTGCCCGTAGCGGACTGCGCGGTGTCCGTCGCCGATTTTCGTTCCCATTTCGGCGAGGCCATGGCCCTGGGCGAGCGGGCGCCCGTAGCCCTCCTGGACGGTCCGGCCAGCGGTCGTCTGGCCGTGGCCGAGGCCCTGACCAACCTCTTCGCCGCCGATGTCCGCGACCTTGGCGATGTGAAGCTTTCGGCAAACTGGATGGCGGCCGTGGACGAGTCGGGAGAGGATGCCAAGCTTTTCGACACGGTGCGTGCCGTGGCTCTGGAGCTCTGCCCGCAGCTGGATCTCAGTATCCCGGTGGGCAAGGACTCGCTGTCCATGCAGACGCGCTGGACCGAACGGGGGCAAGCCAAGCAGGTAGTGGCCCCCTTGAGTCTCGTCATCAGCGCCTTCGCACCTGTGGGCGATGTGCGGGCGACCTGGACTCCACAGCTCCGGGCGGAAGAGGACACGCAGCTGTGGCTCATGGAACTGGGACGCGGACGCTTGGGAGCGAGCATACTCGCCGAGATCCGGGGCGAAGTGGGATGTACGCCGGCAGACCTCGATCATCCTCAGCAGCTACGGGCAGCTCTGGAGTGCCTGCGCCGCTGGCGCGCCGAGGGGCTGGTCCTGGCCTATCACGACCGCAGCGACGGTGGTCTCTGGGCGACTTTGTGCGAGATGTCCTTTGCCAGTCGTCTCGGCATCCGGGCGGATCTACCCGCGGCAGCCGATGCCTGGGCCTGGCTCTTTGCCGAAGAGCCGGGGTTTGTGGTGCAGGTGCGCCGCCGCGATGGCGAGCGTCTGCGTGCCATCGCCGGGGAATTGGGCCTTGCGGCCGAGCTCCAGGCCATCGGCGAGGTGATGTGCGAGCTCTGGGAGCTGCAGGTCCAGGACGGTGATCAGGCCATCCTTTGCGAGTCCGCAGCCGATCTCCTGCGCCTTTGGGCCGAGCCCAGCTATCGCCTGCAGGCCCTGCGCGATGATCCCGTCAGCGCTGCCGAGGCCTACGCCGAGGTGGCAGCGACCCGACCGCCGCTCTTTTCCGCGGGAGTGCGCTCTGGTCACTCGGCGCCTCGGGTCCGTGTGGGTGGGCGGCCGCGAGCGGCCATCCTGCGGGAAGAGGGCGTGAACGGTCAGCTGGAAATGGCGGCGGCCTTCCACCGGGCCGGCTTCGAGGCCGTCGACGTGCACATGAGCGATCTGCTCGCCGGGCGGCTACGCATCACGGATTTCCCCCTCTTTGCCGCTTGCGGTGGTTTCTCCTATGGAGACGTGCTGGGGGCCGGTGCGGGCTGGGCCAAGTCCATCCGTTTCCACCCCGAGCTGCGCCAGCAGTTCGCCGATTTCTTTGCCGACTCCGGGCGTCTTGCCCTGGGCGTTTGCAACGGCTGCCAGATGCTGGCGCAACTGCGCGACATCATTCCGGGTACCGAGCATTGGCCGCAGTTCCGGCGCAATCGTTCGGAGCAGTTTGAGGCCCGTCTGGCCATGGTGGAGGTCTTGGATTCTGCCTCACCTTTCTTTGCCGGGCTGGCCGGTATGCAGGCACCCATCGTCGTTTCCCACGGTGAGGGCCGGGCCGAATTCGCCTCCGGGTCGCATCCCGAAGACCTGATCGTGCTGCGCTATGTCGATGCCCATGGCCGTCCCGCCCAGCACTATCCTGCCAATCCCAACGGCTCGGACGGCGCCGTCACGGGTCTGTGCAATGCCGATGGTCGGGTGACCATCCTCATGCCCCACCCGGAGCGCACCCAGCGCCGCCTCAACATGAGCTGGTGCCCGGACGACTGGCCCGAAGAGACCCCCTGGATGGAGCTCTTCCACAACGCCTATCGGGTTCTGGCCTAGCAGGATAGCGCCGCGGAGTCTTGCACGGCGACCGGATGGCCGGCGGGGTGCGCGCCCCGAGTCTCAGGAACGATCCACTGCCAGCACCTGGAGCAGACGCTTTGGGGCCTTGCGCGCCCAGAACCAACCCAGGATCAGACTGCCCGTGAGGGTGGCGGCGAATGCCAGCACCGCCAGGCCGACACCGCCACCGGGCCAGGGTGAGACGGTCCCCCAGAGGACGGCGAGCAGGAAGGGAATGGTCAGCACCGCAAGACCCAGACTCATCCAGCTCCACGGGTTACCGGCGCGAAAGAGACAGCGCGCCGCCGCCAGGTTGGCGAGACTGTAGAGCAGCACGAAGCTGAGGCCCGTAAAGGTGCCGAAGATATCGACGAGCTTCAGCACCCGAAAGTGGCCCAGCGCCACCGTCGCAATGCCTGCGAGTACCACGGCAGCGAGCAAGGCGAGAGCGAAGCTGGGTGTGGCGTGGCGCGGATGTCGGCGCGCCAGCGCCGCCGGCAGGACGCCGCGCTCCGCCATGCCGGCAAAGATACGAGAGATGCTGTTGAAGGTGGCGATGGTGGCGGAGAAGGCGGCAGCGGCCATGGCCAGGTCGCTGGCGATGGCGAGCTCCGGTAGTCCCAGCGCGCGGGCGATGTGCGACAGCGGCGCGTTGCTGTCGGCCAGGGTCTGCCCGAGACGGGCGAAGGCCAGAGTCTCCACATAGGCCATGAAGACGAAGAAACCGCCCACCAGCAGCACACTGCTGAGCATGATCCGGGGAATGCTCTGCGGTCGCCGCGCTTCGCCCACCAGATTGCCGGCCGTCTCGAAGCCACCGTAGGCCAGCAGGGAGAGGACCAGCGCCTGCAGGAAAGGCCGCAGCCGCCACTGTCCCCAATCCACCTGCGCGGGGTCGCGAAAACCAAAGTGCCACAGCACCCAGAAGGCAAGCAGCAGAATACAGGCCAAGGAAAAGAGCTCGATCCACAAGCCCCAGCGGGTGGAGAGTTCTGCGCCCCGGCGCGCCAGGTACCAGGACACCCCCGTAAAGACCAGCGCGATCAGTATCTCCGTGGGAAAAAAGGGTAGGGGGACGAGAATTCTCAAGGCCTCGGCCAGGAAGAGTCCGCCCAGCAAGGGTGCCGCCAGCAGGGCACCACCGTAGCCGAGTACCATGCTGAAGCCTGCGACCAGCCCGGCCACGGGGTGCAGACCGCGGGCAAGATAGGAGAACAGAGAAGCCCCGGACGGAAAATGGCGGGCCAGGATGCCCATCTGCCAGGCGACTCCAAGCATCAGCAGGCCCGTCACCAGATAGGCAAGCCAGGTGAAGGCGCCGCCGTGAATGGCCACCAGAGCGACGGTAACGGCTGCCATGGCCGAGGGGGTGATGTTGGCGACGGCATGTCCCCAGACTTCGCGGCTGCTGACGGTGGGAGTTTTCCTTGTTTCCGTGACCAAAATAACTCCTGGGTGGCGGTGTTGCCCGTCACTGGGACGGATCGAGGCCGCGGTCATCGATGGTGGATGCGAGAACACTCGGCGCGGCGGGCATAAAAAGAGTCTGCTATGCTGTTTTTCAGGTGTTCAGTCCATTGCAGGTTCAGCCATGTTCCATAGAATCCTTCTGGCGGCGGACGGTAGCGCCGCCTCGGAGGCTGCTGTACGCCAGGCCTTTGCCCTTGCGCAGACCTCGTCGGAGCCTTTGCATGTCGTTACCGTGGTCGATGTCTTCGGCGCCTATTATGCCACACCCGAATCCATAGTCTTCCTGCAAAACGAAGGTCACAAACTCCTACAAAGCTTGCAGCACCGTGCTCAGTCGGAGGGCATCTCGGTGGTGACGCGTCTGTTGGAAACCGATACCGGCGGCAAGCATATCAGCGACCTCATCCTGGCCGAAGCCGAGCGCATGCACGCGCAGCTGATTATCCTGGGAAGCCATGGCTGGCGTGGAATGCGCAAACTGCTCATTGGTAGTGTCGCGCAGACCGTTTGCCAAGCGGCTCATTGTTCCGTACTGATTGCCCGCCAATGAGCGCGGCTGGGACGGACATTGACTCGAGCAATTCAGAGAGCGAGACGGCAGTTCCGCACCGCTGGGCCATCACGGTGGCGGTCATGACCGCCATCGTGATGAATGTCTTGGACATTACCATCGTCAATGTGGCCCTGCCGCACATGGAGGGCTCCCTGCGTGCCAACAGCAATCAGATCACTTGGGCCTTGACCACCTATATGCTGGCTATGGTCATCGTTACGCCCCTGACAGGACTGTTGGTAGAGCATTTCGGACAGCGGCGGCTGATCCTCGCCAGCGTCGCCGGTTTCCTGCTGTGTTCGGCCTTGAGCGGGCAATCCCACAGCCTCCCGGAGATTGTCCTGTGGCGCTTCTTCCAGGGAGTTTTTGGCGCCTCGCTGGTGCCTGTGGGACAGGCGATCCTGGTAGAGAGCTATCCTCGCTCCCAGCGGGGCATCGCCATGGCGACCCTGGGCATGGGGACCATGCTCGGGCCCATTCTCGGTCCGGTGCTGGGCGGTTATCTCACAGAAGATCTATCCTGGCGGTGGTGCTTCTATGTCAACCTCCCCATCGGCGTCATCGCTCTGATCCTGCTGTTCTTTTATGCGCCGGATTTCGGTCGGAGTGAGCACCCAAGCCCCCTGGACTGGCAGGGACTGCTGTGGATGACCCTGGGTCTGGGTGGTTTGCAGCTGATCCTGAGCCTTGGCGATCAGGATGACTGGTTCAGCTCCCGCTTCATCGTCGCAACAACGGTGGTCGCAGCTCTGGCCTCCCTGCTTTTCGTTGTGCATAGCCTGTCCGTGTGCAGCCCGGTGGTCAACCTACGCCTCCTGGCCGATCGCTCGCTCACCCTGGGCAGTATCGGTATAGGACTCTTCGGACTTGCACTCTACGGTACCATGGTGGTGCTGCCCATCTACCTGCAGAACTATATGGGTTATGAGCCGCAGACCGCCGGGCTGGTGATGGCGCCCCAAGGTATCGGTTCGTGGATCTCCATGTGGGCCGCGGGGCGCTTGCTGAACCGCGGCGCGAGTCCACGTCTGATGATCATTGCGGGAGTGTTCCTGGGCAGCCTGGGCACATGGCTCAGCCTGAGCTATGACCTCGATATCAGCCCTGCCTGGATCATCTGGCCCGGAGTCATTCGTGGTCTGGGTCTCGGCTTGATCTCTATCCCGCTCTTCACCTTGGCCTTCACTACCCTGAGCAAGGCGGATACACCGGCGGGATCGGGTATCTTCAATCTGATGCGCAATCTGGGAGGCTCCGTTGGCATCGCCATCGTCTCCACCATCCTTACCGAACAGGCTCAGGTGGCTTGGAATCAGATGGGTGGCCACATTTCCCTCTTTGCCCCTGCAGTCCACCATTATCTGCACGCCGTGGGCCTGGCCCAAGGACCTTTGGCTTGGCAGGTCCTGGGCATGGAACTGGAGCGTCACGCGGCCATGCGCGGTATTCTCGATGCCTTCTGGTTTTTGTTGGCGAGCTTCCTGGTGGTGCTGGTCATCGTCCTGTTCATGCCCGGCAAAGAGCCGAATCCAGAAAAGGGTCGTCTGTCCTGATGTTGGCGACAAGGCCAGAGAGCCATGCTAGCTCGGGGTAGTCTTGATCCAGGGCCGGGGACTACAATACCCGGATATGCCAAGGTCTGCGGGTCAGCGTGTCTTCACCCCGTTGGATTTGGGGTGACAGTGCGGGCCAGGTGTGCATAAAAGGAGCATGGGAATATGGCCAGTCGGAAAAGAACCCTTGCGGGACTGTTGCTCATCGCTGTGCTGGCAGGCGCTCTGGTGTTCTGGCTCACACACCGCTCGTCCGCGTCCGGCAACCGCCTGACCATCTACGGCAATGTCGATATCCGCCAGGTTCAGGCGGCCTTTGACGATAATGGCCGGGTCCAGCATCTGCTGGTGCAGGAAGGAGATCGGGTGCGGGCGGGGCAGCTCTTGGCCGAGATCGATCCGGTGCGTTTCCAGGATGCCGTGGCTCGGGACCAAGCAGCGGTAGCGGCGCAGGAGCAGGTGCTCGCCAAGCTGCTGGCCGGTACCCGACCGGAGGAGATTGCGGAGGCCCGTGCCGATCTAGCGGCGGCAACGGCCACTTTGCACAACGCCGAGCTCGTCTGGCAACGGCAGAAGGCGCTGGCCGCGGACCGCTACGTGCCCAAGCAGAGTCTCGACGACGCCGCGGCGGCCCTGAAGGGCGCCCGCGCCAAGGTCGAGCGGAGCCGACAGGCTTTGGCTCTGGCCATCCGCGGTCCGCGCAAGGAGGACATCGCCGCCGCCCGGGCGCAGTTGGCGGCCGATCGCGCGGCTTTGGCCCTGGCCCAGCGGCAACTGCAGGACACCAAGCTCTACGCACCCGCCGATGCCGTGGTGCAGGATCGTATTGTCGAGGTGGGGGATATGGTCTCGCCCAGCACACCGGTGTTCAGTCTGGCGCTGGACAATCCCGTCTGGGTGCGGGCCTACCTGCCGGAAAAGGCCCTGGGCAAGGTGCGCTTGGGTATGCGCGCCGAGATCGAGAGCGATTCCTTTCCTGGCCAGCGCTTTCCCGGCTGGGTAGGATTCATTTCGCCGACGGCGGAGTTTACGCCAAAGACGGTGCAGACGACGGAGCTGCGCACGGAACTGGTCTACCGGGTGCGGGTGTATGCCTGTAATCCCGATCATCGCCTGCGTCTTGGGATGCCCGTGACGGTACAGATTCCCCTCGTGGACAATCGGCCGGAATCGTTGCCCGAGCATCCCTGTGGCCGTGACCACTGAGGCCTCCAGCCCCTTGCAGTTGCGAGCCGTGGTCAAGACCTTTGCCCGCGGCAAGGATGCCGTGCACGCCCTGGACGGGGTCGACCTCGAGATAACTGCTGGAAAGGTGACGGGTCTCCTGGGCCCCGACGGCGCCGGCAAGACCACCTTGATGCGCCTGGCCGCTGGTCTTTTGCGGCCAAGCTCGGGTTCGGTGACGGTGCTGGGTCGGGACCTGGGCAGGGGTGCCGGGTCGCTCCAGCAAGCTATCGGTTATATGCCGCAGCGTTTTGGTCTCTATGAGGATCTCAGCGTCCAGGAGAATCTGGATTTGTACAGCGACCTGCAGGATCTGGATCCCAAGGCGGCCCGGCAAAGGCAACAGGAATTGCTGGAGCTGACGGCCCTGGGCCCCTTCGGCAGACGCCGCGCCGGTGATCTGTCTGGCGGTATGAAGCAGAAGCTCGGACTCGCCTGTGCCCTGCTGCGTGCCCCCCAACTGCTGCTGCTGGATGAACCGACGGTGGGGGTCGATCCCATTGCCCGCCGCGAGCTCTGGCAGATCATCGACGCCCTGCGCCGGCAGGGTACGACGGTACTCATGAGTACGTCCTACTTCGATGAAGCGGAGCGCTGTGATGAGATCCTGCTGCTCAACGCCGGCAAGATCCTGCAGCAAGGACCCTTGCCACATTTTACTGCGCCCTTGCGTGGCCGTTGTTTTCTGGTGCGCCATCGAGGTCTGCGCCGACGCCTCCTGCGTGAAGCCCTCCAAGGTCGTGCCGGTGTCCTGGATGCGCGGATCACGGCGGCTGGGGTTCGTGTCTTGAGTGGGGAAGGGCAGCCGTCGGCGCAGCCGGGTGAGGAGTGGCAGGCGGTGGAACCGGCTTTTGAGGATGCCTTTGTCGCGCTGCTGGGGAGGGTGCAGGAGGGCGGTGCCACGAATGCGTCCAAGACACCGGAGCAGGGTGCGGTGAAGCCTGCGGAAAAAGCCATCGGTAGGGCGGGCGACGGCGATACCGCGGTGGTGGAGGTACACGATCTGCGTAAATGTTTCGGCAGCTTCGAGGCGGTGAAGCAATGCAGCTTTACGGTGCGTCGGGGCGAGATCTTTGGCCTTTTGGGGGCCAATGGCGCTGGCAAGACGACGACCTTTCGGATGCTCTGCGGCCTCCTGCCAGCGTCGAGCGGCAGCTTGAAGGTGGCGGGTGTGGATATGCGTCGTGCGACCAGCGCGGCGCGTGGGCGCATCGGCTATGTGGCGCAGAAGTTTGCGCTCTATGGGAATCTCAGCGTCGACCAGAACCTCGCCTTCTTTGCCGCCGCCTACGGCCTGCGCGGCGGCCATCGGCGTATGGCCATCGCCAACGCGCGCGAGGAATTCCAGCTTGCCGCCTACGGTGCCGTCAATGCCGACGACCTACCCCTGGGCATCAAGCAGCGCCTGGCTCTGGCCTGCGCCCTCCTGCATGAGCCGCCCATCCTTTTTCTGGACGAACCCACCTCGGGTGTGGATCCCCTGGCGCGGCGGGAGTTCTGGCAGCGCATCAATGCGTTGGCCGCACAGGGGGTGACCATCCTCATCACCACCCATTTCATGGACGAGGCAGAATACTGCGACCGCTTGGTGCTGATGTCCCTGGGGGAGATCCTGGCGCAGGGCAGTCCCGCGCAGCTGCGCCAGCAGGCGCGTACGGCCGAGCAGCCCGAGCCCACCATGGAAGAGGCGTTCATTCGTCTCATCGAGGAGCACGAACGCGTGATTCGGAGGGCCTCGTGAACCCTCGCCGCCTGCGCGGACTCATCCGCAAGGAATTCATCCAGATACGGCGCGATCCCTCGGCCATCGCCATTGCTTTTTTCATGCCGGTATTTCTGCTTTTCCTCTTTGGCTATGGGGTCTCCCTGGATGCCCGGCGGGTGCCCCTGGCCGTCGTCGTCGATCAGCCGACGGCCCAGAGCAGTACCTTGGTCGCGGGTCTGGAGCATTCCCCCTATTTTCGTCCGCGCCATTACGCCAGCATTCAAGAGGCACGCACCGCACTGCTGCGGCGACAGGTGGACGGCATCGTCTGGCTGCGTGCGGATTTCAGCCGGCGGCTCCTGCGTGGACAGAGCCCGGACATCGGCGTCTTTGTGAACGGCGTCGATGCCAACAACGCCCGCATTGTCGAGGGCTACCTCCAGGGAGTGTGGCAGAACTGGCTGCAACAGCGGGCTCTGGCCGCGGGTACGCCGCTGCTGGTACCCGTGGACGCCAAGGATCGCGTCTGGTTCAATCCGGCGCTGCGCAGCCGGGACTATCTGGTGCCGGGGCTCATCGCTGTCATCATGACCCTCATCGGTGCCCTGCTCACGGCCTTGGTCGTGGCACGGGAGTGGGAGCGTGGCACCATGGAGGCGTTGATGGCCACGCCGGTGCAGATGGCCGAGATCCTCCTCGGTAAGCTCATTCCCTATTTTCTCATGGGTATGGGGGGGATGCTCCTGTCCGTGGCCCTTGCGGTCTGGCTCTTTGCCGTGCCGCTGCGGGGGAGCTTCTGGGTCCTGTTGCTCAGTTCGGCGCTTTTTCTGCTGGTGGCGCTGGGAATGGGCCTGCTCATCTCCAGCGTTGCCCGCAATCAGTTCGTGGCCGGACAGATCGCCATCATCGTGACCTTCCTGCCCGCTTTCATCCTGTCGGGCTTCATCTTCGATATCCAATCCATGCCCGCCGCCATCCGCATCATCACCCACCTCATTGCCGCGCGCTATTACGTCAGCCTGTTGCAGACGCTGTTTTTGGCGGGGGATATCTGGCCCATCGTGCTTTGGAACAGCCTGGCCCTGGGGCTCATGGCTCTATTCTTTCTGGGGATCACCTTGCGCCGATCCCGCAAAAGGCTGGACTGATGTTGGCACGAGTATGGGCTTTGGTGATCAAGGAGTTTCTGGCCATCTTGCGCGACAAGAAGAGCCGCTTCGTGCTCATCGGTCCGCCTTTGATCCAGCTGCTGGTGTTCGGCTATGCCGCGACCTTCGATCTCAACCACATTCCCTATGCGGTATACAATCAGGACCCCGGTTATGCGTCGCGGCAGTTGTTAGGCTATTTTCAGGGCTCGACGGCTTTTCGGCAGGTGGCGACCGTGACGGACGAGGGGCAGATTGCGCCGCTCATCGACGACGAAAAGGTGCTCCTGGTCCTGCAGATCGGGCCGCGCTTCACGGAAGATCTGCTCCGCCATCGACCGGCTCCGGTGCAGGTACTCATCGACGGCCGCAACTCCAACACCGCGACCCTCGCCTTGAATTATGTCAACTCGGTGTTGCTGCGTTTTGATCAGCGCTGGGCCGCCGACCACCACTGGGGCAAGCCCCCGGCGCAACTGCTGGTACGGGCCTGGTTCAATCCCAATCTGCTATCGCGCTGGTTCATCGTGCCCGGTATCGTCGCCCTGCTGATGCTGGTGGTGACCCTGCTGGTGACGGGGCTCTCGGTGGCGCGGGAGCGAGAACAGGGGACCTTCGATCAGCTGCTGGTGACGCCCATGACGCCGGCGGAAATCCTCCTGGGTAAGGCCCTGCCGGGAATATTCATCGGCGCCCTGGAAGGTACCTTCATCGCCCTCGTCGCCGTGTTCTGGTTCGGCGTACCCTTGGTTGGCAGCATCCTGGCGCTGGCATTGGGGATGCTGCTCTTCCTGCTGGCGGCAGTGGGTATCGGGCTGATGATCTCGTCCCTGGCGGTGACTCAACAGCAAGGCTTGTTGGGAGCGTTTCTGTTTTTGGTGCCCGCCATCATCCTGTCGGGTTTTGCCACCCCCATTGCCAATATGCCGGAGTTGGTACAGGACCTCACCTTGGCCAACCCCATGCGCTACTTTCTCGTGATTGTGCGCGGCGTATTCCTGCAGGGGGATTCGATCCCGGAGCTCTGGAGTCAGTACTGGCCGCTGGCGATCATCGCAGGGCTCAGCATGACGGCGGCGGCATGGCTATTCCGCCATCGCTTGCAGTGAAAGCCGCTTGGGGGCGGCGGGACCGGACACGACAGCAGCCTCTGCAGAATACGGCGGATGTCGGTTTTTCCCGGCGGTTCTCCTTGACCTTGATCGTATTCAAAAAGCAAAAGCAGACCTACGCCGGCTGCTGCCGTCGGCACTTACCAAGAGCT
>ERZ1669247.168-NODE-168-length-29628-cov-6.369053_pt1 | contig 29628 bp, 33 predicted proteins | sample MGYA00579297_ERZ1669247 | MGnify/ENA primary metagenome ERZ1669247 (study PRJEB41166, sample SAMN08046056) | hot springs metagenome | biome: hot spring; feature: acid hot spring; material: thermophilic sediment; isolation source: thermophilic sediment from acid...
CACATTTGGAAATACAGATTTGACATTGTTGACACTGACTCATTCCCTTTTCTCCATATCCCTCTGCTTTATATTTACGCAAAACTTAGGAGAACATACCTAGTGACCACATGGCATGAAGTGTGGAGCAAGGAGTTTTGGAAAGGCTACCTTCACAGGCTTGGTTTTGTAGGATTTTTCTTCGAATATCTTTCCGCCAAGCTGCCAAGTATGCATATAGCGAACACCTCTACCACAAAGAAGCTTCTGAGGCAATATTTCTCCGTTGAGCCCAAAAAGGTGCTTGTGTTGCCGGCAGCGGTAGATCAGGAAGAGGTAGAAAGGTTTCTAGCCAAGCATGCATGCAAGCAGGAGAACAAGTTTATAGTGGCGAATAGGCTTGTTTTTCACAAGCGTACCGATATAGCAGTTAAAAGCATCAAAGGCGTAGACGCAAAGCTAGTTATAATCGGCAAAGGACCTGAGCTAAGCAACCTCAAAGAGCTTGCAAAGCAGCTAGGTGTAGATAAGCAAGTAGTTTTTAAGCACGACCTTACAGAGCAGCAGCTATATGAGGAGCTTTGCACGTCTTTGGCTTTGATCATGGTCTCTGAGCGTGAAGGCCTGTCACTCATCACCGCCGAAGCCCTTTCGCTTGGCGTGCCTGTAGTTGTGTCTAGCAACACCTCATTACCGCCGGAGATACTCAAATACTGCCTTAGGTCAAAAACCGAAGATGTACATGATTTATTATTAAAAATAAGGAAAAACGCTGCTGCTTATAAACAAAGCTACTTAAAACAAAGAAAAGAGGTGCTTGCAGAATTTTCAGGGGCTGCTTCAGAAGCTGTATATAACGCCATATCGCGTGCCAGAGAGGCAAAATAAAATTAAAACACCCAGGCGACAGCTGACACTATTCCTTGAGTGTCTCCAGCATTTCTATTAGCAGTATAGTCGCCACCGCCTTATATGCCGCGGTGCCTGTCTCGCTTGCCCTGTCAGCTTTTGCTATCTTCTCCAAGAACTCTACGGTCCTATCCCTTAGCTCAGGATTTCTGATTGCTTCGCCTGCCATGTGCCTTATCATACCAGGCGTCAACCTGCCTGGGCGTCCCCTCAATTCTACCTCTAGCGCTTCGAGCGCCGTTCTACCCGCCACCCCCTTCACCTGATTTTTATTTAGTCTTTCCCCATATTTAAGCATTGCTGTTCTTTATTTCTTTTACGTCGAATATTTACGCTGCGATTAGCCTTTCCTTTTTAAAGGTCCTTATTCCCAGATATATAACCAAGAGGGCAACTACTGCAAGAACTAGAAGGAGGCCAAGGAAAAACTCCGGGGAGAGCGAAACAAGGGCGAATACAGAAACAAAAGGTATAATGAATATGGGTAGTGCGATCAGGGCGCTTATCTGTTGCGCCTCTTTAATGCTCTTCACTTTAGACGAGACTATTACCACAAGTCCGATGGTGGCCATTATCAAAGCCGGCGCATCTGCAAGCATAAGATACCAGTCCGTGTTTGGAAATATTAACGTGTGGTAGTAAAGGTTTGTGAAATAGTTTATTATGCCTCCAAAGATCAAGAAGACTGCGATAGTGATTCCAAAGGCAGGTATTGCCGAAGCTAGTATCTTTCCCAAAAACAGCTCACCTTTAGTTATAGGGGAAGTGAGCAAAGATTCTGCGGTTTTGCTTTCTTTTTCTCCTACAAAACAGTCAGCGGCTATGACTGAGGAAGTTATGATGGGCATTGTAAGGAATATGGGGCCGAGTATGTTTATCGAGAAATAAACAATAAAGGCAAGTCTGTTTGCAACATTACCGCCTATTATGCTTGCTTCTATTCCCAAAAGCTTCGCAGCAAGTTCTGTACCTGCATATTGTGAAACATAAACAGTGAATAAAGGAAGCAGTATTGCAAAGAACAGCGGTATGCCAAGCATCGGGCCGTATATTTCAGCACTGCTAAAAGCGTCAGCAAGGTCTTTGCCAACTATTGCCCAAACTCTTGCTACATTCATTTTATCATCTCAGATTGTAATCCAAGAAGGTTATTGAGGTAATGTTGATTCCAGCCTCCACTGCCTCTTTTGCTAATTTCGGTATCTTACCTATGCTTCCTATGCTGAACACAATCCTTTTGCCCATGAGCCTGCCGCCAAGAGTCTTCATAGCCTTCTCCTGCTCCTTTGAAAGTCTGCCCAAATATGAAATTTCTATCTCTATTCCTCTAATCATTTTTACAACACTGTCAAGGTCTCCGTATCCAACGAGCTTGCCCTTTTTAAGCACAAGAACATCGGCATTGAATTTGCTTAGTTCGTCAAGCCTCTGAGTGGCATATACTACAGTAGTGCCTTCTTTTACAAGCTCTGCAAGCGCTTCTCTAAGCTTTTCAGCAGATTCAGGATCTAGGAATGCGGTAGGCTCGTCGAGCACCAGCAGTCTGGGGTTTGCAAGCAAAGCCCTGCATACTGCTATTTTTTGCTTTGTTCCCCTGCTCAATGTTGAGACTTTTCTCTTTACAAACTCTTCCGCACCTAGCATGCCGAGGAGTTTGTCGATCCTTTCTAGCGCTTGCCTCTTTTCAATTCCTAGAAGTCTAGAAAAGAAAAGTAGATTGGAAATCACCGAAAGATTGTCGTACAAGCCATAGTTTTCTCCTACATAGCCTACTTTCGCCATAACCGAAACAGGCGCTGCGCTTGCCTCCTCGCCAAATATTTTTACACTTCCTTCAGTCGGCTCATAGAGGCCTACAATAAGCCTTTCCAGCGTTGTCTTGCCGGAGCCATTCGGTCCTACAAGCAGATTAAAGCTTCCTTCTTCCATGCTGAATGTAATGTCATTTATTGCTGTTATGTCTTTGAATCTTTTAGTAAGGCCTTTAGCAACTACTACTTTTTGCAAGGTCCCACCTGGCTAAGTATACGCAAAAAAGACCTTGCGTTGCCAAGCATGTCGTGATTGTTGTTGAAGAATGCAAAGAGCCTTTTAGGTTCGAGCGCCAATGCACGCCTTGCCATTTCCTCGAGCTCTTTAGCAGAATAATTGTAGGCGTACCAGCTTTCCCTTCCATGAAACCTGAGATAGATCGTGCTGTTCTTAGTCCACACTTCCTCACTGATCTCTGGCGAGTCAGGGGTCACTATGGCTCCTTCGAAGTCAAGCTCAGAAAAATCAAAAGAATACCATGTGCTGTTCCTGAATTCAAAAGCCATCTTCTTTTCATCGAACTTTCTTGCAAAGCTGAGAAGCCGCTCTTTCATGTTTGTGGTGAAATGTGGAGGAAACTGGAAGAGATAAAATGCCACTCTGCTATCCAGCGGCTTCAGTATTTCAAGGAACCTGCTATAAAGCTCCTCTGCCTTTTTGTTAAGCATATGCACATGGGTTATTAGCCTATTTACCTTCACCACCCATGTGAGAGTGCTTCCCTTAGAGGCCCAGCCCTTGACCTGGTTAGGGAAAGGAAACCTGTAGAAGCTTGCATTAAGCTCTATCGCATTGAGCCCGCTATGTGCTATATACCAGTCTAGAGTTCCATCTTCGTTCCACGGGTAAAGCCAACCAGACGTGCCTACAAAGCACTCCATAGCTTAGTCCCAGAGATCTTTGAATTGCTTGTTGCTGAAGAGTATCTCCTCGAGCTCCTTTTTCAGAGCTGGATCGTTCCTTCTAAGCCATTCTAGCAGCAGCGTCGCATGCTCCTTTTCGTCATCTCTGTTGTGGGCAAGTATGCCTGCTAGCTCCTTGTCTTTCGTTGCGCTTACCCTCTCATCATACCACATCATTGCTTGAAGTTCCTCAATAAGGGACTGCCTTGCTCTGTTGAGATTTTTCGTTTTCTCATCCACATTCGTTTCTTCTTGCATACTATACACAGCATAACTTCTCTGATTAATTTCTTATTTCTATTTCTCTGCTTATAGCAAGTCTTGGCAGTTGATGGTTAAGGAACTGTTCTCTCAGGCGTTCTCGGAAAAGCAGCAGCTTCAAGTATATTCTGCATGTTAAGCATCTGCATCACAGTGCGCTCAATGCCTATGGAGAAGCCACCATGTGGAGGAGCGCCGTATTTGAAGAATTTGGCAAACCACATGTAGCTACCTTCGCTAAGCCCCTTCTCCTTTGCCTGCTCTATTATCTTCTCATATCTATGCTCCCTTTGGCCTCCAGAGCTGAGCTCGACGCCTTTATAGATAAGGTCTATGCTTCTTGCATACTCGGGCTCGTCATCCACGCGCATGACATAGAACGGCTTTACCTTGTAAGGGAATCTGTTCACAAAGAAGAATTCGCTGTTGTACTTCTCTTTAACATACTTTGCAAGCAAAAGCTCTGATTCATGGTCTAAGTCTTCTCCGTGTTCGAGCTTTTTGCCAAGCTCCTCAAGCAGGTCGTAGATCTCCGGAAACTTTAGCTCTGGGAAAGGAGTTTTCGGCACAGTGACCTCTATTCCTAGCTCCTCGAGCTCATCCCTATGCCTATCAACTACATTCTTTAGAGCTGCCTGGACGAGCTCTTCCTCTAGCTTCATAACGTCATGCTCGTCTTCTATGAAGGATATCTCAGCCGCGCAGGTTCTGTGCTCGGATAGGTGCCTTGGGGTGTGGCTAAGCTCTGCCCTCCAGCTAGGTCCGATCTCGTAGATCTTGTCAAGGCCTGCTACCATAAGAAGCTGCCTGTGGAGCTGAGGGTCCTGCCTCAAATATGTAGTTTTGTCATAGTAAACAATGGGAAATACCTCTGAGCCTCCCTCGGCAGCCACGCCGATTATGCTAGGAGTGAAGACTATTGTAAAGTCGTGTTTGTTAAGGTAGTTTTCCATTCCTTCTATTAGGCTGGATTCTGCCTTGAGAACGAACATCAAATTCTTGTTTCTTAGTGCTATAGAACGCCAGTCAAGCCTCGTCTCAAGCTCAGACTCCACCAAGCCAGACATGTCTATGGGCAGGGGCTTCTCAGCTTTGCCCACCACTGTGATCTTCGTTGGTATAAGCTCTTTGAAATTCTTCGCCATTATTTGTTCTGGTACCTTTCCTTTTACTACTACAAAATCGTGCAGATTGAGGTTGTCAAACATTTCAAACAATGATGCATCTACCTTGCCCTTTACCAGACTTATTTGTATGGTGCCAGTCTTATCAGACACCCATATGAACCTTGCATTCTTCAGCTCCTTGAGCCTTGATATCCAGCCACCAATCGTATACTCCTTCCCAGGCTCTGTAGACACCTGGCTTATGTATGTGTCTCGCAACATGTTATCACGACTATATCCCCTTTAATATTTAAAAGTTAAGCAGGGAGCGCCCAAGGTCAGACTCGAACTGACGACCTACCGGTTAACAGCCGGTCGCTCTACCTACTGAGCTACTCGGGCATTAAGCATGTCCCTTATCTTTTTTGGATCAGCAGTATTGTTGGTCTTTTCAAGCACCTTGCCTATAAGGAATTGCAATGCTTTCTGGTTTCCTTTTCTATAATCTTCGACTGCTTTAGGGTTTTCCTTGATGGTTGCTTCTATAACTTGTGTCAGATCTAGATTTTCAAAATTTTCATTTTTATACCTTTCTGCTAATCTCTTTGGATCTGCGCCAGTTGCCACGAACTCCTTTATAAGCTCCTTTCCTAGTCTCTCAGTTATTTCCCCGCTCTTGATCATTGAAAGAAACTCCGCATAGGATTGAGGTGTTATCTTTGCCTGCGAGACATCTATTCTGTTATAGTTTAGGCATTTAAGCAAGTCACCAACTGACCATTTTGCAAGCATAATCCTGTCTTCGAATATGTCTGCTGTGTGTTCGAAGAAGTCAGCAAAGTTTTTGCCTTCATATATGATTATGCGTGCATAGTTTTCAGGTATTTGGTACTTGCTAATAAGCCTGCTTATTCTTTTGCTCGGTAGCTCCTCTAAGGCCGGCGCAAGGGAACTTATCATAGAGTCTGTGATGTGGTACGTTAGCAAATCTGGCTCGAATATGTAGCCGTAATCTTCTTCACTTTCCTTGGTCCTAAGCGAAGATGTGGTCTTTTTTATTTCGTCAAAATGCCTTGTTTCCTGCTCAATCTCGATGTGCATTGCACGGAGCTGTTTTTGCCTTGCAATTTCGAACAGAAGCGCCTTTTCAACGTTTGCAAAGCCTGTTATGTTCTTTATCTCAACCCTCTTTCCGCCAGCAAGCGATATGTTTGCGTCAACCCTTATTGCGCTTTCTGCAGAAGGGTCGCATACGCCTATGTGGCCTAGCACTAATGCAAGCGTAGCTACTGCCTCTCTAGCTTCCGCAGGGGTCTTAAGGTCCGGTTCTGTAACAATCTCAATGAGCGGCATGCCTGATCTGTTGTAATCAACAAGGGCGTATGAAGCCGAGGTAATGTCCCCACCAACATGCACAAGCCTTGCAGGGTCTTCCTCCACATGTACCCTTCTTATTCTTATTTTTCTTCCAGCTTTCAGGAGCATAAGCTCCCCTTCTATGCCTATCGGCGCGTCGTACTGCGTTATTTGGAAGTTCTTTGGCAGGTCTGGGTAGAAATAAACCTTCCTGGAGAAGGAGAAGGTTTTGTTTATTTTGCAATTAAGTGCCAGGGCAGCAAGTGCAGCGAGCTCGATCGCCTTTTCGTTGAGCATGGGCTTTGTACCAGGAAAGCCCATGCAGATGGGGCAGACGTTTGTATTTGGCTCTTCTACCTCCCTATTTTCGCATGAGCAGAATAGCTTTGTTTTTGTCAAAAGCCTGACATGCACTTCAAGCCCTATTATTACTTCATCTTCCATTCAATCCCTCTATTATGCTGGCCATTTGAATGGCCTTGCCTTCCTGCAAATGATCCGCTATTACCTGAACTGAGACAGGCAAGCCGTTTATGCGGCCTATGGGCAAGGCAACTGTGGGCATGCCGGCCATGTTTGGTGCAACGGTAAGTATGTCCATCATGTAGACCTGTGCAGGTTCCAACTTTTCTATTTCGCTGAACTTTGGTGGCAGTATTGGCATTGCCGGAGCAAGCAGCACGTCGACCTTTGCAAACGCCTGCTTGAACTCATTTATTATCCTTTTTCTTATTTTCAAAGCCTTGAGATAGTACCTGTCTTTGTAACCAGCCATTCTTGTGAAAGTGCCAAGTATTATTCTTCTCTTTGCTTCTTCTCCAAAGCCTTCGGTCCTTACCTTAGTAAAGTATTCCTCTATGTTTTGTTTTTCATCAAATTCCAGTTGCAGACCGTATCTTAGGCCACTGAATTTTGCAAGGTTCGTCGAAGCTTCGGACATTGAGATTATGTAATAGGTAGGTATTGCAAGTTCTGTAGAAGGAAGAGAAACCTGCTCTAATTCGAAGCCTAGCGAGTTTAGCCTGTCTGCAAGCATCTCTACTTCTTTGACTATGCCGCTGTCTACTGCGCTTGAGAAATATTCCTTTGGCAGGCCTACTCTTAGCTTCTTTCCGTCTGGTTTTGCAAACGCCGTGTAATCTGTGTTCTGCGTTCGCAAAGAGGTAGCATCTTTCTCATCGTATCCTGCAATAACAGATAGCAAAAGCGCAGCATCGTAAACACTCTTTCCTATAGTGCCTATCTTGTCCAACGAGTTTGCGTAGTCAACAAGCCCCCATCTTGATACAAGGCCGTAGGTTGGAGTTATGCCTACTGTGCCTGTAAATGCTGCAGGGCACGTTATGCTGCCACCTGTAGACTCGGCTATAGACACTATCGGAAGCTTGAACGCAGCTACAGCTCCAGCCGATCCGCCACTACTGCCACCGCATGAGCGCTCAGGGTCTAGCGGGTTCTTAGGCACGCCAAACGCACAGTTTGTAGAGAAAGTTCCAAACCCAAATTCATCCATTGCAGTTTTGCCAACTATGCCTGCCCCTTCTTTCTTTGCCTTTTCCACAACAGTTGCGTCGAATGGCGGCACATAATTTTCAAGAATCTTTGATCCAGCAGTAGTTCTCATGCCTTTCGTACATATGTTGTCTTTTACCGCCACAGGTACTCCAGGAAGGAGGCTTTGCGGCGTTATTTCAAACCTTATAGATTCAGCTACTGAGATGAATGGAGCATAGGCTGCTTGCACACGCTTTGCCTCTTCGACAACCTTTGCAGAAAAATCAGCAAGGTCTATGCTGCCTGATTTTACCGCTTCAATATGCTCTTTTAAAGTGCGTATGTATTCAATAAGCTCACCCTAAACTATCTTTGGACTTTTTATATATTTTCCTTCAACATGCTTTGCGTTTGCAAGCGGATCCCAGTCAAATTTTACAGGCTTGTCGGGCCTTAGTCCGTTTTCTGCTTCAATGCAGTGATATGCTGGCTCGCCTTCAACATTTGCGCTTGCGACCTTGTTAAAGAGATCAAGCACGTCTTGTATTTGTTTTGTAAACTTCTGCCTTTCTTCATCGCTTAACTGAAGCCTTGCAAGCCTTGAAACATGCTGCAGCACATACTCCGCATCTGCGTCCATGCTTATTGATTAAGTCCAAACATAATTTAAATTTTTTCGGTCTTTTCCACTGTAGTATGATGCGCTCTCTACTGTGCAAACCTTTTTATATTTTAATGTATTTCAATTAAACTATGAAACAGGCATCAAGGGCAAAAGCTAAGGGAAGTGAAGAAGGCAGGAAGTATACTACCATCACCATCCCAAGGCCCCTATTCGAAAAACTGCAGGAGCAGATAAAAGACACAGGCTTCTCGTCAGTTTCGGATTACGTCACATTCATCCTGCGTGAAATGGTAAGTGATCTGAAGAGCAAAGGCAGCTTAAGCAAGGATAGCGTGATAGAAAAGCTTAAGGCACTTGGTTATGTTTGATATGGGTAATTCCATGGTAGTTTCAAAATTTGATGAGGTCATTGAAGAATTGAACAGAAATCCGGTAAGGGAAAACTGGGAAAAATTCCAGAAATTCCTTCCGAAAAGCAGGGCCAAATACTACAAGACCTTCTACATTGATGGCAAACTGAGAGGTGTGCAGGACCTTACAAAGTCTTACGTTGAGCTTTATGATTCTGCCCAGAGGCCAATAGCGAAGATACCGATTTTCATAAAAGAAAAGAAAAAAATAGAGGGTGCAACTTACTATCTGAAAGGCCTGCTTAATATTAACAAGTTTTAAGAGCTGATAAAATGATAGAACAGGATCTTGACGAATTGGAGGAGAGGAGCATATACATAATGAGGGAAGCAAAGGAAAAGTTCGGAAATATTGCCGCACTTTGGAGCATGGGAAAAGACAGTACTACTATGCTTGCAATTGCAAGGAAGGCGTTTCTGGGCAAGGTGCCTTTTCCAGTAATCCACATCGATAACGGCATAGATTTTCCAGAGTCTTATAAATTCAGGGATGACCTTGTTAAAAAATGGAAGCTCAACCTGATAGTGGCGAAAAGCGAGATAAAACCTGAGATTTCTGGGTTTAGCTGCTGCGGGGCTAATAAGACTGAAGCGTTGAAAAAGGTAATGGCAAAGTACAAGTTCAAGGCTTTAATAGTATCAATAAGAAGAGATGAGCATGCGATAAGGGCTAAGGAAAGGTACATGAGCGTCAGGGATAGGAACTTCAAATGGAATTACAGGAACCAGCCGCCAGAGCTTTGGGATGACTACTCTTCAAAGATAGAGGAAGGAGGGCATGTTAGAGTGCACCCGCTTTTGGACTGGAACGAGATAGACATATGGCGCTACATCAAAAAGGAGCACATACCTGTGAATCCCCTCTATTTTTCCAGGAACGGCTACCGATATAGGAGCCTTGGCTGCACACATTGTACAGTGCCAATAAAATCAGATGCCAAAACAGTAGATGACATAATAAACGAACTAAAAACGACTAATATTGAGGAAAGATCAGGTAGGGAGCAGGACAAGGAAAAGGCATATATCATGCAAAGGCTTAGGGCTCTCGGATATATGTAGTAAAAATTTGTATAGGCGCTGGCATGGATAGAATAGTTGTGCTGGGGCATAAGGACCATGGCAAATCAACGCTAATAGGCCAGCTTCTCATACAAACCAATTCTGTATTTGAATCAAGAATAGCAGAAGCGAAAAGGGCAAGCAAAAGGCTAGGCAAGAAATTTGAGCCTGCCTTCCTGCTAGACAGCTTTTCGGAAGAAAGGGCATACGGACTTACGCTAGATACTACGAGGGCAGAGCTCAAGTACAAAGGCGCTGCTTACGAGTTCATAGATGTGCCAGGCCACAAGGAACTAATACAAAACATGATAACAGGAGCTTCATATGCCGACTCTGCAATACTGGTTGTTTCTGCAAAGGCAGGTGAAGGATTCAAAGACCAGACTAGGCGGCATGTTTTCATAGCGAACATGCTGGGAATTGATTTCTTCATCGTTGCGGTAAACAAGCTAGATGCGGTTGGCTACTCTGAGCAGGCTTTCAACAAGATAAAAGGAGAAGTGGAGGCGTATCTTAAGGCAGTGGGTATAAACAACTTTGTATTCGTACCCGTTTCTGCGTACACCGGTGAAAATCTTGTTGCGCTATCAAAAAACATGAAATGGTACAAGGGTAAGCCTTTGCTCGAGATCCTACACGGCAGAGTGCATAAGAAGGGCCATGGTCACGAAAGGCAGGCAGTAGTTCTGCTTCACGGCACTGTTGAAGGAGAGCGCGAGAGATTCATAGCAGGGCGCGTGATCTCCGGCAAGCTCTCCTCTAAGCAGCAGCTTCTGTTGCTACCCGAAAACAAGAAGGTCACGCTTCTTTCATTGCTTGTCAAAGGGAAGAAAAGCAGGCAAGCGAAAAAGGGCGAAAACATAGCCGCCAAGCTTAGCGTAGATGTAAAGGAGCCGAAAGGCAAAGTGCTGGCAAGCACTAATGCGGATATAAGCGTCGGCAAGAAACTACCTGCTAAGATCCTTACTGTATCTGGCCTTTCTAGCAAGTTGCAGATTAACTTCAATGGCGTTTTGCTAGGTTGCAAAATAGGAAAGCTTGGAAGGAAAATAGATATACTTACAGGTAAGCCATACAAGCATGGCAAAATTTTTGCTGCAGAATGCGAGCTCGAGCTTAGCAAGCCCATAGTGTACTCTTCTTTTGCGAAGTATCCTGAACTTGGTAGGTTTATTCTGCTCTCTGATGGCAACTTTTCAGGGTTCGGAATAGTGAATAATAGGAATTAATATTTGTGATAGGAAAAAATTAGCGATACAATGAAAGTAATACAAGCACAGAGAAATGTAGAAATAGGGCTTCAGAAGGTAGTAGAGAAGATACAAAGCCTAGACAAAAAAGAGTTTGCAAGCCCAAAACTCTACGCCGCTTCTTTGCACCTGTTGGAAAAGCCAGGCAAGCTTCTCAGGCCGGCGTTGGTTTTTATAGGCTCTATGATGCTTAACCTTAAAGAGGATTTTGTAGACTTAGCTACCGCTGTGGAGCTTTTTCATGTGTCATCACTAATTCACGACGACATAATAGACAATAGCTGCACTAGGAGGGGCACAGAAGCTGTGCATGTGAAATATGGCATAAGCCAAGCCCTGCTTGCAGGCGACGCTTTGATAGCGAATGCGATCAAGCTTGCAGCTCCGTATGGCACCAATATTGTTTCCTATCTTTCTGGTGCTGCAATGGCTATGTGTGCTGGAGAGGCGCTAGAGCTTGAAAGCAGGACCAAAACCCTCAAGCGGTATCTTCAGATTGCTCATCTCAAAACCGCCACGCTCATAGGAGCTTCGCTTAGCGTAACAGCAGTTTATGCCAAAAGCAGGCTTGCCGAAAAGCTTAACAAAATAGGCACAATGGCCGGAATCGCATTCCAAATAAGGGATGATGTGCTCGACTACCTGGAAGGCGAACGCGATGCTTCGCATAGCAACATAATAGATGTGCTTTATTCAAAAACCAAGAGTGTCTCGCAGGCCGTTGACAAGGCTGTGAAGATTAACAATGCGAATGTAAGCAAAGCTATCATGCTATCTAGAAGCATTCCAGACTGCTCAAGCAAGGCGCTTTTGAACAGCTACTTGGAAAGCATAAGGCTTCCTAAAGAACTCCGCTGAGGAAGATGCCAACGCTTAGTAAGATGACGAAGAGAAAGAAAAAGGCGACATTGTAGCCCATGTACTTCTCAAACTTTTCTGGGCTTTCAAAATGCAAAGTTCCTTTATACGCAGCCAGCATGAGAGGTATTGCAAGCATTGGCAAAAGTGCAAGAGGCTTTAGCGCCTTGGCAGCCACTCCTGCTATAAGTGATACATAGCCAAGGGCCTGAAGGAAAATGTATGTATTTGCTATTTTCTTAGGATTGGCGAGCATTACAGCAAGGCTTTTTCTGCCATACTTTCTGTCAAAGGGAGCGTCAGGCACTTCATTAAGCAGAAGCACCATGCTGACAAGAATGCCTATAGGTATGCTGCTGAAAACTAGACTCTGCAGCACAGCCACTTTGCCCGTCAAAGCTGCAAATGCGCCTATTGGTACAAGTGTGTAAACAACTATGAGCATCGGCTCTGCCACATATGGTATCTTGAGCAGAAATGCAGTATAAAGGACAATTACCGCAGCCCCAAACGCAACAATAGGCAAAAGCGCCGGCACCAGCAGGACAAAATACACGCCTATTAATGCAGCTAATGCAAATACGAAAATAGCGAGCCACAAGACCTTTTTCTCATCGATAAGCCCTTTTCTGAGATACACAGATTTTATCGTGCCCCCACTGAATTTGGTAAGTGGCACTTCTTTATCCAAGCCAGTTGAATAGTCGGTGTAGGAATTGAACGTATTGACTGCCATGTTGGCAAGTGCAAGCCCTACTAGAAGAAGAACAAGAAGCCATGTGCTTATTCTTGTATACGCCGCTGCAAAGACTATACCAACCAATGAGCTCACAGGTGTTATTAAAAAGTTTGGATCTAACAGCTCCAGCGCGTAATACTTTAGCATCAAATTCCCATTTACCAATTCCGCATTCAAGTTGCAAGTTGGTTTATATGCGACCGCCGGGATTTGAACCCGGGTTCCTGCCTTGGCAAGGCAATGTCCTACCAGGCTAGACTACGATCGCATAATTTCATATTGATTTTATTGTGCAGAAATAAAAAGATTGCTCCATTTGATTTTAAATTCTTTGTTTGAATGTTTTGACCATGCCATATATAAAGAAAGACAAGAGGCAGGACATCGATAAGCTTCTGGAGCCACTTATCGGCTTATTGAAAAGCGCCGAAACAGAGGAAGTAGACGGGGAATTGAACTATGTGATAACAAAGCTACTTTGGAACCTTTACAGCCCTAGATATTTCAACTACAACCGTGCAATTGGTGTATTGGAATCAGTAAAGCAGGAATTTTACAGAAGGAAGGTAGCCCCTTATGAAGACGAAAAAATGAAAGAAAACGGCGACATTCAGTAGTCGCCGAAGTACTTGCCTTCAATTCCTTCGAGGAAGTCGTCTTTACCCTGCTGCTTGCTGAAGAATAGCCTGTGCAAGAAGGTGAGTTCCCCTATCGGATTCCTGTGGAGGCGCTTTTTGAAAATTTGAAGGTCTTCGGGCCTTACTGCATGGGTCTGGGTCTGCGGTTGTGCTTCTGTTTGTTGGTTACGCTGTGCATGTTCTGGCTTTTCCTCTTTCTTTTCGTTTTGCTCCTCTTTCTTTTCCGTTCTTTTTACTTCTATCAATGCAACGTTCGAATTTGCTGACTTGGCTTCGCCTTTGTGGCTTTCTTCGTTTTCTGGCTTTTCGATAGCATAGGCCACTTCACCATCTGTTTCTTCCTCCACGCTTGTGCTCTGCTCCCTTGCTGCCTCTTCATACGCGTATTCTGTAGCAAATGGAACTGTGTAGTCGTTCATTACTGCATTATGGCCTGCTTCAAGTGTATTTGGCAGATAGAATCTTGGGGCAGCGCCGTAACCATTACCCATTACGAATATGTTGACTACGGGTGTTGTGTGGTGGACTATGGTTTCTCCAGACTCTTTCCTATTTAGCCTTTCGTGTATGTTTGCGCTAAGCTTTCCTGCCAGTATTCTTGCTGCGCCTCTTGTCAGGCCATTTATTTCGGTTTCGTCTTCTTCTTGGCTTGTAACTGCATGCTCGTTAGGCTTTGATGCTCCAAGAAGCCTTAGCTTTATTGACGAGAAGACAAAGCCGTGTACAAGCCTGAAGCTTACTATGTGCTCGTAAGGTATGAAGTGCATATCAGACCTTATTCCAAGCACATCCCTCTTCATTATTATAAGCCGCTTGTCCGTTGCCAAGGTCATTGCAGGTGCAATGAGCTTTGTAAGCCTGTGCTGCCTGCCAACTGCAATTACTTCCTCCCCCTCTTCTAGGATCTTCGACAATGTTTTCAGTTCGGTTTTTGTAAGATTCGCCGACATTTTTTCACCCTATAAGCGCAACGCCTTCCCCTACATTTTGGCCTCCGCATTTAAATAATATCGCTTAATTTTTCCAACCCCCTGCCGGAATCCTAATACTTGGACCACATAGAAATAAATTACTTGCGTACAAAGGGAAAGAGAAAGCGGCTGGCTTTATTTGTAGCGGAGTATTGCGCCTATGCCTGTAAAGCCCATCAAGAACTCCTTGCCGTATGAACTTTCAGAAGATACAAAAACAGTCTCAGCCCCTATTTTGTCAGCAAGGTCTATGAGCTCCTCCACAGCGTCCCTCATCGATACAGTTTCAAAAAACCCGCCACACTCTTTGTGCTGTCTGGTTTCTGGAGGGTCCTCGTTTTCAAGTATTTCCTGCTTTCTTCTTTCAAATTCTGCATCTGACTCGTTTGCATTCTGCACAATCTCAAGATCCACCTCTGCGCCACACTTGTTGCATTTTCTATGCGCTATGTAGAATTCGAGATCTTTGCTTACAATTAGCGTTGCAACGTTGCCTGCTTGAAGGGCCTTCTTGGTGTTTGCATAGCCATAAACTGCCAGGCCGTTGCTAGATATTTCTCTTATGAACCTCTCTATAACCTGTCTTTCCTTTGCCGCTTCTTGTTCTTTGAGTATGTCGTAAGCCTTCTCAACAAGTTCGTTGAGCCCAAACTCGTCAGTGTAGCCTGTGTCAAAGACCCCTAGCACCTTTATTTGGTAATTGAGCTTGTTTGCCTTCAGGAAGTTTTCTTTTGCAGGCCCTGGGCCTCCAACAATAAGGCCGTTGAACTTGAAGTCGTTACGCTCAAACAGGTCGTTTATTGCCTCAGCTATTTCAGTATAGTAGAATTCTATATCTTCCTCTCTGGCCCTAGCAAACCTCCTTGCACTTTGGCCTCCTTTTTTCATCTTTGCATGCGCCATTGAGTGGATTTTGGTAATTACCTGGATGTGCGAGCCTCTCAGCGTCGCTATGGTTGCTTCCCTTCCATCCATGACTAGGAGCACGAAAACGTCTCTGGTTTCCAGCATAGCCTCTATTGGGTCGAGCAAGAATGTAGAATCACATCGGTAGATGTTCACCTTTATGGGCTCAGGAGGCTCCATTGAAAAGAGCTCTATGTCCTCCTTGCCTTCTACCGGTGAGATGTTTCCGCAGAATACAGCCAAGCCATTTTTCGGTGTTTCTTTGAAAAGTTTAAGGTATTGTATTATCTTGTCTATTGCGCTTTGCACATTTGTCCTTGTTGTCTTTGATTTTATATTGCCAGATTGGTTGTACTCCTGCCTGAGCCTAGCTATCTCGTCGCTGAGCTGGAATCCGGCTGGTATGTAGATGCTTATCAGCTCAGTTCCATTCCCTCTTATTGACTTAAGCCTCTTTACTTCTTTTAGCAAATCGTATTCTTCTTTCATAAGATCAGTTCTTAGCCTATCTTTCGCTTGCCCATGTAAGGAACGAGAACTTCTGGCACTGTAATTGTGCCGTCATCGTTGTAATAGTTCTCCACTATGGCAGCCAGCGCCCTTTCAATTGCTATGCCGGTAGCATTGAGCGTATGCACGTATTTTCTCTCATTTCCTTCATCATATTTTATGTCGAGCCTCATGGACTGCCAGTCTGTGCAGTTAGAAGCAGAAGTCAGCTCCCTGTATTGCCCTTGGCTAGGGAACCAACCTTCAACGTCGTTCTTCTTTGCAGCTACTATTCCTATGTCGCCTGTGCATATTTCTATTACATGGTAAGGAATACCAAGCTTCTGGAACATCTCTTCCTCGTTTCTGACGAGCTCGTCGAAGTATTGCCAAGAGTCGTCGGCGCGGGAGAATATGAACTGTTCTATCTTGTCGAACTGGTGGACTCTGAATATGCCTTTTGTATCTTTTCCGTGTGCGCCTGCTTCTCTCCTGAAGCATGTGCTTATGCCAACATATTTCAACGGCAGGTCTGTCTTGGAGAAGACCTCGCCCGCGTGCATAGCCGCTATCGCATGCTCCGATGTGGAAATGAGATAAAGCTGCTCGTTAACGTGCTCTATCTCAGCTGCGCCCTTTGCCTCTGAGCTTTCGCCTACTGCATAAAGTGCGTCGACAAAGTCGGCAAGGCTCGTAACTCCCTGATAGTACTCCTTCTTTATCATGAAAGGAGGAAGCACTGGTATGTAGCCCTTCTTAGAAAGCTCGTCTATTGCAAAATGCTCAAGTGCAAGCGAGAGCTTTACCATATCGCCTTTAAGGTAGTAGAAGCGTGCACCAGCTACTTTTGCTGCCCTTTCCAAGTCCACAAGGCCCAGCTTTTCAAGTATGTCTATATGGCTAGGGGTCTTGTCTGGCCTTGGCGTTCCCCACTTCCTTAGCTCAACGTTGTCGCTGGAGTCTTTGCCATATGGCACAGATTCATGAAGTATGTTTGGCATGCTCCAGAGTAGCTTATCCAGCCTTTCCTTCTTCTTTTCGAGCTCTGCCTCTAGCTTGTCTATCTGCTCTTTCAAGCTTGCCAGCCTGCTTAGCTCTTCCTGGCTTGGCTGAACGCCCTGCTTTTTCTTATTAGCTATTTCTAAGCTGCCCTTGTTCCTCTCAGTCCTAAGCCTTTGTATCTCTGTTACCATCTGCCTTGTTTCCTCGTCAAGCTTGAGCAATTCATCTAGCGGGAAGTCGCTCTTTCTTTTTTCAAGCGATTTCCTTATGGCGTCGAGATTCTCTCTAACCCATCTAGTTGTTAGCATATACTCACTTATAAGCAACTTTTTATTTTTAAACGATTTAAAGCTTTTGTATAGAAGCAGGGGTGGCAGAGTCTGGCCAAATGCGGCGGGCTTAGGACCCGTTCCCTTTGTGGGTGCGTGAGTTCAAATCTCACCCCCTGCACTAATTTCACAGCCTTATGCACAAGAGTGTTTTGTCATCGTCATATGCGCTTGGGCGCTCTTTTGCCTCTCGCAAAATGTTTGATGCAAACTCCTGCATGGTTGAAGACTTAGCGAGTGCTTGAATGAGTATCGCCTCGTTTAGCACGTGCCCAACGCCGTCTGTTGCTAAAATAACTATATCGCTTGTTCTAAGTATAGTCTCTTTGCTGTGAACTTTTATTCCAGAATGCCCCAATACCTGTGTAATATAAATTCCATTGCTGTCGATCTGGCCCATCCGAATTAATCTCCTACCTCTGAGCAAGAAAGATAGGCTATCGCCTACATTTGCAAACACTGCGTTCATGCCTGAGATATGCACAGCAGAAATAGTGGTAAGCCCTAGATTAAGCCTTCTTCTCTCTTTCAACAGTTCTTTGTTTGCTAATTCTATCGCCTTTGCCAAGTCCCCGCTAAAACTCTTTTTCAGTGCTGCCAATGCAAATTCTGCCGCTTTTCCGCTGTCGCCAAAGTCTGGAATGCTGACACCGTCGGCAACTGCAAAAAGCCCGTGCTTGGAATCTATAAGCAGCCTATCCTGATAGGCGTGTGCGCTTCCAGGAACTGAAAATGAGCCTATCTCTAAATCTTCCATCAAAAAGTAATGCCCTGCTAATATATTAATCTGTGTTGCAATATGCTGAAGGAGGCGAGTGTTTGTATCAAATAGATCAACAACAAATACAACAAATTGGGCAGGCTTCACAGCCTGAAGCAGCCCCCGAGCCCGCAGCTCCACAGCCGAATACCCAAACTGCGCCTGCACCTAAAAAGGGTAAAGGTAAAGCAAAAAAGGCAATAGCTGGTTTGGCGGTTGTTGTCTTGATCGTAGCAGCATACTTGCTGCTATTGCAGAAACCAGCAAGCAGTAGCGCAATCTACTCTTCGCTTGCTCCTGGCAAAACATTGCCGCTAAACAAGTTTGTGCAGCTTGTAAACAGCTCCATTTTCTACGCCAACAGAACAAACGTGAGCTATTCTGGTGCTATAAGTTTTAACGAGTCTTCAAGCAGTTTCTCGACAAGCTACACTGTACCAATGCACATGACCCTTCTAAAGAATGGAAGCGATGAGCGTGCATATTTGTCTGTAAAAATGCCCTATGTTGGAAATCTCAGCATAATTGAAATATCGAAAGGCGGTAAGTACTATGCTTGCGTCAACTCTACCTCCCTGCCAGTGGGCACTGTAAATTCAACAAACTCCTCTTATGTTTGCATTTACCAGGCAGCTATGTCTAACTTTATTGGCTTGAGAAACAATGTAAGCGGCATGGTCCATGTACTCTCTTCCACAAAGTCTTCATACAATGGCAGGCCTTGCATTCTGGTAAAAGGCTATCTGCGTGCAAATGAAAGCTCTTTGACAAGTTCGCTTTCAAGCTTATCAACGCCTGCTTCAAACCTGGGGAACATGACTGCAAACTTTAGCATGTGCTTGGCTGAGAATACAAACATGCTGTTGTCGCTCTTACTCACAAGCCATTCCGCCATAACAAACCCTACTACTAACGCATCAGCATCTCTTTCCATGACCATGAGCCTAAATGAAACAGCTCTAAGCAGTGTCGTGCCTGGCAATTTAGCGACTTTGCCTGGGCCAGTACTTAATTCCACAGAGCTCTCCAGCTTGGGCATTTCCTGACCTCTCTCTAAAGCAGGCATTAGCAAGGCTTAAAAAGTCATCAATGCTAGTTTTACTTGTGGGAGCATGCTGTTCGAAGAGGTAGCAAAATACTATGAGAAGCTCGAGGGCATCTCCTCAAGGCTTGGCATGATAGACATACTTACAGAGATGTTCAAAAAGGCTAAGAAGGAAGAGATGAAGCCGCTCATTTACATGACCCAGGGTATGCTAGCCCCGCCGTTCGAGGGCATAGAGATAGGCATAGCGGAGAAGCTTGCAGAGGAGTCGATAGCAATAGCCACTGGCTATTCAAAGGAGGAAGTAGAAAAAAGCTTCAAGAAAACAGGAGACTTGGGAGTAACCGCGGAGCAGCTCATGGCCCAGTCGAAGCTCAAGCGGATGACAAAGGAGAAGTTCGAGGCTAGGGAGGTTTTCGAGAGGATGAAGAAGATAGCGCAGACATCAGGGGAAGGAAGCAAGGAAGCGAAGATAAAGGAGCTTGCTGAGCTACTTGCAAGTTCTTCGCCTCTTGAGGCAAGATACATTGTGCGATTTGCTTTGGGAGAGCTAAGGCTTGGCGTAGGCGACGCTACTATACTCGAAGCCCTTTCAAAGGTGGCTACAGGCGAGAGAAGCTTCAAGGAGAAGCTTGAAAACGCTTACAACATATGCAGCGATCTCGGCACTATAGGCGAGGTGCTTGTAGAGCAGGGCATGAAGGGCATAGAGAACTTCAAGGTTTCACTGTTCAAGCCCATAAGGCCTGCACTTGCTGAGAGATTGCCAACGGCAGAGGAGATACTAGAGCGCATGGGCGGCAAGTGCGCTGTAGAAAGCAAGTACGACGGCTTGCGAGCACAGGTGCACGTGGACAAGAAGTCAAAGCGCGTAGAAATATTCTCGAGAAGGCTCGAGAGGCTTACTGACATGTTTCCTGAAATTGTAAAGGCGGCGCTGGATGAGACAAAAGGGAACAGCCTCATATTCGAAGGAGAAGCCATATCTTATGACGAAATTACTGGCCAATTCAGGCCTTTCCAAGAAACCATACAGAGGAAAAGGAAGCACGGCGTTGAGGAAAAGAGCGAGGAATTGCCGCTTCACCTCTTTGCATTCGACCTTCTCTACTACAACGGCGAAGATTATCTAGATAAGCCTTATGAGGAAAGAAGGAAGAAGCTAGAGGAAGTAATACAGGGCAACGGCACCATAAGGCTTGCAGACAGGATAATTGCCACAACTCCGCAGGAAATCGATAGGTATTTTGAAGACGTGGTTTCGAACGGGCTTGAGGGCATAGTGGCAAAAGATCTTAAGGCCAGGTACATAGCAGGCGCAAGAAAATTCAGCTGGATAAAAATGAAAAGAAGCTACAAAGGCGAGCTTACTGATACCGTAGACTTGGTCATTGTGGGCTACTATACTGGCAAGGGCTCAAGGGCAGAGTTTGGATTTGGCGGCTTGCTTGCTGCTGTTTACAACGACAAGAAGGATATGTTCGAAACAATAACAAAAATAGGCACGGGCTTCACTGAGCAGATGATGCAAGACTTCAAGAAGATGCTGGAGAAGATAAAAGTGGAGAAGAAGCCTGCTAGGGTTGATGCGCTCATAGAGCCAGATTTCTGGGTTGTGCCAAAATATGTGATAACAGTCAAGGCCGATGAGATAACAAAATCTCCTATGCACACTGCCGGCAGGCATGAAGAAAACGGCGTTGAAGTTGGCTACGCTCTCCGATTCCCTAGGATTGTAGGCGGAGGAATAAGAGAGGACAAGAGTCCAGAAGAGGCGACTACTACCAAGGAAATAATAGAGATGTTCAACCAGCAGAGAAAGACTAAACTTACCGATGCCGCTCCGTAAATTTGATTGTTTGTTTTGTTTGCGAAGATTTTTTAATTTAGCCAGAGAAATAGGATTGCGGTAATATGGAGAAGCAAAAATGGTCCTCGATTCTATTCCTTATCAGCGGAATCTTGATAGTGGCCAATGCAGGCTTTCTTTACTATGTGCTCTCTGCTGCTGAGAGCTCTGTGCAAAGCCATCATCTTGCGCTAAATGCTACAGAAGTCGCCTTGCTTAAGAATGCAGGGCCCGCTATTCTTGCTTTGCCTATTGTCGGAATTTTCTCAGGCATAGTTCTTCTACTTGCTGCATACATGGTAAGCAAAGGCAAAAACGTCAAGATGTGGGCCTATTTAGGAATAATATTTTCGCTCATTAGCATAGCAGGCAATGGTGGCTTTATCTTTGGATTTCTTATCGGAATAGCGGCAGGCGTGTTGGCATTGACAAAGTAAAAGGATTTACTTTGCATCTCGAGCTATGCACAAAAGATATTTAAATTTATACTGTCTTAATTCGGTAAGAATTGGGCGACCGGTGAGATAAATGGTAGAGTTTTCGAATCCTCTTTTAGAGGCTAGCTCGGACTCTGCAGCACAGCCAAATGTGCCGCAGATAAAAATAGTAACTGTCGGAGTAGGAGGTGCAGGCAACAATACTGTAAACAGGCTTTTGAAAGTTGGCGTCAAGGGAACGGAGCTTGTTGCAGTAAACACTGATGTCCAGCACTTCAAGATAATAGACGACAGAATAAAGAAGATACTTATCGGCAAGAGCATAACAAGAGGCCTCGGTGCAGGCGGAGATCCTATGATAGGCGCAAAAGCCGCTGAGACTGATAGGCAGCAGCTTGAAGAGGTGCTTGCCGGTGCTCAACTCGTATTCCTTTGTGCAGGCATGGGCGGCGGCACAGGCACAGGCGCCGCGCCGGTAATTGCGCAGATAGCTAAGGAGCAAGGTGCAATAGTAGTTGCAATGGTTACTTACCCATTCGATCTTGAAAGGGTAAGGAAGGTAAAGGCAGAGGAGGGCATTCAGCAACTGAGAAAATATGCAGATAGCGTTATCATACTAGACAACAACAGGCTCGTCAAGCTAGTTCCAAACCTGCCAATGAACGAGGCCTTTGCAGTGGCTGATGATGTGCTCGCAAAGGCGATTGGCGGATTGGTATGGACGATAACGCAGCCGAGCCTTATCAACATAGACTTTGCAGATGTGCGTGCCATAATGGGAAGCGGAGATGTAGGATTCATAGCTGTAGGCACTGGCAAGGGCAATGACAAAGTAACTGCCGCAGTCGAAGCAGTAATAAAGAACAAGCTGCTCGATGTAGACTATGAAAATGCAAAAGGCGCACTAATACACATCACTGGCGCGTCAGACCTTACCCTTGGAGATGCAATAAAGGCAGGCGAGATGATAACCGAACGCATGGATCCAAAGGCAAATGTCAAGTGGGGTGCTAGGATAGTGCCAGGATACGAAGGCCAGATAGAAATAGTGGCCATAGTGACAGGAGTCAAGGGCGAAAGCATAGTAGGCAGGCTTCAGGAGAAGGAGCCGAAGGAGCAACACCTTGGGCTCGACTCTTTGTGAGGTGAGCATGGTGGAGTTTGACTATGATGCATTCACTCCGAGAATAGCTGTTGTGGGTGTAGGTGGGCAGGGATGCAACCTTGTTAACAGGCTGTACACAAACGGCATAAAAAGCGCAGACACTATAGCAGTCAACACAGACCTTGCGCACCTTAACATGATAAGGGCGCACAAGAAGCTGCTTATAGGCAAGGAAATAACAAACGGCCTCGGTGCAGGCGGATTTCCTGAAGTTGCTGCAAAGTGCGCAGACCTCAGCAGGGAAGACATAGCAAAAGCTCTTGAAGGCTACAATCTAGTGTTTGTGGCAGCAGGCATGGGCGGCGGCACAGGCACAGGCGCCTCGCCGATAGTTGCAAAAATTGCTAGAGAACAGGGTGCAACAGTGATAGGTACTGTTACATACCCGTTTGCGCTAGAGAGGAGCAGAAGGGTAAAGGCAGAATGGGGAATACAGCAGCTTAGCAAAGAAGCAGACGCTGTGATAGTCATAGAAAATGACAGGCTGCTCTCTTATGTGCCTAACCTGCCTATGGAAAAGGCTTTTGAAGTAGTAGACAACATTACAGGTAATGCAGTGAAGGGCATAGCTGATACAATAACCTTGCCTAGCTTGATAAACCTTGATTTTGCAGACCTAAAGACAGTGGTAAGAGATACAGGCACTGCTGTGATAAGTGTGGGCACAGGGCAAGGAAACGACAGAGTAGAACAAGCAATTAGGTCAACGCGCTCTCACCCACTGCTTAGCGTTGACTATGAAGGCGCCAAGGGAGCCCTTGTGCATGTGTCTGGAGGTGCCAACCTAACAATAAGCGAAGCAACAAGAATAGGCGAAGGCGTTACAGAAGGGCTTGCTCCAGATGCTAACGTGATATTCGGAGCAAGGCTCATTCCTCAACTCAACGATCAGATTACTGTAATGTCGATAGTGACAGGCGTCAAAGCGAAGTTCGGAGAGAAGATAAAGCGCGAAGAAGTTGAGGCGCTAAGGCTGCAAAACATAGACACAATCTTCTGACGTTTTTCTTTTGCTTTTTATGTTTAGTTTTTGATGCTGCTATTTTGCTGATTCTGTTTGCAACTAGGTTTTATAAAAGTCAACGTAAAAATAAATTAGGTTAAATGCGTAGTAAAGGCTTCGCGTACTTTGTTGCAATCTTGACCACGCTGCTTTACAGCGCTTGGTACATAAGCATGAGCTTTCTTGCTAACGCTTATACCGGCACCTACACTCCTATTTTCGTGTTGCTGGCCATGTTTCTTGTCTTGCTCGCCCTTAGATTTTTACTCAGCCGCAACAGGCTTCATCTTTACTATCTTACAGACATACTCTATCCTGCTCTAGCTGGCCTTTTCTTTGCAATAGGCAACTATCTGTTTTACATTGTAATTTTTCAACAAGGAGTGCAGTTTGCAAGCTCCTTTGGCTCAGCCGAGATTGTGTTTTTTGTCCTCTTTCTGTGGATCGCAGGCAAACAGAAAACAAGAATGGGCTATTATTTGCTTGGTTCTGTGCTTATTGCAGTAGGCCTTATAGCAGAATCTGCAATACTAAATGACATATCGATAGGCATCAACGTGCCTCTGCTAGAGTATGGAATTCTAATTGCATTTATCTACGGCATAGCAACCTATTTCTACTATCTTTCAACAAAAAAGATTGAGAGCATATGGGGCACAGTCTTCTACATAACTTTGTTTGAGGTTGTTGTATATGCGGTGCTGTTTTCCCTCTTCTACAAATATATAACGCTTCCTGCCATAAACCTTACCTTCATTATCCTTCTTCTCTCAGCTTCGCTTCTTCTCTTTATAGCATTCGTTGTCGAGACTTGGATGATGAAGCTGCTCGAGCCATTTGGAGAAGGAACCACAGCAACAGGCTACATTCTCAGCGACCTTGAGCTTCTGCCAGTAATGCTCTACGCCATTTACAAAGATCCTGCTACTTGGCTTTCCTTTGTGCCTGGGATGATATTGATAACATTAGGTATGCTGTTGTTAGACTGGCAGAAGGGAAGCAAGGAAATAGCCCAGCCAAGCAGCTGATTTCAATTTTTTAGAGACTTTTGTTGTAGCGAAAGCCTATTTAATTTTCTCTGCCAAACTTTTTACATCGTGATTTTAATGGCTGACTACAACACTACCCACAAGTCCGTGAAAGAGCTGCGAGAAGGAAGCTATATAGTAATAGACAACGAACCGTGCAAGATAGTCGAGATGGAATTTTCATCTCCTGGCAAGCATGGTTCTGCAAAAGCGAGAATAACAGGCATAGGCGTATTTGACGGCCAGAAGCGAACGCTTCTCGAGCCTGCAGATGCGGATGTTGAAGTACCAGAAATACTGAAGAAAAGAGCCCAGGTAGTAGCAGTTACCCAAACCGGTGTTCAGCTTATGGATCTAGATACTTATGAAATCTTTGAGACTACTATTGGCAACGACGAAGAGCTCAAAAACAACATAAAACCTGGCCAAGAGGTAGAAGTGCTTGAAAGCATGGGTAGGCGCATAATAACCAGAATTTTGGGTGGTGCAAAATGACAGATGTCAAGATTGTGGAGGATAGAGCGAATCCTCTTTTGAGAAGAAGAGAGCTTAGATGCGAAATAGCATACGATGGCCCAACCCCTTCAAGGGCGGAGGTCAAGGCAGCAATAGTAAAGGCGCTTGGAAGCAATCCTGAGACCACTGTAGTAATGGAGATTAGGCAGAACTTTGGAGCAAGGGTAAGCGATGCAATAGTGCACATATACGATTCAAAAGAAGCCATGGATATTGTGCCTTCATACATCATAAACAGAGAGACGAAGAAGGAAAAGCAGGAAGAGAAAAAGGAAGCTCCTAAGCAGCAGGAGGCTGCAAAAGAGCAGTAATGCTTAGGTTGATTTTATGGCAAACGAGCAAAAAGAAAAGCAGGTAGAGTTTAAGTACAAACCAGCTGTGAAGTTTTGTCCAAAATGCGGGTCAAGGATGGGCGAGCATGCTGACAGGTTTGTTTGCGGGAAATGCGGCTACACAGAGTGGAAAACGAACAAGGCGTGAAGTTGGTGGCACGGGGAAGAAAAGCAGTTGAGAAGGCTAGAAGGCGTGAAAACAAAAGGGAGCAAACAAAGCTTGCTCTCGAATTTGCGGTTTTGTTCTTTGGAATAATGATTCTTCTCCAGCTTCCGGTAGCATTCCTATATGATGCCGGTCTAATACAAAGCCCATTGTACTGGTCAAGTGCAATGCTTTCAATAAGCTTTCCTGTTTCTGTATTTGTTTATCTTCTTGCCGTAAAAAAGCTAGATGCTCACAAGGCTATAGCTGAGCTGGGGCTCACTAGAGACAGGTTGAGTGCAAGAATCTTGGCTATGGGCTTGCTCCTTTTTGCAATAATCTTTCTGATGGAGGCAGCAATAGCGCTGGTAGAACAGATAACGGGGATAAGGATAAGCACGCACGTTTCTTTGCTCCTTCAAGGAGCGCCGTTGTGGTTCTATGTCTTTGCAGTATTTGTCGCGCCGTTGAATGAGGAGATAATGTTCAGAGGATTCTTTGTACCTAGGCTCGGAATAGTGCTTAGCGCGCTTCTTTTTGCAATTCCCCACCTTACCTATGCATCCACCTATGAAATAGAGGCAATTGCAGCATTTGTTTTCGGTCTGCTTGCTGGGTATGTGTTCAAGAAGACAAAATCGCTTTATGCCACAATAATCGCACATGCTTTGGTTAACGCAATAGCTGTCGTGGGCTTCCTGGTGTAGCAAATGCTGAAGCTCATAGTGCAAGAGCCTAAATACCAGATAAACATAGGCTATGTGGCTAGAGTAGCTAAGAATTTTGGCCTTAAGCAAATTTGCTTTGTAAAGCCAAGAACTAAGCTTCTAGGTGTTACTGCGATAAAGTTTGCAAAGCATGCAAGGAGCCTGCTCGAGCATGCAAAGGTCTATTCCTCTTTGCAGGAAGCCGTAAAAGGCTGCGACATGATTATAGGCACTACTGGAGTATGGGAAAAGGCCAAGTCTCATGGGAAAAATGTAATGACCATAGATCGCCTCGCCAAAGAGCTTTCAAAACGAAGACATCGTTGCGTAGCGTTGATACTAGGCAGAGATGACATTGGCATGAGCAAAGAAGAGCTTGCAAGCTGCGATGCTGTTGCATATATACCTGCTAATCCAAAGTACCCTGTTCTAAACATCTCTCATGCCCTAGCGGTCATGCTTTATGAGCTTAGCAAAGCCCGCCTCACAAATATTTACCAGATAAGCAAGGACTTGCCAACGCGAAAAGAGCTAGACCTACTTTTCAGAGAGTTTGAAAAGATGGTAAGTGGCAAAGAAAACATTAGAAACAAGAATGAGGTAAGCAGGGTGTTTCGAAACCTAGTACTAAACGCAAGATTAAGCAAAAAAGAGGTCCACGCCCTTATAACGGCGCTTAAATAAAATTCACTGCTCTGCCTTCTTCCTCTTTATTATTTTTACCTTTTGTGGTGTTACCAGAATCCTGTTCTCATCTATTTGTGCTATGTCGCCGTTTATGCTGGCCACGTAGTTCTTCAATGCGGTTATTACATTATTCCTTGTGGTAGGTCTCTTCGCAAGCTCCTCGATGTTCGCCAGTATTATGTTTTTCTTCTGCAACTCCTCCTCCACCAGCTTCACGTCGTCTTCGCTTACAATCGATACTGGCTTGACGTACATGTCTGCAGGCTCGTGCAGCACATCCACGTCCTCCATCTCAGCTGCGTTCATGTACTCTTCTATGTTTATGCCTTTAGAAGAAGACACTCCAAAGGCTTGGCCTAACTTATCAAAAACTCCCATTTTCTCACCGATCGCCTAATCTTTCTTTTCAAGATATATTTTTAATACTTTCCTTCGAAACGCATTTACATTACAACACTGAAGTTATATCGACATTGCCTGCTCCAGTATTTTCTTTGCAAGCTCTTTGCCGAATAAGCTCTCAACCTTCTTCTCGTTCTCTTGGATTCTCAAGTCTGCGACTTTCCTTATGCCATTATTGTACATGAGCCTGGCGCGCACCCTGCCAACTTGCTCCAGCCTTACAAGGTCGAACAGCTCGCTCTTTATTCCGTACTTGACCCTTACCCTCATTTCGTGAAGCTTTGCCACGCGTACGCCTATAAGCTTTGCAAGCTCTATGCTTGAGTAGAGAAGCCAGTCGGCATTCGTTATTTTGGTGAAAAGGCTCCCTGGGGTAGTGTCATATTTCTCGATTATCTCCCGCTCAGGCATCTCTTCGCACCAATCTCTTAGCATTAGCGCCGTGCTCATGGGCTTTACAGGGTCATAGAATGGCATTTCCTGCTCGAAGTTTATGTTCGCTTTTCTGAGGAGAGGAATATAGTCAACAAACGCCTCTTCAGCTTCTTCGGTGGCTTTTGCATAAGGCCTCATCTCCAGCGTGTTTGAAATGGCAAACAATATGCCAAGATCGTCTTGCACATGCGGCAATGTGTCTATAAGCCACTTGGCTGTGAGAGGGTCTATGTATAGCTCGCTTACTCTCTTGCCTATCCTTGTTGCCTCATATGCGCTGCCTCTACTCCTTACAAAACCCCACTCTTCCAGCGTGTCGACGAGCGTGCTCGTCATGTCGTAAAGCAAGCCGTGGTTGCCGAACTGGAAGCCGTAGAATGTGCTTGACAGAAACTCTGCTATTGATTCCTTTGTGCGGAACATCTCGGTGGCGATGAAAGCAAGCACATGGGTTCTTAGCACAGGCAAAGCTCCTAGCTTAGATGATATCGGGTCAAGTGGCGCGTTTATGTACCTTTCGAAGAGGTCGCTTATCTCATATTTGCTCCTTGCTATGAGCAAGGCCCTTCCTTCAGTATCATAAGCTGGCCTGCCAGCCCTTCCGAAAAGTTGCACTACCTCGTTTACACCAAGCTTGCTCGCGCCCTCTTCCTCGCTGTACCTGCTTGTATCCCTTACTACTACCGTGTGGGCAGGCAGGTTTACTCCAAGACCGAGCGTAGTAGTGGAGCATATTGCCTTTATCAAATTGGCCTTGAATGCCTGCTCGACCTCATGCCTCTGCTCGTTTACAAGCCCGCTGTGGTGAAATGCGACGCCGCGCTTTACCAAGCTTGCAAGCTTTTCGCATTGAGCAGTAGGCCTGCTTAGCGCATGCAGTATTTTTTCACTCACCTTTTCAAGCTCTTTCTTCTCAGCATCTGTAAGCGTAGGCTCCACTATGCTTGCCAGCTTTTCCGCGCCGCTTTCAGCATACTTCTTAGTCGCATAGAAAATCAAAAGCTGCTTTTTCATAGCTAGAGTGTCTTCTGCGATGCGATGCTCAGGTATCTTGCTGTTTCCAGCTAGCGCCTCCTCCCTGTTGTCGGAGAAATAGGCCTTGCCCATATATGCCACGCCCTTTTCAAGCTTTACAGGCCTGTAGTCGCTTTCGACAAGTTTAGCATAGAACCATCTTGCAAGCTCATCTGCATTGCCTATCGTTGCGCTGAGCGCTATGAACTGGGCATGCCTGCACAAGTACTTGAGCTTTGTTATCAAGACATCAAGCGTAGGCCCTCTCGACGGGTCGTCGAGCATGTGGACTTCGTCAAACACTATAACGCCTACTTTGTCAAGCCAGTCTATGCCGTGCCTTATCAAGCTGTCAAGCTTCTCAGTGGAGACAAAAATTATGTCGTAATTTGCAAGCCAGGGGTCTAGTGAATCAAGGTCGCCTATCGATATCGCAACCTTAAGGAAAGGATAAGCATTCTTTATCTCCTCATATTTCTCGCTTACGAGTGCGCGCATGGGCGCCACATAAATTGCCTTCTTGAAGTCGTGCAAGACCGCTCTGATCATTGCCATCTCTGCAATGAAGGTCTTGCCACTAGCAGTAGGCGAAGCAACAACCATGTTGTTGCCGAAAATAAGGCCCTTCTTGATGGCTTCTTCCTGCGGAGGAGTAAGCTTCAAGATGCCGCGCGCCCTGGCTGCCTCTACTACCTCCTTTGGTAGCATGCTTTGTATCTCGCTAAGCTCCATGTAGCATAAATATTGCAGCAAAACTATTTTAGGCTTGCATTGTTGGCATGCAATATTGGCATATAGATTGGTTTGGTTTTGAACTACGCTTGCGCTCGTAGGCGAAAGGCAGTGCTTATTTATTTTGCTTTTCCCAAGCTATTTTATGGAAACCAAAGGAACATGGGTGGAATACGAGCAAGATGAATACACTGACGCTATGGACTTATTGGTGTCGCTCGGCATAGAGCCGAGCAGCGATAAGGTAAAGGATATAATAGAAGCTGCAAATGG